>Ga0193953_1000537_pt1 | contig 20094 bp, 18 predicted proteins | sample BB_4_MG_FD_140325 | JGI IMG/M metagenome (GOLD analysis project Ga0193953, IMG submission 140325) | Microbial mat bacterial communities from the Broadkill River, Lewes, Delaware, United States - BB_4_MG | ecosystem: Environmental > Aquatic > Freshwater > River > Microbial mats | place: USA... | reverse complement strand
GTTAATGTCACTTCTGAATTCACTGTAAAACTGAAACCTAAATACTCGGATTATGATATTCTGAATTCTCAGGATCAGATGTCTGTTTTTCGTGAAATGGAACGTAAAGAATGGCTCAACCATGCAGCTATGATGCGCGCCAAAGATGCCGGTGTATATTGGCAGATGTATAATGCCATCAATACGTATAATCCAGGTACAGATTCATATGCACTGGCCAATACCCCAGCGGCCCGCGCCGACTACCTGCGCCAATATGAATATGCCAATACCGATTGGTTTGACCAGTTGTTTAAAAACAGCTTAATGCAAAACCATTCAATCAGCTTCAGCGGCGGTTCTGAAAACAGTCAGTTTTATGCTTCCACATCCTTCTTAACGGATGAGGGCTGGACGATTGCGGATGAAGTCGATCGCATCACCATCAACTTACGCGGTAACTTTAAACTCAGTGAAAAGTTAAGAGTGGGTATTATGAGTAAAGGAAGTATTCGTGATCAAAAAGCTCCCGGTACTTTTGCCCGCAAATCAGATGCTGTAAATGGAAATTACAGCCGTGAATTTGACATCAACCCGTTTTCTTATGCGCTGAATACCTCTCGTACCATAACGCCTTATGAAGCAAATGGTGATTATCGTTACAATCGAATGAACCACAATGAATTTAACATCATTGAGGAGTTTGAGAATAACTGGATTGATTTGAATGTATTGGACCTAAGCATACAAAGTGACCTGGAATACAAATTCAATAAACACCTTGACTATAAATTTGTAGGAAGTTTACGTCGGGTAAAATCAACTACCGAGCATAAAATTACGGCAGACAGTAACGTGGCAGGCGCCTACCGGGCAGCCGATGATGCCACCGTCATGGAAGATAACAAGTATTTATGGCACAATCCGGAAACACCCAATGAACAACCTTTAGTGGTATTGCCTGGTGGCGGATTTTACAGCCGTCAAGACAACATGCTGATCAATTACTACCTACGAAATGTGCTGAGTTTCAGCAAAGTTATTGGCGAGGATCATTCAACCTCAATAATGGCGGGGCAGGAAATGAAACGGGCCGATCGCTCTACAGCCGCTTTTGATGGCTATGGTATCCAATATAACAAAGGCAATACGGTTTTAACCGATCCCAACATCATTGCCCGAAGCGTACAGGCCGGTTTCCCTTATTTTGGGATAAGCAATTACTATGACCGGTACATGGCATTTTTTGCCAACGGCGCCTATACCTATAAAGGTAAATACATCATTAACGGTACCTATCGTTTGGATGGCAGTAACCAACTGGGTAAAAGCAAAGATTCCCGTTGGTTAGGTACCTGGAATGTCAGTGGAAAATGGAACATCCGGGAAGAAGCCTTCATGAAGAATATGGAAGCTATTTCTACTTTACAGTTGCGCGCTACCTATGGATTAACAGCTTCCATGGGCCCGGCAAATAACTCAAAAGCCGTTTATAGACCACTTATTACGGTAGCTCCATTTCCCGACGAAGTGCAGAACGGTATTAAGGTATCAAGTCTGGAAAACTCTGAATTAACCTGGGAAAAGCAGTACGAATTCAACGTGGGTTTAGATATCGGTTTATACAACAACCGCATTAGCATTCAAACAGATGCCTACCAACGCCGCGGATTCGATTTGATTGCTCCCATCAAAACTTCGGGTATTGGAGGTGAAATGTATAAGCTGGCCAACTATGCCGATATGGATTCATATGGTGTAGAGTTCAGTTTAAACACCCGTAACATTGAGAAAGGGCTAATAAAGTGGACGACCAATGCCACATTCGCCTACAACGAAAATGAAATTACAAATCTAAAGACCAGCCCTTACATCTTAGCACTGACCAAAGCTGAAGGAGGTGCCGTAGAAGGTGGCCCGGTACGCGGTTTGTACTCGATTCCTTTTGCCGGATTAGACCAGGAGGGTCTGCCCACCTTTTACGATGAGAATGGAGAGGTTACCAAGGATATCTATTTCCAAAGTGACAAGATTGACCACTTAAAGTACGAAGGGCCGGTTGATCCAAAATTCTCAGGTGGATTGGGCAACCGGTTTGATTTCAAAAACTTGTCGCTTAATGTCTTTATGACTTACCAGTTTGGAAATATGATTCGCCTCTACCCGGCTTTCCACGCTAAATATTCGGATTTGGATGCCATGCCCAAAGACATGCTCAATCGATGGATGAAATCAGGTGATGAAAAATTGACAAACATACCGAGCATCCCTTCAAAACGCATTTATGACCATTATGGCCGTAGCTTGGAGGCAACTTATAATGCCTATAATTACAGTGATCAACGCGTCGCAAAGGGGGATTTCGTGCGAATGAAAGAAATCAGTCTGACTTATCGCCTTCCCCAAACATGGGTTAGCAAGATCAAAGCCTCTGGTGCCAGTTTAAAATTTCAGGCCACCAACGTGTTTTTACTCTATTCCGACAAAAAACTGAACGGACAGGATCCTGAATTCTTTGGAACAGGAGGAGTGGCTTTGCCCGTACCGAAGCAATATACACTTAACCTTAAGTTGAATTTCTAAACAATCAATAATGCGTTATAGAATAATCACATTCTTAGCAAGTCTGACCTTGTTAGTGGGGTGTAATGACTTTTTGGAGCAATCACCGGATAACCGTGCCACCATTGATACGCCGGAAAAGGTGGGTGAGTTATTGGTGTATGCGTATCCCACAGTAAATCACCAGGCATTCTGTACAATTATGTCCGACAATGCCACTGATAAATTAAAAAGTAAACGGAAACATGAGTCGAATAAGAATGCCTATTACTGGGAAGACTTTATCCGCGATGACCAGGATAGTCCGGTCAACTTCTGGAATGGATGTTACGCGGCCATCAAACAAGCCAATCATGCGTTGGCCATCATAGAACCACTTATCATCGATGGTACCGTACCAGCAGAATATGCTTCCTATTATGGCGAAGCACTATTATGCCGGGCGTATTGTCACTTCATGCTGGTGAACCTGTGGAGTCCTCAATATGATCCGGCAACAGCCGGCACCGATTTGGGGATACCCTATGTGAAAGAGCCCGAAACAGTCGTAATTAAAGATTACAATCGGGGTACTGTAGCCAGCGTTTATGCCAATATCGAAGCTGATTTGACCACCGGGATAAAATACGTGGATGATTATGCCAATGATAATCTCAAGCTACACTGGAACAAAAGAGCAGTCAATACATTTGCAGCGCGCTTCTTCTCCATGAAGGGAGAGTACGAAAAAGTTTTATCTCATACCGGTGAAGTATTTGATGAATATCCCTTGTCGCTGCTTCGTCCGGTAAACAGCACGTATAAACAGATGGATATCAAGGAGCGGATTCCTCTTTGGGGGCGTACCACTGAAGCATGTAATTTCCTGATTACGCCTCAATATTCCAATTGGTTCCTCAATTTCTATGGCAGTTACCAATATGGCATGAGTTACGACCTGTATAACTATGTATTCAAAGGGCGAACCAACAATAGCCAAATCCTTCAGGAACCTTTTGTAGCGGTAAAAAGAGATCGAACAGGTTTTTCTGACACATGGGCCTGGGACGGACTGGGTAGTGATCCGGACTATTTCATGCCCAAATGGGGTTATCACACTGAGAAAGATGGTTTGAACAGTGAAACGGGTTATTACATGATCATGAATGTGATTTTTGATGCCGAAGAAGCCCTGTTTTTACGCATGGAAGCACAAGCCATGCTGGGCAATTACGAATTGGTTAGGAACGGCCTGGATATTTACCTCTCCACACGTATTCTTAATTATAATCCTGAAGAGAATGCTGTGACAGAAGAGAATGTAAAAAAACGCTATGCGGAAGAGATCGCCAAGTACAAGCTGAATCCTTTTTACCCAATCCCTGATGAAGCTCGTCCCTATATGAATTGTCTGTACGACCTGCGTCGGAAGGAATTTTTCTATACCGGGATGCGCTGGTTCGATCACCGCCGCTTCAATACAACGGTCACTCACTATGTAGGAGAGAGTGATAAAATCGTTCTTTCAGAAAAAGATGTGCGCAAGCAGCTTCAAATTCCAACAAGTGCTGCGGCCTACGGATTAGAGTCTAACCCCCGATAAAACAGAAGGTATGAAACAATTTTTTAGATATACCCTATTTCTAATCATGGCATTGGGCGTGCTATCCTGTGAAGAAGAGGAGAGCCTGCAACCCGAATCTGTGATTACAGTAGTGGAAACACACCAAAGTGAACTGGATCAATGGATCTATGACACATTTACCCAACCTTATAATATAGAGATTAAATGGAAATGGGATGATGGAGAAGTGGATAATAACTTTCACGTGATACCTCCACAAAAAGAGAAAGCAGAAGCTTTTTTGAAAGCACTGCTTGAGATATGGATTAAACCCTATGAAGCAGAGGCAGGTACCGAATTCATTAAAACCTATGCCCCCAAGTTAATTTTCCTGGTGGGCACCCCGCAATACAATGCGGATGGTACCATGACGGTTGGATTAGCAGAAGGCGGTCGCAAAGTGACTGTCTTTGATGTCAATTCCTTTAATCCAACCGACTTGCAAAGCATGACCAAGGCATTTCACACCATGCACCATGAGTTTGCCCATATTATGCATCAGAAAGTCATGTTTTCAACAGAATTCAAAGAGATATGCAAAGGGGATTATACGGGAGCCTGGTATAACGTAGATGAACTGACGGCCAATGTGACGGGCTTCATCACACCTTATAGCATGTCAAAGGATGTGGAAGATTGGGTGGAAATTGTAGCTGCAATTTTAACACATGTAAAGGATTCCAACACGCCGGCTGAATACGAAGTGCCTGATTATGACAACACGGGAGCCGCTCAGTTTGATGAAAAAGGCGTGATGATTTTTGAAAAGAAACAGATGTCCGAATGGACCAATCGCATTCATAATATAGGTATTGGAGCCATAGAGCAGCAGGGAGAACTCGTCTTGATTCAGCACCCCGATGCCGTTGAAGGTCGTAACAAGTTGCTAACGAAACTTAATATGATTCAAAACTACTACCAACGGGTATGGAACATTGATCTCATTCAGCTTCAAAAGCGCATTGAGCAATCTGCTATCAAACTCATTGAAGAAAACAAGGAAACCACAGATGATGAATAAATTACAAATAGTGACCAGTTGGCTCCTTTTAGTACTATGCCTGGGAGCGTGTGAACAGTCGGATTTTGAAAGTAAATTTGACAAATCACCTGATGAACGGATTAATGAGGACATCGCCAATTTAAAAGCGAAACTAACGGAGCCTGAACACGGTTGGTTGTTTCACCTCATCATGGCCGATGGTGTGGAGTATGCTGTCTATGGCATTGCCCGATTTGAAAAAGACTATCGGGTGAGTTTATTGACCACTGCCTATGAAGAAGCCACAGAAAGTGAATATACCATCTTTGCGGAGTCAGACATACAGTTGGTGTTTAATACCTATAATGCTAACCTGACAGCTTATGCAACACCCAATCAGGTGCGTCCCAATGGTTATGGAACCGATATTGAGTATCACATCAAATCCATTGAACCGGATGTGGTGGAGCTGGAAGGCAAAGTGTATAAAACACGACTGTTGCTAAAAAAAGCCACCGAAGCAGAGACTGATCTTTCAGCATTGAAGACCAATGTGGAACGGTTGAATAAACAACGTACAGCCAAATACATGGCGCTTTCCATCACCAAAGGATTGGATGCTACACCAGATCAGCCAAAACTTATCGGAATGGATTGCTCCACCTATGCACGAGTAGCTGAGATCAGGCATAATTATGAAGGTGAATTTGTGCAAGCTAAGAAAAACATCTTTTTTACCCACGCAGGATTTGGATTAAGCTCACCGATGCAGATTGGAAACGATTCCATTCAATATTTCAAATATAACGAAACCGAAGAGCGCTACGAGCTGGATCATCCCACTCTGGAAGGCTACCTCTATTGCGATAAGCTTCCGGTCTATTTTGTGGATGGAATGGTTGATGAGTTTATGGATCATTTCAGTATGAAGCTCAAAAATAGCTTCGGTCTTGTATGGGACAAATACATTGCCATGAAAAAAGCCAATACAGTAATTAGATCCTTTGTGTTAGCAACTGATTATAAACGCCGCATCCCCTTATTTGATGAAAAAGGTAATCCGATATTAGATGATGTTTATAACCACGATTATGAATTAGGCGATCATCTGGGAGAAGGCTTTCTTTTTAGTTTTCACGAACGCGAGCAATTCTATTATTACTGGGTGTCTGTTGAAGTACAGAAAATCGAAAATGATCGTATTAGATTTGTACGTCAAAAAAAAGAATTTTGTACTGAAGATGAAAAAGACTCTGAAATTGGTAAGTCTATAAGAGATAGCAATGAGTTTCAAGAATTTGTTAACTACCTCTGCAATGATGACGGCTGGATGATACGTAAAACAATAGAAGCCGGACAAACAGATTTTGACTTCTACTCATTAGAGAATCCCGATAATTATTTCTATACCCGTTTGTATTAATTAACCGGCCGGGTGAATGCCCGGCCTTTAAATCACCCTTAAAACATAAAAAAATGAGAAAATTAATTAGTTTACTACTGCTTTCATGCACAATGTTCTTAAATGCACAAACCTACAGTTTTGAAGCAATATCCTCAATGGAAAATGAAGGCTTTGAGGATGCAAAAGGTCTTTTTGAGTTTAAAGATAAGTTGTATTTCGAGGCAACCAAGTCTACGGGTCTTTATCTTTGTACGGTTGATACTGATAACAAAACAGAATCTCGTATTGAACTTCATAGTACGGATCATGGCAATTTGGGTGAATATGATTTTACAAAAGCTGTTGCAGGTGGACGCATTTTCTTTCTTAAACGAAATGGTTCGAAAAAAGAATTATGGCAGACAAACGATGGTGAGAATTTTCAAAAAATTGCCGATCCTTTTGACGGTTTAAAAGGCAGTAATATAGATAACTTCTATGCCACAGATGATTATTTGTACTACACAGCAGATACCGAAGATAATGGCAAAGAACTTTTTTCATGCAGTACATCATCGCTTACAGTAAAATGCCTTCATATAATGGCCGGAACTGAACCTACTGATATTGCTAAGCCTTGTTTATATAACAATAAACTATACTTCGGAGCCAAAAATGCCACGAATGGAATGGAATTATGGTCTTATAATGAAGCTGATGGTGCAGTAATGGTACAAGACTATGCTGCTGGATCAGAAGACTTTTCACCGGAAGATTTTATAACCTTTGATTCTAAACTATTTTTTACAGCAACAACAACTGCAACTGGTAAAGAATTATTTTCCTTTGATGGTGCAAATATTGAATTAGCAGCAGAATTAAAATCTGGTAATGACGACTCAAACCCAACCAACAAACTAATTGTAAATAATACCCTTTATTTTCTTGCGAAGGCAGATGGTAAAGTTACCCCTTTATTTCATTCATTTAAGAACGGAACGGCAACCCTTGTAGATTTTGCAGATGCAAACGGTTTAGCACCTTCCTATTTAACCGCTTTTGATGGTAAAATATTTGGACAAGGAAAAACTACAACTACAGGAACAGAGCTATTTTATTTAGATGGTAATGTACGCACTATGATTGATGTTGAGCCAAGAATCAAAGAAATGCATTTTGGTCCAATTGTTAGAGAAATCATTGTAAGCGGGCGACCAAAAGATTTAATGGTCCATGGCAATCACTTATACTTCACAGCTGAAGTTAATAGTAGTAGAAACATCTTCAAGTTAAAAAAGGATAACGCCACTCCGGTTGAAAAACTACAGGCTAAACCAAACTTCACCATCTTTCCTAACCCAGCAACCAGTTATTTTACAATTACATCTTCAGATAATCAAATTGAAGGTAAAGTGCAAGTCTTTGACTTAAGCGGAAAAGTAGCATTGTCACAAACTATCCAATCGCAAAATGAAAAAGTATACATTAATTCATTAACACCGGGTATTTATGTTGTATCCTTCAAGAGCGATACTGAAACCTTCATGCAAAAAGTCAGAATCCAATAAGCATTTGAACACCCAATAAATAGGACCAAAAAAAGACGCGATTGAGGAAACTTAATCGCGTCTTTGCTATTTTTTTACCTAATACCGATTACTGGCAACAGTGAATTTCACAAACTATATCCATCAAAGAATCTTCCGTCATTTCACTACTTCAAGTAACCCTCAATGATGACAAAAATGCCAGATAGTTTTGTCTGCCACTACATGTGCATTTCATAAATGTAGGATTGGTGAGAGGTTTTCATTGGTGACAAAAAATTGCGGTCAGACTGTAAAAGACCATTTCAACATGAAATGAATAATCAATAAAATAACATGAACAATCAAAAAACTAACTAGTTTAGTAACATTTTCTGTTCTGTGCGATTATTTGGGGCCAAGCACTTCATTCGATAATAAAATCATTGAAACTGTATATATAAACCCACAAATTTGTGAAAAATATATTATTCGTTATAGCCGTTATACTTTTGATTGTCTCATGCAATCATATTAATGAGTACAATAGGGGGTATTACCTCGAACAGAATCCGGAAATGGGAGATATGATAGTCCTCTTTAGAGAGGATACCTCTTTCTATCGTTACCTTGGTTCCAATAACGAGAAAAGAATTTTACAAAAAGGCACTGTTATGCAATATCATTATAACGGGGCTGTAGATACTGTTCGTAAATGGGGACCTAGTTCAGTAATAAAATCGCATGTCAACAGAAAAATATCTGATGAAACTTTCATCCTGGTTGAGCAAAAGCCTTTAGATAGTATTTTTGGAGAAATTGTACGTGTTAATAATGGCCTTAGTAGGCCTAATATGCCTAAACTTAATGCAGATGCCGATAAAATGCTGGATGATAGTAATATTAAAAAGTATTGGATTATAAATAAAAAAACTGATGATATTTATGGTCCTTATTCATGGGAATACTATCAGCAAAAACGGAGAGAATTGTTAATACCTGAGGATTTGAAATTAGCGAGTGATAAAAAGGTTAGCCACTAGCAATATGAATTACGAACAATTAAAGGTGTGATATAGTAAAGCCCCAGCTCACCGTAGTCACATCAAATGATCACGGTATTCCGGCTGGGCGAAGTTTCCAACTTCGTTCTTGATAAAAGTTAGTTTTTAACTAACATTGCGAAACAAGAACATCTAAATGAGCACAATAAAGCCCGGTACTGCAAGGTGACCGGGCTTTTTCTGACCTTCTTGGCCTTCCAGTGTACGGAGAGAATAGCTGAACTCCAAAACCCCTAAATTTACTAGTCCAGAGGTGAGTGGAACCCGTACATCGGGACTTTCTATACGCCCATCAGCAGTTTTAGTGTCTCAATCACCTACCAGTACCCTCCCATCACTTGTTCCTTCATTTCCGACACTTACTTGTGGCGAGGCATTGGCAGTCTGGAGCAGTCCATCACCATTTTTTCGGTTTCACCAAATCCAGCTTCTGATATCATTAACATCAACCTGGAAAATGGCACTTTACAGGGTATGGTAACTATTTTTGACATCAGTGGTCAACAAGTTATTTCACAAGCCATTGAAGCTAATAACAATCGGATAAATATTTCGTCTTTGGTTAAAGGTATCTACATTGTTTCATTCAACAATGGTACTGAAACCTTCATGCAGAAAGTCAGAATCCGATAAGCATTTGAACACCCAATAAATAGGACCAAAAAAAACGCGATTGTAGAGACCCAATCGCGTCTTTGCTATTTAAGAGAATATTCTACTTATGCCGGCTCCTCAACTCCCGGGCCAAATCTTCAATCCGATAGCCCTTATGTGTTAATAACACAATCAGGTGATAGAGCAAATCAGCGCCTTCATATAAAAAATTCTCATCGTCATTAGCCATGGCGCCTATGATGGTTTCCACCGCTTCCTCACCAACTTTCTGCGTGATGGTACGCGTGCCCTTTTGGAATAATGAGGTGGTGTAGGACTTCTCCGGCATCTCCACTTTACGTTGGTCGATGAAATCCTGGAGTGTTTTCAGAAACTGAATATCATCAACCTTATTTTCTTCCTGCCAACAAGTATCCGTTCCTTTGTGACAGGTGGGGCCAATCGGATTGACTTTAATCAGCAACGAATCTTCGTCACAATCCACAGCGATAGATACCACATTCAAAAAGTTACCGGACTCTTCCCCTTTGGTCCACAGTCGTTGCTTGGTACGGCTGAAAAACGTCACTTTGCCTTCCTTTTGGGTCTTTTCATAAGCCTCCTGGTTCATGAATCCCAGCATTAATACCTTGCTGGTAGTATCGTCCTGTATGACGGCCGGCACCAGGCCATTTCCTAGTTTATCGAAATTTATGGTCATGTGTTATAGCTTTTAGCTACCAGAGGCTAGAAACTAGCATCTAGTATTTTATTTCACTCTTTATTTTATTTATAAATCCTTGAATCATCCTACACTCTTCATCTATCATCAGCTGAAGTTCTTCAACTTTAGTAGTACAATCCCTATAAAGCTCTTTGACAACCTCACATTGGGTATCTAGCTCAAAACTACTCCCCAAAGAAATCTGAAGAAAACGACAATAGTCCTTATCGCTATTACGACTACTTCCTTCGGCTATATTAGAAGGAATGGAGACAGATGCACGATTCATTTGAGAAACCAAATTATACTTTTCACCATCAGGTAAACATTTAGTTATCTCATAGGTCATCTTGACGATTTGAATCCCTTGCTGCCAAATTTTCAGCTTCTTATAGTTTTTCATTTCAATATAAATGTGTGGTTTTGTTTATATGAGGGCTAGCTTCTAGTAGCTAGAGGCTAGAGGCTACTGCTAGAAGCTAAATCCTCACCTCAATCCCCTCCTCATCCAAATACTTCTTCAATTGCGGAATCGGGATCTCTTTAAAATGAAAAATACTGGCGGCTAACCCGGCATCTGCTTTCCCAATGGTAAACACATCTTTGAAATGCTCCATGGCGCCTGCTCCTCCGGATGCAATGATGGGAATGGTTAACTCATCACTTAAACGCGCTAATGCTTTATTGGCAAACCCTTGTTTCACCCCGTCGTGATCCATACTGGTAAAAAGTATTTCACCCGCTCCTCTTTCTTCGGCTTCCCTGGCCCAGGAGAATAATCGTTTTTCAGTGGGAATGCGTCCTCCATTTACGGTAACAATCCAATCATCTTCCACCTCATCATACTTCGCATCAATGGCCACCACCACAAACTGACTTCCAAAACTACTGGCCATCTCATCTATCAATTGTGGATTTCTAACGGCCGATGAATTGATTGATATCTTATCGGCACCGGCACTCAGTAGTGCCTCCGCATCTTTCACTTCACTGATCCCCCCTCCCACTGTAAATGGGATATTAATATTCCGGGCAATGCGTTTCACCAGGTCCACAAATGTTTTGCGTCCCTCATGTGTGGCTGTAATATCCAGAAACACCAACTCATCAGCACCTTGTTCTGCATATAGGGCACCCAGTTCCACCGGGTCACCCACTTCCTTTATTTCAACAAATTTGACACCCTTTACGGTTTGTCCGTTTTTGATGTCGAGGCATGGTATAATTCGTTTTGCGAGCATGTATTGAAGTTAGTTATTTGTCAATGGTCAGTAGTCAGTGGTGACCTGGCACATTGTAATTTCACTTTATTAAGCCATATATATTTAAGCAACCAAAGATCCTTATTATTCATTACTTAATGGAAATCAATGATTATTCTCAGAATTGGATAACTTTCGAATAAAGGAAGAGAGCATCTTAGCTATGGTTTCGTATTGCTTGTCCATATCTTTAAAAACTGATTCCTGCATGAAACCAACCCGAAAAGAGATTTCTAATTGTGTTTGGCATTCATAAACGGATCCTTGAGAAATTCGAAGAAAGCGAATAAAGTCTTTGGTATGATTACGGCCAAAACCTTCAGCAATATTAGATGGTATCGATACAGCACATCTTCTCAATTGAGATATCAAACCATATTCCTCCTTTTTTGGGAAATTGGAAGTCACTTCATAAACTGAAACAGACATGTCCATGCCCTTTTGCCATACTTGAAGATCTCTAAATGTTTTCATGACTTAAGTTATTACCCCATTAATGAATCTATTATATGTCCTACCTATACATTATTTAGTTCAGCCTGCGGTCCACCATCTACTGACAAAAAACCACTAACCATATTTATAAAAACCTCTCCAACTCCTTCAAGTCAATTCGTCCCTCATAAATGGCTTTACCAAAGATGACCGCCGGCACATTGGCTTCGGCCAGTTGTTCGATGTCTTTGATGTTACTGACACCCCCACTGGCCACCAGGTATAAATCCGGAAGCTCAGATAATATCTCCTTATAAAGTTCAGTAGCGGCTCCTTGGAGCATGCCATCCTTACTAATATCGGTACAGATCACTTTATGAATACCCTTTTGATGGTATTCCTGAATGAAAGGAATGAGCTTTTGATCGGTCTCTTCCAACCAACCGGTCACTGCTATGTTTCCATCTTTAGCATCGGCACCCAAAATAATCCTCTCACTGCCGTAGGCTTGAATCCAGCGTTCAAATTCTTCGGGATTCTTAACGGCAATACTACCACCTGTCACCATTTGAGCCCCACATTCAAAAGCAATCCGTAAATCATCTGATGATTTGAGTCCTCCACCAAAGTCCACTACCAAATTGGATTTCCCGGCAATCTTCTCCAGGGTGTTATAATTAATGATGTGACCGGCTTTGGCGCCATCCAAATCCACCACATGGAGCCGACGGATGCCATGATCTTCAAACTCACGGGCCACCTCCAGGGGATCTTCGTTGTAAATGGTTTTACTGGCATAATCGCCCTGGCTCAAGCGTACACATTTGCCTTCGATGATATCGATGGCTGGAATAATATCAATCTTTCCCATTATTATCTTATAGCTTTAAAAAGTTAGTTAGGATGCGCTCTCCAACTGGTCCGCTCTTCTCCGGGTGAAACTGAGTCGCAAAGAAGTTATCTTTTTGCAGGGCCGAACTGTAAGGCAATATGTAATCAGTGGTAGCGGCCGCATCAGGTCCTTGTGCCACGTAAAAACTGTGTACAAAATAGACATATTCACCTTCCAGGGATGGGTCAAACAGATCACTTTTCAGATCATAGATCTTGTTCCACCCCATGTGCGGTATCTTTATATTCCGGAGATTGGGCTCCGGCAATTGAAACTTACGCACTTTCTCATCAAAGATGTTCAGACAGTCTACATGGCCTTCTTCCGAATAACTACACATCAATTGCATGCCCAAACAGATACCCAGAACAGGTTGTTTCAACCCCCGAACCACATTATCCAATCCTGTCTTGCGCAGATAACTCATGGTAGAACTGGCCTCTCCCACGCCGGGAAAAATAACCTTATCGGCCTTACTGATCTTCTCCGGATCAGGGCTTATCTCAGCTTTATAACCCAATCGCTGAAGAGCGTTATCCACCGATCGGATATTACCGGCGTTGTATTTGATGATAACAATATTCATAATTTATAGTGCTTGGTGCATAGTTCCATGTACACTCAGAACTCTGCGTAATAAGTTTTTATTCAAGTTGTAAATACTTCTAAAAATAATGAGTTCTAGTCGTGGAAACACGATATGGAATAATTCAACCGTTTACCTCTCTAGATGCCAGTTCCTATGCACGAGTAACTATGCACTAATCCCTGTTTATTCTACTTCCTCCCCAATTCGCTCCACCAACGTCTCAAACTCTTCCTCATTAAAAAGACGCGTTAAGAAGATGATTTTACCCTCTTTATTAATGAGTACATTGCGTGTCACACCGGATTTCTTATCCGCAAACAGACCAAAGATATCAGCCCCGGGATCCAAGGCCATGGGATACGTTACTTTCATTTGCTTGGTGAAGGCCTTCACCTTTTTCAGGGGCTCATCCCGATCCACACCAATCACCACCACTCCTTTATCCTTATACGCCTGCCAAATACGTTTCTCAATGTGCGGCATCTCTTTCCGACAAACACTACACCAGCTGGCAGTGAATTGCAACATCACTGTTTGACCACGCAAATCGGATAGTTTTTGAGTGGTACCATCAATGAGCGTCATGGTAAAATCAGGCGCCTGATCACCGACCTCAACAATGTATCCGCGCTTATCAGCTGGTTTGGTTTGACTGTGCAGTGTTCCTGTAAACAGGAAGGTTAGTATGGGTATTAAAAATTTTAGTTTCATCTGTTCGAAAGTTAGTGCTTAGAAGTATTAGTGCTTTGTGCCTAGTTTGACTTTTAAGCTATTAATTAATCCATTGATCAGTTTTTCAATTTCCACTGACGTGGCTATGAGTTCCTGGAATATTTCCCTTTCCAGGAAGCTTAAATTTTGCGCTATCTCAATTTGTGTTTGCATTTCAAATAATGAACCTCTGGCAATATTTAAAAATCGAATGAACTCATTTAATGAATTCCTACCAAAACCTTCGGCAATATTTGACGGGATAGAAACCGAGGAGCGTCTAATCTGATTGGTCAGTCCAAACTTTTCTGAATCCGGAAAGCAATCCGTTTCCTTATATAGTTGTGTCACTAAATCCATTGACTTCTGCCATGACTTAATTTCTCTATACGATTTCATAACCCCCAGTATTAATATAAATTTCAAAATAATGGTTCACTAAGCACAAACTACCAGGCACGGTGCACTCTTCTTATGCAAAAATGATCGTCTTATTCTTATAAACCAGTGTTTTTCGATCCACATGAGCTCTCACAGCCCGCGATAACACCAGTTTTTCAATGTCTTTTCCTTTCTGCACTAAACTCTCCACCGAATCATGATGTGAAATACGGATGGTATCCTGATCGATGATGGGGCCGGCATCCAGTTCGGATGTCACATAATGCCCGGTTGCACCAATGATTTTCACACCTCGTGAATGTGCTGCATGATAGGGTTTCGCACCCGCAAAGGCCGGCAGGAACGAGTGATGGATGTTAATAATCCGATTGGGATAGCGTTCAATGAAATCCGAAGACAATATTTGCATGTACCGGGCCAACACTATGAAATCAATGGCATAAGCTTCCAACAAACGATTCTGCTCTGCTTCCACTTGTTCCTTGGTCTCTTTGGTCACCGGCAAATGATGATAAGGAATCCCAAACTGATTGGCCACTTTCTCCAGCTCTTTGTGGTTACTGACAATCAAAGGTATTTCCACTTTCAACTCACCTGCTTGATGACGCGCCAACAGATCGAACAAACAGTGCGAAGCCCGACTCACAAACAATGCCATCCGTGATATTTGATCGGAAAGCTTTAAAGACCAAATCATAGACATGGCAGTAGCTATTTCTTTCTGAAATGTCTCCTTAATTTCATCCACACTCAAAGAAAAACCATCCAAATCCCATTCCACGCGCATAAAAAAACGTTTTTCACCCTGATCGGTATGTTGATCCAAAGCCAACACATTGCCATGATAACGGTGAATAAAATCGGTGACTTTGGCTACTATTCCCCGTTGATCGGGACAATGAATTCGGATAATCGCTGTATTTCTCATGTAATCTTAACAAATGGTGATACTCATTAAATAGGCTATAAAATTAACGATTCAAAAGATATGAAGCTCTAATTTTTATCATTTATCATTTATTGCGCATCTTTTTTACAAAATTAGATATCCCAGTGGAGGAAGCCCCTTCCCTATCCAGCTGTTTCACAAAAGCACTGCCCACAATGGCTCCTGCTGAATAATCACAGGCAGTTGAATAGGTTTCATGATCACTAATCCCAAAGCCAATCAAACAAGGACTATCCAATTTCAAGGCTTGTACCCGCTTGAAGTAATCAATTTGATCACTCGTCATTCCTTTCTTTGTCCCGGTGGTGGCTGCCGACGATACCATGTAAATGAATCCGTTACTATGCTCGTCAATTAAACGAATACGCTCTTCACTTGTCTGAGGCGTGATCAGGAAAATATTAGATAGCCCGGATTGTTCAAATATTGACTGGTAACTTTCGCAATACTCATCAAATGGGAGGTCAGGCAAAATAACACCATCGACACCAACTTGCCGGCACTTCGCCACAAATCGTTCCACCCCATATTTAAATACCGGATTGTAATACCCCATCAACACAATGGGAATGTGAATACTTTGACGTACTTCCGCCAGTTGTTCAAACAGTTTATTCAGAGACATACCATTCTCCAGTGCTTGTTCACTGCTTTTCTGAATGGTCGGTCCATCTGCCAAAGGATCAGAAAACGGCATTCCGATTTCCACCAGATCCACGCCTTCCGCTTGAAGCGCTGTTAATACCGGCACGGTATCCTCCAGATTGGGAAAACCTGCTGTGTAATAAACGGAAAGTATATTTTTCTTCTCCTGGAAGAGTTGTTTTAGTCTGTTCATGTTTCAATGTATTAATGTTGGCTGTTAGCTGTTAGCTATTAGCCGCTAGAGGCTAGAGGCTAGAGGCTAGAGGCTAAGAGCTATTTCTAAAATCCAAATCGCTCACGGTAAGTTGCCATATCCTTATCACCACGCCCCGATAAAGTAATAACCACCGTATCATCTTTTTTAAAGGTCATCTTTTTTAAGGCGGCCAATGCATGTGCCGATTCCAGAGCCGGTATGATACCTTCCAGTTGCGTCAACTCCAAAGCAGCCTCCAGGGCTTCGGCATCGGTGGCTGAAAGAAAAGAAGCCCGACCGGTATCAAACAAATTCGCATGTTGCGGTCCAATACCCGGGTAATCCAATCCCGCAGAGATGGAATAAGGCTCTGTAATTTGTCCATCTTCACTTTGCATCAAAAAGGTTTTGCTCCCATGAATAATACCCACGTCTCCCTTGGCGATGGTGGCTGCTGTTACGCCTGAATCAACGCCCAAACCAGAAGCTTCCACTGCCACCAGTTTCACCTGCTCCTCATCTAAAAAGTGGTAGAAAGCTCCTGCTGCATTGCTGCCGCCTCCAATACATGCAATCACATAATCCGGCAGGTCCTGACCTGTTTTCTCCGGCACCTGTGTTTTCATCTCTTCACTGATGACCGACTGTAGACGCGCCACCATATCGGGATACGGATGTGGTCCCACCACCGATCCCACAATGTAAAAGGTATCCTCCGGATTGCAGATCCAGTCACGCATGGCTTCGTTGGTGGCATCTTTCAAGGTTTTATTCCCCGATTTAGCCGCCACAACTTCAGCACCCAGCATCCGCATACGTGCCACGTTAGGTGCTTGTCGCTCAATATCCAATTCACCCATGTACACCACACATTTCAAGCCCATCAAGGCACAAGCGGTAGCCGTAGCCACTCCATGTTGTCCGGCTCCCGTTTCAGCAATGATGCGTGACTTGCCCATGTGCTTGGCGATCAAGATCTGACCCAGAGAATTGTTAATCTTGTGCGCCCCTGTGTGGTTCAGGTCCTCCCGTTTCAGATACACCTTCGTTCCATATTTCTCCGACAAGCGTTTGGCCAGATAGAGCGGTGACGGGCGCCCCACATAATCTTTTAATAAAGCCCGGTACTCCTTTTGAAAGTTATCTGAATAAATAATGTCCAAATACACCGATTTGAGATGCTCAATATTAGGATACAGCATTTCCGGTATGTAAGCCCCTCCAAAACGGCCATACATTCCTTTCTCATCGGCTTGATATTTATTTGACTGACTCATATCTTTTATTCTATAATTGTCATAATATATTTCAAATCCACTCCCTTAGAGAGTCTTTTGATCGTAAACTTATTCCTGAACGACACCTCGAGTTAGCACTCATATCGTGGCTTTGCACTATCCTCAACACACTTTGCCAAGGCATCCCTACATCTTTCCAAGCCATTCGGATGCTTCGCCAAGCAATCAACATGCTTCGATTGGACACCCGGATGCTCCGTTCAAGCATTCTTACTTCTTTCCAGAACATTCCGAGTTTCCCCAGACCATCCAATCCTCTTTCCAATACAATCGGAGATTCCGCCGGGGCATCCCTACTTCTTTCCAATGCCTTCAGGTGCATCTCCAGCACACCATGAACCATTGCCAGCCGATTCATCCTTGTGTTTAATTGCTGCGCCGCTATTCCTTTTCTTTAAAAGGATGGCTGAACTTCTGAACGCACTTGCTCCATAAAGCTTTTCAGTCGTTCAATGTCTTTTATTCCTGGTTCTGTTTCGAACTTACTGTTCACATCAATCCCTTTTAAGTTCAATCCTTTCAATTGAAGAATACCCTCCACATCCTCCGGCCCAATGCCACCACTCAGAAACACTGGGCGGGCATTGTTATAGTTTTCCAAGAGTTGCCAATTAAATTTATGCCCACTGCCACCATAGGCTTTGGTAGCTGTATCAAACAGAAAGTAATCGCAGTAATCTTCATACCTACGGGTCTGTGCAAACTCAAATTGATCGTCTACCCGAAAGACCTTCATGATGCGTGCTCCTGTCTGTTTCATTAAAAAACAGAGTTCCGGTGACTCATCGCCATGCAGTTGTAAAATATCAAGACCAAAGCGAATGCGCGCTTCGTCCATCTCCCGTTCCGGAGCATTCACAAATACCCCCACCTTTTGTATGGATGCCGGGATAGCTGCAATGGTCTCTTGCATTAAGTGCTCGCCAACATATCGGGGTGATGGTTTGTAGAAAATAAACCCCATGTAATCCGGCTGAAGTGCCATCAACGCTTCCATGTTACGCGCCTGGCGCATGCCGCATACTTTTATTTCCGGAATGAATCCCATGGCTTATGAATTAACTGGCGTTTGTTTAATCTGTTGAAAAAAAGTAGTGGCCGCTTGTCCGGGATCATCCGTCTTCATAAAATTTTCACCTATCAAGAAACCATCAAATCCATTTTTGCGCAGGAAGAACACATCTTCGGGTGCATGAATGCCACTTTCGGAAACCTTCTGTTTATTCTTGGGTAACAGAGCTGCCAATCGGATGGAGTGGTCCAGGTCCACTTCAAATGTTCTTAAGTTTCGGTTGTTGATCCCCACCACATCCACAAATGCATTCACCCGATCCAACTCCGATTCATCGTGCAACTCCATGAGAACTTCCATCCCCAGGTAATTGGCCAGTGCCCCCAGATCTTTGGCTTGATTTACCTCCAAAACGGCGGCAATCAACAAGATGGCAGAAGCGCCAATGGCTTTGGCTTCATGCACCTGGTAGGGATCAATGATAAAATCCTTTCGCAAGATGGGAATGGTGGTCACATCGCGCGCTGCTGTGAGGTCATCGTCATGCCCGCCAAAAAAGTGGCGATCAGTGAGCACAGACAAGGCAGATGCTCCGGCTGCCTGGTAACCTTTCACCACGTCGCTTACCTCTACCCGATCATTGATAACGCCTTTCGAAGGTGATTGCCGTTTAAATTCAGCGATCACCCCGGCTTTTTCAGGATTAGCTAAAAATCCTTTCAGCGACGGAACCGCACTATCGAAATGCCGGTAATACATCAACTCTTTCAGTGAGACACGCCTCTGGGCAGCATCTACCTCTGTGCGTTTATGGGTTATTATTTTATCGAGAATGGTCATGTTTTGTTTCCTTTTGATCTAATAATTCAGGTGTTGAACCCCTTCAGGGTTCTTCTTCCCAACTGTTTTATTACCCCGGATTTCACCCGGGGCCATTGATGTGAAATCCCTCTAGGATTAAATGCAACTAATTGACTTTATTAATTAGTTGCCAATAACTTTACTAATACCTGAGCGGCACTTCCAGAAAACAGAGAATCTTTGGCGGCTTCCAGACTTTGCTCCAGGTTCCACTGCGGATGATAACACTTCAAAGCCATGGCGGCATTGGCAATCACTACACTGTTTTGCGCTTCTGATCCTTCGCCATTTAAAACCGTTTTAAAGATTTTAGCTGATTCAGCTACTGTATCACCCCCAACGATTTGTTCGGCTTGCACCATTTTAAGATGTAAATCACCCGGACCGTACAATTGTTCCCCACCATTGGTGATGGCTTTGAAAT
>Ga0193953_1000535_pt1 | contig 20105 bp, 24 predicted proteins | sample BB_4_MG_FD_140325 | JGI IMG/M metagenome (GOLD analysis project Ga0193953, IMG submission 140325) | Microbial mat bacterial communities from the Broadkill River, Lewes, Delaware, United States - BB_4_MG | ecosystem: Environmental > Aquatic > Freshwater > River > Microbial mats | place: USA... | reverse complement strand
TATGAAGAGACTCGTCCACAACTTGATGTTATCGTAAACTATGAACGAGCTGCAACTTTAGGAGTAAGTGTTGAGCAGATAGGTATGACACTAGAAACTATGATGGGTGGTAAGCGAGTTACTACTTATATAAGTGGTGGAGAAGAGTATGATGTGATCGTAGAGGGTGAGCGTTCTGAGCAGAACTCTTTAAGTGATATGGAAAATATCTATGTAAGATCTGAGAGAAGTGGTGAGATGATACCATTGTCTAACCTTGTAACTATCAAGGATTATGGTGCAGCTAAAACACTAACTCGTTACAATAGAATCAGATCAATTACACTAGAAGCAAATTTAGCAGACGAACTTCGTTTAGGTGATGCTTTGGAATATCTAACTAATGTTGTAAGGGAAAGTCTCCCTGATACAGCTGTTATAGACTTTAAAGGGCAAAGTCGTGATTTCGCAGAGTCTGCATCATCAGTTATATTTGTTTTTCTTTTGGGGATCATAGTTGTTTATCTGGTTTTAGCAGCACAGTTTGAGAGTTTTGTACACCCTTTTGTGATCATGCTTACGGTACCACTTGCTATGGGTGGAGGTCTTTTCGGGCTTTATATATTTGACGCATCTTTAAACATTTACTCGCAAATAGCACTTATAATCTTAGTAGGGCTATCGGCTAAAAACGGTATATTGATCGTAGAGTTTGCAAACCAGCTTCGTGATCGTGGTGAAGAGTTTAATGATGCTCTAATCCATGCAGCTAGTGTTAGGTTTCGCCCAATCATCATGACTGGACTGACTACGATCGCAGGTGCTATCCCTCTTATACTATCTTTTGGAGCAGGTTCTGAGACACGTATAGTTATAGGTATAGTTATATTAACAGGTGTTTCTGCAGCAACGCTTTTTACTCTTTTTATAGTTCCAGTTGCGTATCGTCTGTTTGCAAAAGGGACATCAACACCAAATGCTGTTGCAAACAAACTAGAAAAAGAGATGAGTTTACAAGGAAAAAATAATTGATAATACTTTTTGACTTAGATGGAACCTTAATAGAGTCAACTGAAGCCATAACTTCAACTTTTCATCATGCCTTTGATGTACACGGTGTAAAAAATCCAACAGATCAAGAGATTCAAGCACTGATCGGTTACCCTTTGGATATTATGTTCGCAAGACTAGGTGTGGATGAACAAAGAGTTTGGGACTTTGTAGATACTTATAAAAAAAGATATCGTGTTATATCTAAGATAAAAACAAAACTTCTTCCACACGCAAGAGAAGCAGTAGAACTTGCAAGCTCTTTTGCAACACTTGGTATCGTTACTACAAAAACAGGGCTATACTCACAAGAACTTATGGAACATTTTGGGATTATGCACCATTTTAAAACTCTTATAGGTCGTGAACATGTTGATAATCCAAAACCGCATGCTGAGCCGATCTTAAAAGCTTTAGATACTATAAATATAAAAGATGATAATATTTGGATGATAGGTGATACAGAACTTGACCTGCTCTCAGCTAAAAATGCAGGAGTTAACTCTATTGGTGTTTTATGTGGATATGGAACAAAAGAGAGTTTAGAACTTCATACAAAAAATATTTTTAATGATGCATATGAAGCGGTTAAGTATTTAAAAACAAAGAGTTAGATATGCATAGTGCAGGATTTTATGCTTTAATTTTTGTAATTTTTGCACTTTTTGTTGGTGCTTTTACAAAAATTTTTATGAAAAATAGTCGTTTATCCTACACTGTAGTACTTTTTCTTATAGGATTAATTATTGGTCTTATTGAGTATTTTGACTTTTTACCTAACTCTTCACTCGTTTCTCAAGTTGTAACACAAATAGCTACTATAGATCCACACCTTATTTTATATCTTTTTCTTCCAGCTTTGATCTTTGAGTCTGCTTACTCTATGGAATCACATCTGTTTTTTAGAATACTGCCACAGATCGCGCTTTTAGCAGTAGTTGGTCTTATTATATCTATGGTGTTAAGTGCTTTTGCAGTTCATTGGTTGTTATCTTGGAGTATTGGCGTATCACTCCTTTTTGGAGCACTAATAAGTGCAACAGATCCTGTGTCTGTAGTAGCACTTTTAAAAGAGAAAAGTTCACGTAAGCGTTTAGAGACTCTGATCGAGGGTGAGTCCCTTTTAAACGATGGTACTGCCATTGTATTTTTTTCACTGTTTTATGGTTTTGCACTTGGTAGTTCGGTTGAAGTAAACACTCTTAATGTAGTTGGAGAGTTTATATGGGTTGTTTTAGCAGGGCTTATAGTTGGGTTTGTAGTAGCTTGGAGTAGTTTGTGGGTTATTGGAAAACTAATTGATCAGTCATTGATAGAGATAACTTTGTCTGTTGTATCTGCATATATAACATTTATAATAGCAGAATATTTACATGTTAGTGGGATTGTAGCTTTAGTTGCACTAGCACTTATGTACTCAACTATTGGAAGAACAAAAATATCTCCAGAAATATCAGAGTTTTTACAACAGTTTTGGAAGACATTATCATATATGGCCAACACTCTGATTTTTTTGATAGTTGGTATAGTTATTGTTTCAAACATAAAACTTGACTCTTTAGAACTTTGGTTAACCTTGGTAGTTTTATATATAGCGCTAATGATCATTCGTATGATCTCTATTGTTGTACTTATGCCAGTTTTAGAACGTATAGGTGTTGGAATAACAAGAGAAAAAGCTACTGTTTTGGTTTGGGGTGGTTTGCGTGGAGCAGTATCGCTAGCTTTAGCACTTATAATAACACAAGATACAAATATACCCGAAGTGCTTAGAGAGCAAATACTTTTCCTAACAGCAGGTATTGTTTTTTTAACCATAGTTATAAATGGATCAACTATGGAGTACTTACTTAAACTTGTAAAATTAGATAAATATCCCGATGCTAAACAGGCTACTATAGTTAAAGCAGAAAAAAATATTGCTAAACAAATGCGAAAATATTTTAAAACACTTGTGCATAACCCATTTTTTGACAAAATAAAAATAGATTCCTTAGATAATTATATAGAAGAATTTAACTTTGAACATAAGCCAAGTCATATAGATAAGGATCAGGTAGATACAGCATTTAAAAGAAGACTTCTAGAGATTGAAAGAAGTGATTACTGGAGACAATTTGAAGAAGGACGCATTGGTCGTCAAGCTACTTTTTTACTTTCAAAGTCTGTTGAACATGCACTTGATAATTCCCCATCAATATATCCAAGACCGGATCTAGATGATCTATTTAAAATACCTACCCCACCTAAGTGGATAAGATCAGTTCCAGTTATGGGAGTTTCAGTAGATAAATGGGTTCTTACACATCTATCTCTGAGTTATGATGTTGCGCGTGGATTTGTTGAAGCCCAAGAGGAGATAAAGAAGTATATAAAAACACTTGAACCAAACCAGAGTGTTGCAAATCAAGTTGAAAGTATGATTGATAAGAACTGTTCAAAAGCATTTTCTTATACAAGAAAGTTAAATGAAACTTATCCAGAACTTATCACAAAACTGCAATCTTTGTCTGCAAAACGGTTATTATTAAACCATGAAAGATATCTTATCTGGCAAATGGAGCATGAGGGAGTTTTAGAGTCTTCAGAAGCTCAACACTTGATAGATAAAATAGAAAAGCAGATGTAAAATATAAATATATAACGTTTTTTTATGTTTGCTAGAGCTTTAACAACATCTATTTAAGTGTATAAAAATAAAAATAAAATAGTAAAATACTCATCTATAAAATCAAAAAGCTTATTTTAAGACCAACTTCCCTAAAATACATAAACTAAATTAGAGATAATTCCTAGAACTTAAGGAGAATTTATGCTAGAAATAAGATGGCATAGTCGTGCAGGTCAGGGTGCTGTAACAGGTGCTAAGGGGTTGGCAGATGTTATATCAACAACTGGTAAGCATGTACAAGCATTCGCATTTTATGGGTCTGCAAAACGTGGAGCTGCAATGACAGCTTATAATCGTGTTGACGATGAAGTGATTATGAATCACGAAAAATATATGGAGCCAGATTATGTTTTTGTAATTGATCCGGCTTTAGTATTTACATCTGACGTAACTATTAACCATAAAGATACAACAAAATATATTATTACTACTCACTTATCAACTGAGGAATTAATTAAAGAACAACCTAAGTTAGAGGGAAAAGAAGTTTATACAGTTGACTGTATTAAAATTGCACAAGAGACTATTGGTCGTCCTATTCCAAATACGCCAATGCTTGGAGCTTTTATGAAAATTTCTGGTATGTATGATATAGAGTTTTTTAAAGAGAGTATGCAAAGAATTCTTAAAAAACTACCACAAAAAATTATCGATGCGAATATGATTGCAATTCAACGCGCATACGATGAAGTGAAATAGGGGGCTAAGATGGCAAATAAAGGATGGGATGAATTTGAAATCGGAGCTATGCTTCGCTCATTTGATGGTAAAGCAGCAGACGTAATTGCTACAACACACCAAGAGGATCGTAACTATTCTCCAAATAACTCATTTACTGCAAACGTTGCAGATTGGAGAATTTTAAAGCCTGTATTTAACAAAGACTACTGTATAGATTGTCAATTTTGTTGGGTATATTGTCCAGATATGTCGATCATTTCTCGTGATAAGAAAATGGTTGGTGTAGATATGGATCACTGTAAAGGGTGTGGTATCTGTGTTGAGGTTTGTCCTACAAACCCGAAATCACTTTTAATGTTCGCTGAACAAGCAGATGAAGAGACTGAGATAGCTCAGTGGCCTGCTAAAGACGAGGAGAAATAATAATGGCATTTGATAAAATGGAATTAAGAGATGTTGAAGTTTGGGATGGGAATATGGCAGCAAGCCAGGCAATGCGTCAGGCACAAATTGATGTTGTTGCTGCATATCCGATCACTCCATCAACACCAGTTGTTGAGAATTATGCTGGTTTCTTAGCTAACAACTATATCGAAGGTGAATTCGTAATGGTTGAGTCTGAACACGCTGCAATGTCAGGTTGTATAGGTGCTGCTGCAGCAGGTGGTCGTGTTGCTACTGCAACTTCGTCACAAGGTTTTGCTTTAATGGTAGAGACTCTTTACCAAGCGTCTGGTATGCGTTTACCGATCGTACTTAACGTTATTAACCGTGCATTAGCTGCACCACTAAATGTTAATGGTGATCACTCAGATATGTATCTTGGACGTGACTCTGGTTGGATTCAGTTTGATGCATATTGTCCGCAAGATGCATATGATTTAAATCTTATTGCATTTAAAGTATCTGAAGATCATGATGTAAGATTACCTGCTATGGTTCATCAAGATGGTTTCATGACTTCTCACACAGCGCAAGGTGTACATACTTTAGATGATGATACAGCTTATGGGTTTGTTGGTGAATATAAGCCTATGAATGATATGCTTGACTTTGAGCATCCTGTAACACACGGTGTTCAAACAGAGGAAGATTGGCACTTTGAGCATAAAGCTCGTCAACATAATGACCTTATGACTAAAGTTTTCCCAAAAATTCAAGCTGCATTTGATGAGTTTGAAAAACTAAGTGGTCGCAAATATAACATGGTTGAGTCTTACGATATGGATGATGCTGATGTAGCGGTTGTATGTTTAGGTACATCTGTTGAGACTGCTCGTGAAGTTGCAACAGAGATGAGAGAAAAAGGTGTAAAAGCAGGTGTAGTTGGTATACGTGTTATCCGTCCTTTCCCATTTGAGCAAATTGCTGATGCGCTTAAAGGTGCTAAAGCTATCGCAGCATTAGATAGATCAAATCCTAATGGTGCTCCAGGTATGTTATTTAATGAGCTTGCAGGTTGTATGTACAACTTAGATACTCGTCCTATGATCTCTGGTTATGTATATGGTTTAGGTGGACGTGACTTAACTAAAGTTCATTTAACTGACCTTTATACAGAGCTTCAAGCAAATGTAGATGCAGGTAAAATCACAACTCCTCTACAACAGTTTATCGGTGTTCGTGGACCGAAACTATCATTTTTATAAGAAGGTGACTTATGAGTGAAATGAAAAAAATTAAAAACTTAAAAGAGTTCTCAACTACAGCTGACAGATTTGAAGGTGCTAACCTTCTTTGTCCTGGTTGTGCTCACTCTATTATTGTTCGTGAAGTATTAAATGCAACAAATGATGACTTAGTACTTTCAGCTTCAACTGGATGTCTAGAAGTTTGTACAGCAGTTTACCCATATACTTCATGGGATGCATCTTGGATCCATATTGGATTTGAGAATGGTTCTACTGCAGTTGCTGGTGCTGAAGCTATGCATAAAGCTTTAGCTAAAAAAGGTCGCCTTAAGCAGCCTGATCGTAACCCTAAATTCGTATCTTTTGCGGGTGACGGTGCTTCTTACGATATCGGTTTCCAATGGATTTCTGGTTGTTTTGAGCGTGGTCATAACATGATGCATGTTGTTCTTGATAATGAGGTATATGCAAATACTGGTGGACAACGTTCATCATCTACTCCAATAGGTGCAAGTGCTACTACTTCTCAAGCTGGTTCTCATTCTTATGGTGAAAAACAAAACAAAAAAGATATGATGTCAATTATGGCTGCACACGGTGCTCCATATGTAGCTCAAGTTTCTCCAAATAAATGGAAAGATATGGTTAAGAAAATCCAACACGGTTTTGCAGTTGAAGGTCCAGTATTTATCAATGCTGCTTCACAATGTACAACTGAGTGGAAATTCGATCCAAAAGATACTATGCATATAGCTGACTTATCTACTGACTCATTGGTTTGGCCATTATATGAGATCATAGATGGTACTGAACTAAACATTACTTACAGACCTAAAAATGTTGTTCCAGTTGAAGAGTATTTAGCTGCACAAGGACGTTTTAAACACTTATTTAAAGATGAGTACAAATACTTGATCAAAGAATGGCAAGAAAGAGTAGATGCTAACTGGGCTTATCTACAAAGAAGAGAAGAGGCACGTGTTTAACACAAACTTCTAGCTTTTCATCATCTTGCACAAGATGAGCAAATGGCAGACTTTAAGTCTAGCCTTTTTGCTCCTCATGGACAATCTAACGTAAATCTAAAACCTCTCTACTATCAAGTTATAATTAATAGTTTTCAAATTTAAAACTAAACTTTCTTTTTCAACAAACATAAACTTTTTAACGATAGAATATTAAAATAATAAGAAATAAAATTAAGGAAAATAAATTATGCCATTATTAGACTCATTTACAGTAGACCACACAATTATGCCAGCACCAGCAGTACGTAAAGCTAAGGGGATGAAAAGTCCAAGTGGAGATGCTATCACAGTATATGATTTACGTTTTGTTCAACCAAATAAAGATATGTTATCAAGTAAAGGTATTCATACATTAGAGCATCTTTTTGCAGGTTTTATGCGTGATCATTTAAACTCTAAAAAAGTAGAGATCATAGATGTATCTCCTATGGGTTGTAGAACTGGATTTTATATGTCAGTTTTAGGAAAGCCAAGTGAGAAAAAAGTAGCAGCAGCTTGGGAAGCTTCTATGACAGATATATTAAATGTAAAAAGAAAAAAAGATATTCCAGAGCTTAATAAATATCAGTGTGGAACTTATAAAATGCACTCATTAAAAGATTCTAAGTCTATCGCTCAAAATGTATTAGACAAAGGTATTGGGATCATGAATAACAAAAAACTTAAACTTGATATGAAAAAGGTTAAGTAGATGTTACTTCTTCTTCCAGTAGATTCAAAAAACAAAGATAAAGCTAGACTTACAAAGGTTTTTGAAGCTAAGACTTGGGCTCAGGTTGATGTAGAAGAAGGTTGTATAAATAAAGTTGAGTTTTGCGATACATTTGATGGCTTTGAGCAGATAAGTGAAGCTGTTATTTTAGAAAATGATGGAGAGAATCCTATGATGTTTATGGATTATAATATGATGCCACTAGTCGCACATACTCAAAGAACAATAGAAGATATTGTAGAAGCTTATTTGTTTCGTGAGCTTCATGATTTAGCATATTAAGGATTTAAGATGGCTGACCTTACACAATTTTTAGAGCTTTTTCGTGTACAACCCGGCTATAGATATATACAAGTAACTACTAATGTTGATCATACGACAACAGCTTTATATGAGCTTTTAGTAAAAAATGAAGCCGAATTTCGTATAGCTTACTATGACGAAGAACAAATACCAAACTTTGAATTACGTTATCCAGAAGCAAAAGTTCAGCATATTAAAAGCTTTAACTATCCATACAGAGCATTACCAAGAGACAATGATATAGTTATTTATAAAGACATATTTTCTAAGCATAATAAACAAGATTTACTTTTAAAAACTGCCTACACAACACTTGCAAATACGGCAGATATTATTATTATGGAAAAAAAGGGAGTTTTGAATCCATTAGAGATAATGGAGCTATTTGAAGAGCATGAGTATCGTGCTCCTAACCACATGAATATATTAGAAGGTTATGATATATTTATGGCTAAGAAGCTTCATATGTGGGGTAATGGTCTTTAAGAAAATTATGTACCAGCTATCCATAATACTAAAGCCCAAAAATATGGACTTTAATATTAAAAACTTCATATGTTTTGAACCATTATGAACCATAATTTTACTTTTTGAAGTACATAAAAAAGTACATAAATTTAAAAAATATTCTGCTATACTACTTAAATCTAAACTTTATAAGGTTAATACAATGGCAAAATATCCTGGTATAACTAAAAAAGAAATGAAGAATGGTTCAACTTCAATTATGGTTAATTTTAAGTATCAATCTAAAAGATACCCAATTAAAAACTTCACTAAACTATTTGGTTGTAAAACAGAAAAGCAAGCATACGAAAAGCTCCAAGAAGTAAAACTAAATATTTCAAAAGGTAAAGATCCATTTGTAATTACAAAAGAAACTTTAAATGATTTGTATGAAGAACGTAAAGAAGTTAGTTTAAAAAATGGAACTTGGAGAGCAAGGACTGTTGAAAGTTATGATTATTTTTATAATCGATATATAAGAAAGACAATAGGACATAAAAAATTATCAAAAATATCTTATGAAGATTTGAGAAAAATATATGATATTGAAATGAAACACGTTGAAAATTCAACTAAAAATCAATTTAAAAGAATTGTCCGTCCTATTTTTGTAGAAGAAATTAAAAAGGGTAATCTTCACACTAATGTAATTGATATGTTAGAAACTTATAATATGCCAGTAAGAGAGAAAATTGAATTAAGAACAGATGAAAATAATTTAGACATAGTTAGAAAACTATATAAAGCAATACCTAAATATGAAGCATTAGCATACCACCAAAAAGAAGAGTTTAGAAACTTTTTAATGTTAGTAGTAATGACAGCACATAGACACGGAGAATTAAGACAAATAAGAATTGAAGATTGTTATTTAGATAAGAAAATGATAGTAGCACCTAGAACTATGACAAAAACAAAAGAAGATTATAGATACCCTATACCAGACGAAATAATTCCTTATTTAAAAACAATAAAATCAGGTTTAATATTTCCAACATTAAAAAAAGGTTCTGTGTATGATATTTTCCAACGTTTGGTTAAGTTAGCAGAAATTGAAACATTTAATAATAAAAGAATATCACCCCACGATATGAGAAGGTTAATGCTGTCTATAATGATTAAAGATTTAAAAATAGATAGTGTTTTAGCAGATACTTGCCTAAATCATAAACAAAGAGGAGTAATAAATCATTATTTATCTTTTACTTATAAAGATGTTGAAGAAGCATATAATAAGTATTGGGAATTGATTAGAGAATAATGATATATTAAGTTTGACTATGTATGATTATAATACCAATATTAAAGGTTTATGTATGAAAATATTTTATATTGTTATATTAGTTTTTGTTTCATTGTTTTTTAATGGATGTGGTGGTGCTCAACCACAAGCTTGGGAAAGAGAAGAAGTAAAGAAAAGTTTATATAGTCTTGGAATGACAGAAAATGAATTTAGGAAAGTAATTAACTTACCATCTTCTGAGGCGATTAGAAATAATCATATAAAGTACTATGCAGTAAATAAGTTAGGTTTTAACTATAATGAATATGTTGATCTTACTAGGGGTATAAGTAGTTCAACTATTATTGAACGAAAAAGATCTAAAGAGAAAAGGGTAAAGCAGCAAATTAGTAAAATAGCAAACTATGAAGAAAATTATATGAATGAATATAAGAATATTTTAAAAAATTTACCTGAAAAAAAAGTTGCGTATATTCAGCCAAGTAATAAGAAAGAGCCTTGCAAGTTATATATGCAGTATGATGGTAATAAATGGTTTGAAAACGATGAATCTTACAAAATATTTTGGGATGGTTCTTGTAAGAATGGATATGCTTCCGGTTTAGGGCGTGAAATTGAAAAAGCAGATATGATTGATAAATGGGGAATTGCTATTTATAAAAATGGAAAACCAACATATTATATTCATAAAGATAATTTGAATTCATTTCTATATGAAGGAATTAATAATGTTGAAAATAATGATGAATATGGTGTGGCAACTATTATAAATGAAAAACTAAATGATATAGATATTAAAATTCAAGCTGGTTATTTAAATTCAAAAACAAATCAAAGACTATACAGTACAAGTTCTCCTTTTTGGAATGGTACTTATAGCTTTGCAAAGACTTACACGAACTTTGGATATTTTTATACTAATTTTGAAAATAATGACGACCCAAAAAATAGATATAGTTTTCAATTTGTTTTACTAGATAAAGAAGGTATAAGAAATGGTTGGGCTATAGAAAAACTAAAAAATGGAAAGTTATTTACAGGAGAATATATTAATGGAAAAGGAACTGTACTAGACTTACCACAATCTTATAATCAAAAAGCAGATAAAATAATTCAAGAAATAGATGAAGCTAGAAAAAAAGCATACGAAGCTCAGCAGTATGCTCAAAAAGTTAAAAAACAATATAAGAAAAAAATATGTAAAGATAGTGTGAAAGTTTCATTTATAGATAATGCCGATTATAAAGCCATATGTAGTGATAAAAAAGATTTAGAAATTTTAGCAAAAATTAACAATAAACTAGAAAAATTAACTGAAGCTAAAATTGCAAGATTAGAAAAGCAAAGATATGAACAAAAACAAGCAAGAGAAGAACAGCACAGACAGCAATTATTAGCTTTAGAAAGACAAAAGTTAGTTGAACAGCAAAGAGCTAATAAAAGGGCGGAACAACAAAGGGATTCTGCCGAATTTCAACAAGGCATGAATAACCTAACAAATCAAATTAACAATATGACACCTAAGACATATAATTTAAATGTATTTCACTATTAAGGAACAATATGAATGATAAAATTTTTAACCAAGCACAAAGCCTAATAACAAAACTAACAGAGTTAGAAATTGAATATTATGGCAATAGGTCGCGTCTCGCGTTTTTATATTCTGAAATTAATGAAGAAGAAAGAAATAAATTAGAATTAAGTATGCCATTATTGGATGAAAAAATAAAAAAAGTTAGGAAAGAAATTGAGGAATTGTTTTCTGAACATGTATAATCAACTAACTTAATATTAAAGACAAACAATCTCAAAAGACACAAAAAGATAAGTCGGACTAGACTTATCTATTCCTTCTGTAAAGAAGCATTATTAACCATATCTAAATATCAATTATAAATAATTAACATTCTTGCTATATTTAATTTTGAATAAGATTATAGATGGTTTCTAATAGTTTATTAGTTTCAATAGTTTATGGTCTTTGAACACTCCCATTTTTACAATCGTTTCAAAAAATTACTTCTATTTTAATGGAGATTTTTTCTACTTTGGTGGAGAATAATTCTTCTTTGATGGATTAAATTTCCACTTTAATGGAGAATAATTCTATTTGATTAGGAAAAATAGAAGTCCTAAAATAGGGACTTACAGAGAAATTTAAAAATTTCTTTAAAAAAACTTCTTTTTTTTAGGAAAAGTAAAAATTATATCTTATAATAATACAAACTTATAATATATATCAAATGTATTATAAGATAAAAAGGGGAAATATGAATGAAATAATTATAGAAGAACAAATTATATATGAGCTAGAAAAGCTTATTGATAACATTAAGATGGGTGCTAGTTATGAAACCAAGCAGTCCTTAAAGATGGAAGTTCAAATTTTAGAATTTGATAATAAAAGATTAAAAAATGAAAAATATGAATTGAAAAGCGATTTAATGAAATTGAAACATAAATATAATGAAATCACAACAGAAGAGTATGAATTATATTTAAATCCACCAGAGGATGAAATACCATTTTAATAGTGGTGCATCTTTATAAAGGCGAAGTTAATGAAAATTTACTATGAAGAAGATTTTAAATATATGTATTATTATTATGAAAATAATGAAGAATATGAAGTATTTAAAGAATATGAACAACATGGAGGAAAATACTTAATTTTATTAGATTTAGGAGAAGATTTTAAATATGTTGAATTAAAAGACTGTAAAAAAGTATTGAATAAAAAATATGAAGAAATGAGAGAAGCCGAAGAAGCTTCCAAACAGTATTATGAAGAAATGGATAAAGAATATTTAGCTGAAGAATTTAGATTAGGGAGATATTAAATGAAAAACAAAAATTACAAAATATTAAAACCAAACGAACTTATAGACGCTTTTATATCAGGGACACAAGCAAACTCAATAAGATTGATTGATAGACTATGGTATGAAATGGATCAGGAAGTTCATAAAAGGGGTAAATTAGACATAGAAAATAGATTTAGGACTGAATACTCATTATTAGAGTTAAAAGAGTTTTTAGGACTATCTAACAACAATCATAATTATCATAATGCTATTGAAGAAGCATTAGACGGATTGACTAAGTCTATAAAAATAAAAAACTATATAGATACAAACGGGGACGTAGTAGATACATTGAACGAACCGCTTTTATCATATAAAAAATATAAAAATATAACTGAAAATGATAAAGAGAAAGTTTATAAAATCTCTTTATCTTCTGAACTGTTTGCTTTAATGACTAATAAAAATCATAAGTTAGGAAAATTTACAAACCTTTACAGCAGACACCAACAAAAGTTAAGGACTGGAAACCATATACTTTTATATCAAAGATTAAAAGTATTACAGGGTATGAAGTGGAAAAATGAAATAGACTTTGAAACATTTAAAAGTTTTATACATAGTAAAAAACAGATTAAATATATCTCACAAATTGAGGAAGTTGTTAAAAGAGCATTAGTAGCTATAAATAAACATACAGATATTTTAGTATCTCATAAAGTCATTAAGTCAAACAACTCAATATCTTTTAAAATAGAACTAAACAGAGATAATATGACAAATGAAGAGATTGCTAAAACAGTTGAACTTCTTAAACATAAAAAAGAAACCAAAGAAGAGAAGAAGCAAAAGGAAGAAAATAATATCATTGAAAATCTATTAAATAAAGGTGTAGCATAATGAGTAAAAGTGGAGATATTAAAACAATAGATAAATTTTTAGAAGGTGGTATCACAACCATTGATAACAATAAGAGATTTAATGAAGAACAGAAAAAAGAACTTATAAACATTTTTAAAAGAGCAGTTGAAATTGTAAAGGAGGTGTATTAAATGTTTTTATTTTTTATGAAAACTTTTATGAGTGATTACTTTGATATGTTAGAGATGCTAAATAATTTAGATCCAGACAAAGAGAACACAAAAGAGAAGAAAGACGAAAAACAAAAGAAGATTGATTATAGCAGAGGGTTAAACCTATGAATGAAACAAACGACTATATAAGTAAAGTTGTTTTGAACGACTTAAAACACTTATATAATTATATAAAAGACGTTGAAACGATAAATCCTCTTATATTGAAATATAGAGAAGAATTGAAGAAAAAAATACAATTTTAAAAGAAATCTTATAAAATATTATTAATTTAAGGAATTTATAAGGTTTTTATTGGTATCATTTTGGAAGTTAATTAAAAACTAACAAAATTTAATTGACGATTTAAAGCCAACTACTTTAAATAAGAAGTCTTACAACATACAGACTTTAAACAATCAAAACAATAAGAATTTTTATCAATGTTATTATGGATTAACCTAACAAAATTGGTCTATTTCAACCTATGTATATTTATTATCAAAATAAATATATTTGAAAAATAATATATCAAATATTATTTTTTTGAAAAAGGAATTAATATGTTTATGAAAAAGAATGTAGTTGTTAAAACTAATAGTTATGATATGAATTGTTTATCTCTTACAGAGAAAAAAATTGAAAAATTAGAAAAATGTTTAGAACGTGATCAAAAAGTAATTATCGAAATAGATAGTTATCCAACTATTGAAGATAAGAAAAAGGGAAAAAATAGAACTACAACTATTGTTGAAGTTAAACATTTTAGAAAACTGGGTGTTAGAAAATATAATAGAGGTGATATGTCTAAAACTCTATATAGAATTAAGTTTAATGAACCATTAAAATTATTAAATAAAAAATATGTAAATAATATTATAGACAAAATACTGGTTGAATTTCAAACCCTCATAAACCCTCTTTATAAGGAGGTGGTGTAATGAATATATATAAAGGTTATACACTAGAAGATTTAATGTATGATTTGGACGTTAGAAAAAGGTGGAAAGTTGAAATAATGAAAGATATTGAAACATTAAAGAAATTTAATACTATTGAAGAGGTGTTAGAAGATACAGATAGATATTTTGAATATCTGATAAATGACGTAGAAGAAGGTGTTATATATGAAATTGAGGATAACACTATAAAGAACGTAAATGATATTAAAAAATATCTATTAGAAAGTTTTGAATTTCATACAAAAGAAGAAGAGAAAGTTAATAAAGAGTATTTATTAAGAGTTTCATAAATAATTACTATATACTTCGGTATATAGTAATATAAAAATTACAGCTCCACAGTTTAGCAAAACCAAATCTTCCATTTGCTGTTTCGCTAAAAAATCAACCTCAAAAAGCATATATAACCTACCAATTAACTAAAAGTATTTCCGAAGCTATATAATGATTTTTAAGAGGGTGTTTTCACACACGAAAGCACTCCCTACGGAAGTTCTATCTCTTCACTTCGTTGCGGTGTTCCTTTTTTAAAAAAAAAGAAAAGTAAAAGTGAAGAGCAAAGAGCCGTAAAAAATAAAGGTAAAAGGTGGAAAAGCAATATATCAGTTCAAGGACTGAATACGGAAAAATAGGTAAGTTAGAAGAAGTTGAAGCACATAACCAAAGATTTATGGAAGTTAAAACTTTACTAATAAATAAGATTGAAGAACATAATAAAAATCTATCAGACAAAGACAGATATTTTAGAGAGATAACAGATTATCAAATTATGAAAAATATATCTTATTCATTTGGTTCAAACCATACGCAAAACTTAACAGAGAGTTTTAATGAGTTTTATAATGAAATGGAATCAGTATATAAAAAAAAGAAACAACATTTATATAAAGAAAACGGTAATCATATAGTGGAGCAAGTTGTATCTTTGTCTAATGAGAGAGCAAAAGAGATTTTAAACCAAAAAGACGGAGATAAGTTATTATTAGAACATTTTAAAAAATTAGCAGAAGAAGTCAATAAAGAGTATGGGTTTGAACCTATACATATAGATTTACATTTAGACGAGGGACATATAAGTCATACTAAAAATGAAATGGGAGTTATAGAGAGTTCCGAAGTTAAGGAAAATATTCATGCTCATATAGTCTATTTAAATTATGATTTTTTAAAACAGAAAACCGTTTTAAGAAATATGAAGAAGCAGGATTTTAGGGATATTCAGGATCTATCCGCAAAGGTTTTTAAAGATTTAGGTTTCCAAAGGGGAGAAGATAAACGTAATTCAAACAAAACCCACTTAAAAACGACTGCTTATGTAGAGGAGCAGCAAAACCTTGAAAGTCAAATATATGTAGAAAATAAGGTTAATTCTAATATCGAAGATATGGAATATAGTTTAGAAGATTTAAAAGATATACAGTTTGCTAAAAATGATATATCAATAGAACTAAATGAACTTTATGAAGCAAAAAAACAATATGACAATATAGAAGATTTAAAATCACAACAGACTAAAATAAATGAAACTATAAGTCAATATGAGGCAACTATTCAAAGTTTAAAGGACAGTAAGAAAGATATTACAGCACTTAATATTTCCAATGAAGAGAAAAAGAAACTACATAAGGAAAAACAAAAAGAGATTAAAAAATTTCAAGGTTTGAGAAGAGATTTAAAAGAAGAGATAAAATCACTTAACAAAGAACATAAAACCAAAATGGAAGATTTGAAACTACTTAATGAAACTATATCGGAGAGGGAAAAATCATTAAAAAAACTGGAGGGCAAAGAGGCAAAGATTAAACATACTGAAACACTTAATCAAAAGCAGTTAAGAAAAGAACATTTTAAACTCTTTAAACCAGTTCTGTCTAAAATTAAAGACACTCCAACATTTAATAAAGATAAGTTCATAAATGAAGAAGTAAAACCAATGCTATATAAGGTGTTAGCAGAAGCAACACAAACCAAACTAACTCTAAATGATATAAAAAATTTAGAAGATACCATTAAAGATATGGAAGCAACACACATAGAAGAGATTAAACAACTTAAAACCAACAATGAAACAGACACTACAAACAAAGTTCAATCTATTCAAAAAGTCCATAAAGAAGAGATTGAAAGTATTGAAAAGAGTTTTACACAAAAATTAAAAGTTGAAACAGATTTAAAGGACAAATACCAAAGTGAGAATGACACTTTAAGAGAAGAAGTGGCAGATGCTAAAAGTGAAAATAATAAACTGTATAGAACTATCGGCAATATTGAAGAGGACAATTTCAAATTAAAAGAAACTATTAAAGAAAAAAATAAAATTATTTCTAATTTGAACAGTCAAATTGAAAAAATGAAAGATATCGGTAAAAAGATATATTCCAAATATAAAGAGATTAAAAAAGATATGAGAACAGCAAAAGAGTTAGTCCCTAATCTTCAACAACTGATAAAATACAAAATAAAAGAGTTTCAACACAAAAAGCAGTTAAATAAGGATAAAACTATAACTCATTCAAAGGGTTTAAGATTATAGAGTGAAGAGATAAAATGTTCTTATCCGAACATTTTTTATCTTTAAAGGTATTTATCTTTATGTTTGAGTTAGTTGCTATTTAGATATGAAGTTATTTTATAAAAATATGTATAATGACATATATTTATTATTAAGGTAATTTTAGTGAAAAAACAAGCAGTTAAAGACATACAAGAAATTATAGAATATCTTTTAAGAATAAGAGAAAGAGAACTTGCTGAAAATGAAGAAAATGCTCATATTATAAATTCATATCCAGAGAACAATTATAATTTAGAAACAGAAAATAATGAAACTATGAGAAGATTTGAAGAAAGACTTATTACTCTCAATAAGTTGTTAAAAAAAGAAGAACAAAATAAAGAAGTTTTAGACATAGAGCAACAAATGAAGAAAATTCAATCAAAAAAGAATATAACAGTTAAAGAATTTACAGAAATATATAATGTTTCAAAAACTTCGCAACAGGGTTTTAGAAGTAGATTATACGACCCTTTACCATACCACCAAAAAGTAGAGGGTGGAAAGATTGTTTATGTAGTTGAAGAAGTGGAGAAATGGTTTGAAAATCAACATAAATAGTACTTTAAAAACCAGTTTGAAGTACATAAAAAAGTACATATATTTTTTTATATACCCATATAAATCCCTATATTTAGAGGTAAAATATGATAATAAACAAATGTGGGGTAATGGTCTATAGCCATAAATGTAAAGGCTATAAAGATTAAAATATATCTATAGGTTCATATCCACCTGTTAAAATTTCAGGATTTTGGATACCAAAAATCTTGTAAAATGTTGCAGCTATAGATAGTGGTTCAAACCAGTAAGAGCCTGATTTTGGCTTTAAATATAGTCTATTTACAGCACCCACATCTTCAAGTTCAGTTTCCCCAACAATACCTTTATGTTTAAAATAACTTTTCCCACCAAATAGATATAAATTTTGTAAGTTTCCATGGTCCCAACCTAGAGCAGCATTTAGGTTGACATTTCTTCCAAACTCTCCAAAAACAAGGATTGAAATTTCATCTTCTTTATTTGCAGCTTTAAGATGTGCCATTGCTGATTTAATCGTCGTAAAAAGAGATTCACATCTAGTTACATAGTCACGAGCGTCGTTATGATCATCCCATCCCCCAAGTCCAGATGTTCCAATTGTTATAACTTTTGTATCAGGATTAGCTGACATAACATTTATAGCAGTTTTAATTTTTTCTGCAAAATTACTATTTGTAGGATATGCATTATTACCTAATTCTGGCGTAGTAGTCTCAGATATATTATCGATGAAGACACTTAACTCTTTTCTTTTTTCAAAATCATTTTTTATAGTTTCATTTGTATTATATTTTTGTGCTAAATTGTTCATCTTTATGTCAAGATCAGGATCAAATCCTAGCTCGTCATCATTATAGTTTTCTATATCTCTTTCTTGTGAATTATAATAAAACCAGTTTCTAATGTTAGAACGGCTATATGGGTTATTTAGTTCTTCATCAAGCCCTACAGCTCTTAAATAACTATCTAGTCTTAGAGAGCCAGGCATATAAAATTTTGATTCCCCTTCTAATGTTACAAATGGCATAAGTGTATTTTCATCAATTATATTTTTATTTTGTAGTATAGCAGCTAGGTTAGCAATAATTCCTGCATTTGTATCATCAAAGGAACCTTTTTGATTTTGTGCAGTACACTCACCATGAGCTTTATTCCCAACATCTTCTCTAACTTGAGAATAACATGTTCTGAAAATTGTAGCATCTCCAGCACTTATCATCTCTTCTAAATGTGTCCCACCAGCTTCTTGCCACAAGTTATTGTTAGTAGTTGTTATACCTCTAAAATAGTTGTCATAATCACTTTGTGAGTTTGTTTTAATAGCATCTATATTTGTAAGATTAGCACATAGTTGGCTTGCTCCTCCATATAAAAATACCATAATCACTTGTGCATTATTACTATTGTATAGTGTTTGTGAAAAATCAACTTTTGAAAAATCCAGTACAGAAGCTTGTGAAATACTTGGTATTGTTAATGCAGCTGTAGCCGCTAAAGATAATTTTATAAACTCTCTTCTATTCATCACTTACTCCTTTAAAAATATATAGTTCATCAAGTCTCGAAATATAATCTAATACTACTTTAGTAATATTAATTTTGTATTGTTCTCTAGAGTCTCTTGAAGAAAAAATATCAAATGAATAATTTAAATAACGATCCCCAGTCTCATCGTCAATATAACTAAAATGATTAATAAACATCTCAAGTTCTTCTTCATTTGCCTCTCTGTTAACCATACTTATAAAGATGTAGTTTATAAGTGATCTTATGCTTGCTATCTCATCTGTATAGTCATAGTTAAAGTTTTCATTATCAACAAAGCTATTGCTCCATCCTTGACGGTTCCATGCTCCATAATCATCAATAGTATCTGGATTGGAATATCTTAATAAGATTTGTTCACGGACATATTTATGAAAAAAAGCAAAAGATAAGGTATCAAGGGGAACACGTGTTAGTTTTCCAAGTTTGTATTTCATACTTGCTTGGTTCATATCTTCAAGAGCATTTTTTAAATAATACATTGAAGATTTTCTAAGTTTATAGTCCATTATTTTCGCAAGAGAGAAAAATAACTCTTCAGCACTTTTTGCTCTTGAGGTATTTAAAAGGTACTCTTTTGAAAAGATAATTTGCTTAAGTATATCTTGCCATGTTTTTGGGTTACTTTGTAAAATAGAATTTATTATATTTGTTTTTTGTGTATCGGATGTATTTATAAAGAAAAAATCAACTAGTCTTGTTACTGCACCATTTTGAAAAGCATCAGATTTTGCAAGCTCTCTATAAAAATCTTCCCCATTATAAATAGTAGTGTTGAATAGATTTAACTCTGTTGTATTCTCATTTAGTCCTACT
>Ga0193953_1000533_pt1 | contig 20211 bp, 5 predicted proteins | sample BB_4_MG_FD_140325 | JGI IMG/M metagenome (GOLD analysis project Ga0193953, IMG submission 140325) | Microbial mat bacterial communities from the Broadkill River, Lewes, Delaware, United States - BB_4_MG | ecosystem: Environmental > Aquatic > Freshwater > River > Microbial mats | place: USA... | reverse complement strand
CATTGAACCTGTCGGGAACCTTTGAAAATAACGATTACGTCAATACCTCCGGCAATGGTGCAGAGTCTGTTATGTTCCAGGCTTTTTCACGCAATCCGACGTATCCGGTTTACAATGCAGATGGATCATTCTTTGAAGTCGATGATTTTGAGAACTCAAACCCCATTGCTCTCATTGAGCAGATTCAAAATACCCGGGAAGCCAAACGATTTTTAGCAGATGGAAAAATCAGTTATGAGCTTGTTAAAGGATTGGAAGCCGGGATTAATATAAGCTACCGCAAGGATGATGATCAAACCTGGTTTTTCAGGCCTTCTTATCAGATCACATCCAGTGATGGGGGCTATGCCCGGCGTGCCTATTCCAATAATGAAACGAAATTGATGGAATCCACATTGAAGTATAATTCCACCATCCGAAATAAGCACACTATTGGATTGCTGGCTGGTTATTCATGGCAACAGGATAAAAGAAATAGTTTTGCTGCCCAGGGACGTGGGTTATTATCTGATTTTGTGAAAGCCGATAACCTGAGGTTTGCCAATGATGTGTTACCTCAGGACATTGAATCATGGCAAGAGCGTAACCGTTTAATCTCGTTCATAGCCCGTGGTGTTTATAACTACGATTCGAAATATTACCTGACAGCGACTATTCGCCGGGATGGTTCTTCAAAGTTCGGCGATAATCATGAGTGGGGCTGGTTTCCTTCTTTTTCTGCTGCCTGGAATATTGGCCGGGAGTCATTTTTAGCAGATGTCCCCTGGATTGGTCAAATGAAGTTAAGAGTGGGCTATGGTATCACCGGTAACCAGGAGATTGGCAACTACAATGATATTGCCCGAATCCATACCAATGGCCGGACCTTAGACCCTACTACTGGTGAAAAAACGCTGGTAATCACTCAGGCCAGTAACGCCAATCCGGATCTAAAGTGGGAAGAAAATAAAGAATGGAACGTGGGGGTGGATTTTGCAGTGCTGAATAACCGATTGTCCGGTTCTATTGATCTTTATGATAAAACAACCACGGATTTGCTGGCTGAGTATGCCGTTCCTGTTCCCCCAAACCGCTACGAGTACATATATGCCAATGCCGGTGAGATATCCAATAAGGGGGTGGAACTAAATCTGACTGGTCAGCTTATTCGCAGCAGTCAATTCAATTGGGAAGCCACTTATACCTTTGCAACCAATAAACAAAAAGTGGAATCCCTGTCTGATGAAAACTACTCCCTGGATAATTTAAAAGTATCATCGGTAAGCGGCCGTGGAATGGTGGGTGTCTGGACTCAACTAGTAGAGCCAGGCCGGGAGCTGGGTACTTTTTATGGCTGGAAACATGCCGGTGTTAGCCAGGATGGTGACTGGTTGTTTTATGACAAGGATGGAAATGTGACCAATAAGCAAAATGACGAAGACCGCCAGGTAATTGGGCATGCTTTACCTGATTTCACAATGGGGATGACCAATCGCTTTGCCTATAAAAACTGGGATTTAAGTTTTTCGTTACGAGCCGTCGTTGGTGGAGATGTATTAAATGTGACGCGCATGATTTTGGGTAATCCCAATATGTTGCCTAACCGCAATGCCCTGTCAGATGCCGGAGAGCTGTCAACTGTATTGACTGATTCCCCGAAATACTCGGATTACTACCTTGAAGATGGATCTTTTCTTCGGCTTGATAACATCACTTTGGGACATACGCTGAATGTATCTAAGGTAAAATGGTTAAGTGCTTGTCGATTATATGTGAGCTCAAATAACCTCTTTACACTTACAAATTACTCAGGTATTGATCCGGAAGCCAATTATGGAGGCTACGAAAATCTTGGTTTAGATATGTACGATGTTTATCCGAAAACCAGAACCCTTACGTTTGGTGTAAAAGTAGAATTGTAGGTCACCTCAAAAAAATGAATCAAATGAAGAAAAATATATTAATACTATTGGCTGTCAGTTTGTACGTTGTTTCATGTACCGATTTAGCCGACAAGATATACAGTGAAATTCCAGCTGAGATATATCCCGAAAATGCCATTCAGGCCCAGCTTATTACGAATAGCGCTTACGCACAGTTACAGGCCCACATTGATGGTGGATGGTGGTTTGCCCAGGAAATCACAGCCGATCTGATTGTGGCGCCGACGCGTGCCGGTGACTGGGATGATGGGGGGAAATGGCGGCAGTTGCATACCCACGACTGGGATAACAACCATGAGTATGTCAATAATATGTGGCGAAATTTTTATAATGGAGTGATCGAATGTAATAAGGCCATCGAGTATTTAGGTGATGCGGAATCGGCTAAAAATGCAGTGGCGCAAATGAAGGTTTTACGTGGGTATTATTATTACTTGTTAATTGATAATTATGGCGATGTTCCCTACGTTGTTTCATTTGCTGATGCACCGGAAGCACCCGAGAAAATAGCGCGTGCTGAAGTGTTTGAGAATATCATTACGGATATTGAGGAAGCCATTCCTGACCTGGATGGAACTTCAAAAAGTGCCGTGAATGAATTTACAGCTTATGCCTTACTTGCGAAATTATATCTCAATGCAGAGGTTTATACCGGAACACCAGAGTGGCAGAAGGCGGAGGATTACTGTGACTTAATCATCGCCGGCGATTATACCTTGGAATCGAATCGTCTGGCACCTTTCATTACCAATAACGAAGGTTCCGGTGAGAATATCTTTACAGTACCTTATGATGAAGATAACTATACCGGATTTATTCTTCACCGAAGAACACTGCATTATAATAATACGGCCACATTTGATGCGAATACCACCTTCTGGAATGGATTCTGTGCCCAGGAAAAATTGGTGGATCTAATGGCGGATAATGACCAACGGAAGAGTGGTTTATTAATCGGACAACAATACAGCTCCACCGGCCAGGAGTTAATGGATGCCGGTGCCGGAAATGCACCTGTCGTTTTTACAAAAGAAGTCCCTGCTTTAAACATGGATGCCAGTTATTCGGCCGTTCAAATCAGAATGTCAGGTGCCCGTATGGTGAAGTTTGAGGTAGCTAAAGGCGTGAAGGATAATATGAGTAATGATCTTCCCATATTTCGTTTGGCCGATTTTATCTTAATGAAAGCAGAATGTGAGATTAATAAAGGGAATGGTAGTATTACCCGGGCTAAAGAATTGGTTAATCAAGTAAGGGGATTGGCTGGTGCCACTCTTTGGGAAGATGGAGACGTCACTTTAGATAATCTTCTGGATGAGCGGGCACGTGAAATGTGGTGCGAAGGTCATCGTCGTCAGGATTTAATTCGTTTTGGTAAATTTCACAATAGTTGGTGGGAAAAACCAGTTGATACGGAAGCTAATTATTTGTTCCCGATACCACAGTGGGCCATCGATAGCAATCCTAATCTGGATAAATAGCTGAGTGATAACTTTAGTAAAGGACAAGTTATTGAATTAAAGGATTTTTTATCTTAAAAAGAGAGAAATGAAAAAAATGAAACCAATTCTATTAATACTATTCACACTTTGTATATTATCTGCCTGTGATCAAGAGATTAGTCTGCCCAAAGAGATTGAATTCTATGAACCCGCTTACTCAGCTCTTTGGTTAGTGGGCGATGCTGTTCCGGCAGGCTGGGACATTGACAATCCGACGCCGATGGTGGTTAATCCGGAAAACCTGTTTGAGTTTACATGGGAGGGGGAATTGAAAGCCGGTCAGTTTAAAATCCCAACTGAAACAGGAGAGTGGGGGTGTAATTATTACATGCCAAGTGTTAATGGCGAAGAGATCAGTGTAGCCGTTACCGTTGAACATATTGAAGGAGGGGATCCGGATAATAAGTGGGTTGTTACGGAGAGTGGTGCCTACAAAATTGTATTGAATATCCGGCCGCCCATTTCAATTCAATTTACGAAAATGTAAAAAGGCTTAGATGTACTATTAATTAAACAAAGCTACTTTGTTTTCCACAGGGAGATCTTGTTTCCCTGTGGTTTTGTGTTTTAGACGCATATTACTTTGGTAATTAAATTTTCGATGCCCCTTAAATTTATTTTCATGTAGATTTTTGGGGTATCATTAATTATTTATATTTGTAGCAACTGGTTGATGAATGAAATAGCCAGTAATAGCTTAATGTGTTGAAGCATAAAGAGCTTATAGGGATTACTAAGAGAATAATAAGCGTGATGAGTAGTTTAAAAAGACGGGTAACCATTCAAAAATCGGCCTATCGTAAATTTAGTATTTTCCAATACATGACGGACGATCAGTTTCAGACTGTATGGGATGCAATGGATTGTCGGGCCTATGAAAAGAAAAGTGTGCTCTATCGGGAAGAAAGTGAAATACCTGGAGTTTATTTAGTGATTGAAGGGATAATCAAGCAAGGAAAGTACAGGCATCAACGTAGACCACATATTTTAAGTTTGGTAAATGCCGGTGAAGTACTTGGTTTTAGATCGTTGTTAACAAATGAATTAGCGTGTACTACCACAGAGGTTGTAAAGGATGCAGTGGTGTGTTTCATTCCGTCCACTGTTTTTGAAGAAACGCTCAAATCAAATACCTCTTTACTTAAATACTTATTGGAAAAGGCGTGTGCTGAATTGGATGAAACACAAGTGCTTATTATGGATCTGGCCCAAAAGAATTTACGCGAACGCACCGCCCAAACCCTGGTTTGTCTGGGCCGTAAGTTTGAGTTGGATAATGATCAAATGTTAAAGATTCAACTGAGCCGCGAAGAATTTGCCAGTGTCGTAGGGGCAGTACCAGAATCCGTATCCAGAATATTGTCTGAATTTAGAAAGGATCAACTTATTGAGGTGCGGAGAAGTTACATTAAGTTGCTGGATGTGCCTAAGCTGACCCGCATTGGTAACATTTGTCTGTAGGGCAAACCGTTAAACCGATCACCAGGCCGTAAAACAATTTTCTTTTTATGGCCTTTTGTTTTTTCTATAAATGAGGAGGTTGGTGATATTTTAAGGTTTATCAAACATCCTGTTTGTGATTGAAGATTCGTATCAGGAAATCTCAGGATGTGATATCGTAGTGAGAGCCAGGAAATTGCTTTTAACTTTTTATTTAATAACCACCCCGCCTTCGGCACCCCTCCTAAGTAAAATCAGGAGGGGAAAAGCGTGACCGAGAGAAGTTTTTCCTCCTTTTTTCAAGGAGGAGTACCGCGAAGGATGAGTGGGGAGGTGGTTATTTGTTTAAAAGCAACTTCCCTGTGATGAGAGCTCAATGCAGGCATGTTATCATTGTTTTTAGTATTTTAGTGCCAAATCCTGGGAATGATGCTTACTATCCGAAACAGTTCTGCTGCCATAAAACTAGCAGTAATCCTTGTTGGCTATTTATTTACTTCTACAGTAATCTGCGCCGCAGATGATTATCAAATCACTTATTTATCCGTAAAATCAGGTTTATCTCAGAATGAAGTAACGTCCATTCTGCAGGATAAGTACGGATTTATGTGGTTTGGTACACGAGGGGGATTGAACCGTTACGATGGCTATGAATTTAAGCATTTCAAACCGGGTTCGGATGATCAGAATAGTCTGCACAATCCTTCTGTGGAACGACTTTATCCGGATCATCAGGGGAATATTTGGATTGGTACAAAATCGGGTGGTTACAGTGTTTATGAGCTGGCTCAGGAGAAATTTCATCAGCACCGGTTTCAAGAGTGCATGCCCAACCGGATCATCTCTTTTTTGGAAGATCAGTCAAAGACTACCTGGATTGGTGCCTGGTCGGGTGGTTTGTGGAATTATAACGCCAAAACCGATTCCCTGCGACACATGCTTGGAAATAATCGGGTGAATACCATGGTGCAAACAGATGATGGGACGGTTTGGTGTGGCACCAATGATGGCTTGAGGTATTCTTTGGATGGCGAGACTTTTAAAACATTTGACATAAAACAGGGATACCATGAAATTACCGAAATCATAAAAGATCCCAATGGCCAGTATTTATGGTTGGTAGGGTGGGATTTACACCTTATTCGCTTCAATTATTTAGATTTCACTTTTAAGCAGTTCGATTTACCATGGGATGAGCACAATTTATCGCCCAAAGCCTATTCCATGATGCTTGATAAAAGCGGGGATATATGGGTAGGTACCTGGGGGGATGGACTCTTTCAGTTCAACAAAGAAACAGAGGCTTTTAATCAGGTCAGTATTAAACCTAAAAACTTATCGAGTTCAACCATCGACTTTGATGTGATTCTGGATATTTTTCAAGATCCGGAAGGAGATATCTGGCTGGGAACAGACGGTGGTGGTATTGTACGCTTATCTCAAAAAAGCCGGTTCAACACCCTAAGTACAACATTGGAAAAAAGACCCAGAAAGCGACATGTGAATGCCGTTTTAGTTGATTCGGAGGAGCGTTTATGGGTAGGTACCAAAGGGAGTGGATTGTTTGCATCTGCAGGTAGCAAACGATTAAAAAAAGTGGGTTTTTTACCCGGCGATCGCTTGTATAATAAGGAGGGCCTGGTGGTGAAATGCATCTATGAAGATACAGATCATCACATTTGGGTAAGTTTCAATGAAGGATTATACCTTGTTCAGCAACAATCAGATGATTCTTTTAAGCTGATTAATGCGGCGATTTATTTCCGAAGTCCCGATTTTCGTCAAATCCAAAAGGCACATGATCTGATATTGATGGAGGATGAATTGTGGATTGCCACGCAGCAATTGGGATTGTTTCTTTTTAACAGAAGCGAGGATGGTTTTAAAAAAGCTGGTCATTTTACAGCGTCTCGTGATTCAAATCAACTGAAGGATAATCGTGTCACAACCCTTCTGAAGGATGATCAGGATCAGTTGTGGATTGGTACTTATAAAGGACTTTATAGATATCATGCTGCAGATTCAACCTTCCTATCGATTAATTCTTTGTTGCCGGAGGATAACCGACCCTTGTGTGACATTATTCTCTGTACTTTCCAGGATGATAGTGGAAATTTGTGGTTTGGTACCCCTTGTAGTTTGAATAAATTGACTTTAGGTACTGAAGGGCAAGCAACATTAACGGATTATACCCGTATGGATGGCCTGTCGGATGATTACATTAATGGAATTCTGGATGATGCGGAGGGTAATATTTGGGTGAGTACCAACGCTGGCATTGCGCAATGGGATCGGCGTAATGGTGCATTCCGAAATTACGATGTATCAGATGGTGTGGGTGGCACTAACTTTTCGGAGGGGGCTTGCTTTAAAGCGGGTGACGGGACCTTATATTTTGGTGGATTCTCGGATTTAACCTATTTCAAACCCTCTGACATAAAGGATAACAATACCACTCCTAAAATTGTCATTACAGACTTTAAAATACTCAACCAGGAAGTGCCCATAAGTGAAGAGACTATTCTCACGCAATGCATCAATGAACAGGAGAAGATCGTCTTAACACATAATGAGCATGAATTCTCTTTTGAGTTTGCGGCATTGGATTATAAAGCGCCTCAACGTAATCAATATGCCTACTGGTTGGAAGGTCATGACAAAGAGCCCGTAAACATAGGCACACGTCGTCACATTTCCTTTAGTAACCTCAAACCGGGAAATTACACCTTACATTTGAAAGGAACCAATAGTAACGGAGTCTGGAACCAAACAAGCCGCCGTTTAGCCATAGAAGTTCTGCCGGCTCCCTGGAAAACCTGGTATGCTGTGATTGGATATGTGTTAGTTATATTAGGCGTTGTGGCCTTCATTGCATGGATTGGCAAGAAACAGGAGCGGCTCGAAAATGCGGCTCAAATGGAAAAGGTGTTAAGGGAGCGCGATCACCAGATGAACGAATATAAATTGAAATTTTTTACCAACATATCCCACGAATTAAGGACGCCTTTAACACTCATTCTGGCGCCCGTAAATGAATTACTGAAAAAAGATCTGTCAGTTATTTCTCCGGCCTTTATAACTGGTAAAATCAATCTGATTCATCAAAGTACAACCCGCTTATATAACCTGGTTAACCAACTTTTGGAGTTTCGAAAGGTTGAGGCCGGAAAGATCAGGCTGCATGCTTCTGAGCAGGACTTGGTGCGCTTTGTATCCGAAATTTGTACAGCCTTTGATGAGTTAGCCGTTATTCGTCACATCACTTTTAAAAAGAAGTTTCGTGTGAAAGCGACATCTGTTTTTTTTGACAGTGAACGATTAGGGGTGGTGATGAATAATTTACTATCCAATGCCTTTAAGTTTGTGGGAGAACCAGGTGAAGTTGAGGTGGTGCTTTCAGAAAATGAGACGGAAGTCAGAATTAGTGTGATGAATAATGGCAAAGGTATTCCGAATCATGAGATGAAATACCTGTTTGATCGTTTTTATCAGACACCTGGAAAATATGCCATGGGCAGCTCTGGTATCGGTTTGGCCTTGGTAAAAAATTATGTAGAACTGCATAAGGGGGAAGTTTTGGTGGAGAGTCAACCTGGAACCCTCACCACTTTTACCATTGTATTGAAGAAAGGGCGTCAGCATTTGAATGATGATGAGGTCAGGCAAACTGAGCCCTCCATCAACAATGTGGTATTGTCAGCTCCGGTTTCTCAAGCTGCGAAAGTCAGATCTGTTAATACCGGAACGAAAGGTGCCACTGTTCTTTTGGTGGAAGACAACACTGAAGTGCGTTCGTATTTAAGTGATCTGTTATCCGAGTTTTACGAAGTGTTCGAAGCTGAAGATGGTGTGGAGGGCTTTGATTTGGCTATTGAGCATCAACCCCACATCGTTATCTCGGACGTGATGATGCCCCGGATGGATGGTTTTGAACTCTGTCAGAAAATCAAGTCCAATGATCTGATTTCGCACATCCCAATTGTATTGCTAACGGCCAAAGGAACTCCCCGGGACCAGCTGTTTGGAGCACGTAAAGGGGCGGATGTATACCTGACTAAACCCTTTGATCCGGATTTACTGCTGGAGAAAGTGAAACAGCTCGTGGCCAGTCGAAAAGTACTGACTGAAAAATATTCTCAAAAAGTTAAGTTAGAGCCCAAGGATGCCGAAATTACCAGTGCGGAAGGTAAATTCCTGACACAAGCCATTAAAGTCATTGAAAAGTACATGGGAGATGTCAAATTTGATCCGGAGCAATTGGCAGCAGAGTTGGCGATGAGTGGTTCCACCTTGTATCGGAAAACAAAAAAAATAGCCCAGCAAACACCGGGTGAATTTATCAAATCCATTCGGATGAAACGGGCTGCTCAGTTATTGAGAGAGAGCGATCTCACAGTTTCTGAAATAATTGAAAATGTGGGCTATCAGGATGTTAAAAACTTTCGGCGCAATTTTAAACAAGCCTACGACTTAACACCGACGGAATACAGAAAGCAAAGTGGAAGTGACGAAAAGGGGTAAGGCTATAGATGACTGTAATACCAGTTGTATAACAAAATGATTGATAAAGCATTTTGCTTATTATCCCGATGTTTATCGGTATAAAATTAGGGTTCAACGGATTCTCTCATCATCATGTGATGAGTTTAAATTAAAACCTGGACAAAAACACAAAAAAGCTAACATTCGAATTGGATAAGCCCAGTTTTTTTCGCAATCGGGACCGCGACACTTCGACACTGTTTGTAGCCATATGGGTGATTTGTGCAATTTTCTTCGAACTCATATTGAGTTTTAAAAAAGAACACAATTTTAGCTCGGTGGGGGTGAGTGTTGGGAATTCGGATAGTAGATTCTTGTAAAATACAGGGTATAATTCATTGAAGTTTTGTTGGTAATCACTCCACTGTTTTTCGTTAACATTGGAGTTTAAATCGTCAATCACTTCCTGTATGGCTTCAATATTTGACTTTTTAAGTTTCGGTATACAGGCATTTAGTTTCTCCGAGACGTTCTTAATCAGTTCATTTCTTTCCCCAAGTAAAATGGCTTTTGAGGTTAGTTCTTTGTTTTTATTTTCAATTTTCTCTTCTAAAAGATGCTCTTTCAATTCCAGGTTTTCTCTGGATAGGGTGTTCTTTTTAACTTCTATTCTTTTTTTAATTAATATTAGTGTTGTCACTAATATGATGAGTAAGAGGCTGAAAATTAACAAAACCTGATAAAAACTCTCTTTTTTCTTTTGATTAAGAATTTCTATGTCTTTTTCGAACTCCATTTGTTTCATTTCACGCTCAAACTCTTGCTTGTGAAATAATTTGGCATCATTAACCTGGTCTAAACTATCTTGATTTATCAGGTATTGTTTCTGGTATTGATAAGCTGATTCAAAATCACCAACTTCCGCATATACATCACATAATAAAAGTATAATTGATTGTACATTACCGATGTACTTATTGGCTTTTTGAATGGCAATATTTTTCAAATACATCTCTTCCGCTTTTTTGTATTGCTTTTTAGCGTGATAGTACTCTCCATAACTTCCGGATGCATAGAATAGAACCCTGGTATTGTTATTTTTAATACCTATAGCCATTGATGAATCTAACAATACTTTTGCCTTGTCTAACTCTTCTTTGTATATGTAGATACAAGCCAAATTATTTAAATAAATGCCGCAATTATTAATGCTGCCATATTTTTTTTCGGTGAGATACGCTTTCGTATAGTATTTTACAGCCTTGTCATAATCAGAGTTATAATACAATAATCCAATGTTGTTGTAACAAGCGCCTATGGCAGAATTAGCGCCTGTGGCTGAATAATATTGAATGGCTTTTGTATAGCATTCTTTCGCTTGCTTATAATTGCTTTGTCTATAGTGCATTTGCCCTTGTTGCTGGTACGCAATGCCCATATTGGCCGTATCCTTTAATGTAGTAGCAGCTGCTCCTTGTTTTTTAAAGTATTTTAAAGCATAATGATAGCTGGCAGCCATTTTATAATTTGTAGCTAAACCAAAGGAGGCTTGAATGACCTGTTCTAAATGATTGCCTTTTTCAGCCAGGTTTAAAGCAAACTTATAATAGATAGTCGACTCTTTGAGGTTCTCGAGTCTTAATTTTTGGGCATTGGCAATCAACAGTTCTATTTTTTTTCCATCGTCACTTTCCTCCAGTTGCGTTTGAAAAGATAGATCTGAAATTTGAGCATTCTGTGCTAAAACATTTCCGATTAGTAACAAGAAAAAAGGGATGATTGTTTTATGTCGGGCATTCATCATAGGCTTTTTCCTGTTTGCATGTTTTATAAGGTAATTTGCAGGTTACCTTCTTAGTATTTAGTATTGTTAACAAAATAGATTCTGTTTTTAATCTAGGTAAGTATACACTATCTTTTTATAAAAAAAAAGATGATCGATCATAATGGTATTTTTTTGTCCTACACTTTCCGGATGACTCTAGATCGATTGTGGTGGTGTACTAGTCTTATTTAGAGTAGGATGGGTTGGGTGTGTTTTCCTGGTTCCGGGAAGGTTTAATCTCTATTATTCAGTTTTGAAATAAAAAAAGGGGCTATAAAAATAGCCCCTTTTCCATCGTTTAAAGCAGGAATTATTTTACTATTTTCCTGGTTATTATCTGTTGGTTTTCAAGTTCTATACGGACGAAATACAGACCTTTTTTAAGTTCGTTGAAGTTTAATCGAACTTCTGATATTCCAATCGTATGCTTGTGTGTAAGAACCACATTCCCGGCAGAATCAAAAACCTTGATTTCTGTTATTCCTGCACACTTTACAAATAACGCATCTTTAACAGGGTTCGGGTAAATGGTACATTCCACTTCGGATATTTTATCAATCCCCGTTGATTTCATCAGCGTAATGGTAAAATCTTTCTCGAAATTACTACCAGCTGCATCGATGGCCCGAATTCTAATACTATAAGACGATTGTTTATCGTAATCCAGTTTAGAATTAAGTTTTAAACTGTTTCCATCAATTAAGAATGATCGATTATCCTCTCTATTAGTAACTAATTCAAATGTATGCGTATCATTGGCGTCAGCATCAACGGCTGATAATTGGCCAATCAACGTTTCCGGATTAGCGTCTTCGGCAATGGTTGTGTTGCTTAACAGGATATCAGAAGGAGCGATATTGGCACCTTCATTTAACACCTGAATAGTAAACTCCTGTACTATTGAATTACCCGCTAAGTTCATAGCCTTCAGTTGAATTGTATACAGGTTTTTCGTGGCGTATGATAAGCTTGTGTTCAACTTTAGCAAATTTTTATGAATGACAAAAGCTCTGTTATCAGGGTAGGTGGAGTTGTCAATTAAGCTATACACATGATTATCGCTCTGATTCGGATCAACTACTGAAATTTCAGCAATGGTATAACCCACATTTTCATTCTCAGAAACCTGATTATTACTGATGCCAACTGAAGTAGGAGCCACCTTGTCAATTTCCTGGACGATATCGATCTGAATCGCCTTAGTGAAAAGTGCACCTCCCTGGTCTTCAGCGCGCAAGTTAATGTGTAGTTTTCCAGTAAGACCACTTATATCCGCAGCCAGTTTTAACTGGTCGCCATCCACAACAAATTTATCATTATCAGCATCCAACACCCCATTGGCGGGATACAATCTAAACGCATGTGTATCGTTCTCGTCGTTGTCGATTGCAACGATATTTGCCACTAAACTAGCAAGGTCTGCAGCAGCCTCAACCACATATTTGCTTAACTGAATATCGGTTGGCTTCTGATTCTCATCCACATCCAATACCTCAATAGTCAACTCTTGTACAAAAGTCCCGGCATGTTTATCGGTAACTTTCATACAGATATTAAGCTCCGTTGTGGTTTCGTAATCGAAAGCAGCAGCTGTGAACAACTCATTTTCGCGTATTTCGAACAGACTGTTATGCGTGGATACTTTACCGGCTTCTTCTGCTAATTCGAAGGTAAATGCCTCATTGGTATCCGTGTCATCAGCCGAAATAGTTGCGACAAACACACCCGCTTCAGCATTTTCAGTAATCCTTATATTGGATAATGAAATGGCTGTTGGGGCGGCATTTTCGAATAAGTTGTTGACTTGTATTTCAAATGCTTGAGTCGTAGCATTTGCTTTATCATCAGTTGCTTTTATCGTAATGTGAAGAACTGATTTATTCTCAAAGTTAAAACTCTCTTGAGCAATCAACTTATTCCCGGCAATGCTAAATGACGCGTTATCAGCATCCATAATGCCATCCGCGGCAACCAATTCGAAAATGTGTGTATCATCTTCATCCGGATCATTTGCTGTTATGGTTGCCAACTCGGTTTGAACAGGCAGATTTTCGTCAATGGTCAGTTGTGATAGAGCAATACTTACAGGTGCCATATTTTCGTAAACATCCTCAACCAGCACTGTAAATGCTTTGGCTTTGGTCTCTCCGGCAGCATCTTCCGCTTGCACGTAAATAGCATACGCCGATTTCGTTTCGAAATCAACAGTTGTATTGAGTTGCAGTGTATGACCATTGATGGTGAAAGATGCATTATCCGCATCATTTTCCCCATTACCTGGAATGAGGCTGAAGCTATGTGAATCGCCCTGGTCTTCATCAATAGCATTAAAATCACCAATGGCTGTTAATAAGGCAGCATCTTCAGCAACCCTGTTGGCTGACAAAGAAATATCTAATGGCGCATGATTGGCTGCGGGTTCAGTTACGGTAATATATCCTGTTTTTAGCTCCGTATTGTCTCCATCAGCATTGCTAACAGTTAAACTGACATCATATACACCTGCTGTGGTATAGGTAACTACAGGATTTTCATCTGTACTGGTTGCGGGTGTCCCGCCTGTAAAGTTCCATTGAATAGAAGTCACATTTTCGTCACACAGATGAGAGAAAATCACTGATTTGTCTGTTTCAAGCTCTGTATTGGTCACAGAAAAATTCACATAAGGTTTTGACGTCACATTAGTAACATTAATGGCATAATCCTCCACTTCACCAGCATAAGTAATCGTGCCGCACGGGTCACAATTATCGGAATAGGCAGTACGTAATCGCATTACAGTATAGCCTTCAACCGCATCGACAGGAACTGTCAGCGTAAATTCATCAAATCCATCGCCATCCGTATTTTTCCCAAAGTACACCCTTTCATCTTCAGAGAAACTTTTATCCTGGTTCCAATCAACCCAAACAAATAAGCTGTTGGGCCCCCAGGAATTACCATAAGTAACACTCATTGTATTAGCGCTACCAAGGTTTAAGTCTGCACATAGTGAAGTATAATCAGAATATGGTGAAAGACCTGTTGTATTGTCTATTGCTCCAATCTTCACATTTTTAATGTCAAGCCAGTTGCCTTCATAATCATTTTTTGCCTCACAATAGCCTGTTGGATTGAACGCGTTAACAGTAATATATGCGAGCTTTTCCTGAACACCGTCGCCCAGATTATTACTTGCCGTGAGTTTAACTTTAAACGTTCCTTGTGAACTATACCTTACAATCGGGTTCTGCTCCTGACTGGATACCACATCCGCTCCTTCAAATTCCCAATCCCATGAAGTTGGATTATTTCCGGATAAATCAGTAAACTGCACCGATGTACCAGTTAGAAATTCAACAGCTTCAGCTTTAAACTCAGCCACCGGTTTATGTGCTTCACTTACTTTGATGAAAGCATCTTTAGAAACCTCCTTGGTTCCCTCAGGTGTAGTCACGCTTAAACTGACGCCATAAGATCCCTGGAAATAATACGCAACCTGAGGGGCAACTTCTGTACTGGTAGAAGGTTCGCCACCTTCGAAAGTCCATAAGTACGTAGCATCCTTGTTATAAGCCGTAAGGTTTGCAAAACTCACAACATCACCGCTATTAATATCAGTTGTTTGAGTTGTGAAGTTTGGTTCAGGTGTTTCTGCCGTTTCAGTAACAGTAATATAAGCGGGTTCCGTTTTCACATGCGTCCCATTGGCATTCGTTACCGTTAATTTCACCTGGAATGATCCGGCTGTATTATACTGTACATACAAGCTTGATTGATCACTGGTTAAGGTTTCAGCTCCTTCGAATTCCCAGACTCTATTGGTTGGATTGTTTTCGGAAGCATCGGAGAAGAATACTTTTTCACCTTTGACAATGCTCGCCTTATCAACAATGAAATTGGCTACAGGTGCTTGGGGAGCAATAACCTGAATGGTGTAATCTTCGGTTTCGCCCGCATAATTAATAGTTCCACACGGGTTACAATTACTGGAATAAGCAGTGCGTAATCTCATTAAAGTTAAGCCTGCTTTGGCACCGGATGGTACAGTAATCTGGAAACTTTGGAAATTATCTTCGTCGCCATTGTCACCGAAGAACACACGTTCGGATTCTTCAAAAGTTTTGCTTTGATCCCAATCAATCCAAACGAATAAACTATTGGATGACCAACCATTGTTTCCATAGGAGACTCCCATGTTGTATGAGTCATTAACGGTTAATCGCGCAATGTGATTGGTAAAGTCTGAATATTCAGTAAGGCCGGATGCATTGTTTATTTCGGCCAGTATAACATTGTTAATATCCAGCCAGTTATTGTCATAAACATGTTTAGCTTCACAATATCCGTTGGGTGAGAAGTCCTGTACGGTAATCAAGGCTTCTTTTACTTCCATTGTTTGACCGAAACGATTCTCAGCCACCAGGCTTACTTTGTATTTACCAGGAGTGTTGTACGTAACAACCGGATTTTGAGCTGATGAATGAGTTGGAGTGCCTCCTTCAAAAGTCCATTTCCATGAAGTTGGAATACGTAATGATGCATCGGTAAACTGAACCGATTCACCGGTTTTTATAATCTCTTTATCGGCTGTAAATGCCGCCATGGCAGGACCTTCTTCATAGACTGTAATAAATGATGGTTTTTCCAAACTGGCGTCACCATCCTTATTTGTGGCTGTCAGGCTCACGCTGTAAACACCTTCCCGGGCATAAGTCACAACCGGATTTTGGATGTTGCTGCTTACTGGCGCTCCTCCTTCAAAATTCCAGTTCCAAGCCAACGGTTCGTAAGTTGTTAAATCTTGAAAGGTCACGGATTCCGATTTAAAGACGGATGTCTGGTTGGTAGAAAAATCGACCACCGGTAAAATCGGAATAAACTGCTTCGCACCAGTTAAGATAGCCTCACCAGGCTTTTCGTTATAGGCGTAATCCAATATTTGATAGGATTGACCATCGGCAGCTACGGAAATGCGTACCCAGGCATAAAAATAGTAATCTCGATCGTTCAGTCGCAGGCCTACATACCCCTCTTTTCCTTTCCAGTCAGTATAGGAGTTGTTGTAGATATCCAACTGATTGGGGTATTTATCATAGCTGGTCCAGCCTGTTGTATTCCCATCAATAATCTCATCACCTTCTAAAAGTTTAATCTGGTACGTCCCTTTATGACAAATAACTTTGTTATCGTAGGATTCCATTTTAAAATTGACATCCTGGTAACACCATGCGCCAATGCCATATAGGCCAGGGATGATTTCGATTTTGGTCCAGGGCCTGTCTGCTGAGCAGGTGACATCATCAATATCCACATATATGACGCTGTATTCATTTCTGAAACTAATATCAAAAAGGTTGGTGGCCGATACAATTGTCTTATTACCATCTTCGAAAGCAGCCTCTTTGAATGTTAGGGAGAGATCAGTATCATTAATTACAGCATTAGCAGTGGCTTTTCCCGAAAGCGTTAGTTTTAGCGAATCGGCGTTTATAGCACTTAGTTCAACTTGTAAACCTGCAGGTAAATTAGCTACTTCGTAATGGGTGCCTTCCTGCATTAATCCTGAATGGACACTGAATTGACCATTGCCGATGGTAATTATGTTTTCACCCGTAACACTGCCATCATTCTCATAGCTTTCGCGATAGGTGTTATTGGTGATATCAATGATCGTCATGTCGCCGGTTGTTTTTTGACCTGCCACAATGGGCGCACCTGGCTTGTCATTAAATGCATGATCATATACAGTATAAGACAGGCCATCTGCAGCTACAGAAATACGAATCCAGCCAAAGTGGTGAAATTCTCCATTGGTTAATCTGACTCCAACGTATGCTTCCTGGCCAAGCCATTCATGAAAATCATTATTGTCTAAATCCGGTTCATCCGGATAATCTAAACCTTGATACCACTCTTCTGAATTATAGCCAATAATAGTTCCTTCGTGGAGTGGTTTCAGGTTTATGGTGCCTTCATGACAAATCACATAATTCTCATAGGATTCGAATTTCATTTGACCATCTTTGTTATACCACCAGGCGCCAAAACCATGTGAACCAACCTCCATTCCAAACCATTTGAAGGTATTGCTTTCACTGGCCGTAATATCTTCAAGATCGGTATAGATAATGTCCCAGGGTTCTTTAAAGTTTATTTCAAGATTAAAAGTGCTGTTTTTAACGGTAGCAGCTGTGGCAATATTAAATACATTGTCTTTTAAACTAATGGATACGGTCGCATTGTCAGCTCTTGTATTTGATTTTGCTTTGCCTAAAAGCGTTGCGGATAGGTTGTTTTTGTCATTGATTTCCAGGTGACAACGCAACCCTTCGGGGAGGTTTTTGACTGTAAAGTGAGTGCCTTGTGTTAAAACCGTTCCTGCTTCAGCGGCAAATTGGTCATTAATAATCACCACATTGGCCAATCCTTCCACTTCCCCTTCATTGGCGTACAACTCGATAAATTGAGTATCTGTTACATTGATGCTTGCAATATTTTGATTTGTAGTTTCACCGGCAATGATTGGGGCATTAGGTTGTTCATTATAGGCCCAATCTTTCACTGTATAACTCGTGCCATTGGCATCTACTTCAATGCGTATCCAGGCATAACAAGTATTTCCATTTTTGTTAATGACACAACCGATATATGCTTCTTTTCCGTACCATTCCGTAAAATCGGTGTCGGTAATATACATTTCATCAGGATATCCACCAGGTTTGATCCACGTTTCTGAACTCATTTCAATGGTGGTTCCCTTTTCTATTGGTTTGGCATTTAATGTTTCGGGATAACCAATCACCAAACGTTCATTGCTTTCGAAACGTAACATTCCGTCATTGTACCAGGCACCAAAATTATAATCTGCATGGCCTAAAGTAAAAGGTTTCCAGGGATCAGATGCGTTAACTAAGATGTCGTCGATATCAGAATATATGATTTTATATTCGTCAATGAACTTTAAGTCGACATTGAACTGACGGGCATTTTTAATTTCTGCTGCTGGTAATCCATTGAATAAAGCATCCTGAAATTCAATGACAACCATGCTTGAATGGGCTTTTGCATGATTTTCGGAATAGCCTTTAAATTCAACCGTTAGATAATCATTCTCGAGGACTTTGATTTCCTCTGTTAAGCCAGCAGGAAGGCCTGAAATAGTATAGTGCAAACCTTTTTCGATGAGGGTATTGGCGTCTACGGTAAAAGTACTATTCATTAATTTGGCAGTCAGTGTGTTTTCCGTACTACCGTTGTTATTGATAATATCTTCATAAATAGAGTCTCCGTCGAACTTCAGCATCGCCTCGTGTGCCTTTCCTGCTAATATGGTAGCATCGGGTTTGGTATAATACGCTGCGTCGTGAATTGTAAAAATTGAGCCATCAGCATCTAAACTAGCCGATACCCAACCGTTATACGTATCCCCGTCATTTGATAATTGAATACCGATATAGGCTCTTTTTCCTAACCAATCGGTGTAATCGGTACTGTAAATAGTCGGTTGATTTGGATATTTATCATACGCATACCATGTGGAAGCAGTACTTATTTCATCCCCGTAATTTAAAGGTACCACATTGTTTGTTTGATCCTGACAGATAATGCCTTTGCTATAGGATTCGAACTTAAATTTTAATTCGGGCTGGTCATCTATCTGACATCGCCATCCTCCAAATTCGCCATCTCCTTCACCTAAATAGAACCAACCAAACGTATTTGAATCATCTACTTTGATATGGTCTAAACTGATGTATTTGGTTTCATATACACTTCTGAAACTTACACTAAATTTGTCGACAAGCGTATTATGGATCTGATCCATCGGTGTTGTGAAGGCAGCACTTAGAAATTCGATGGCTATACCGTTTTTGCCATTGTCTTTTTCATGTGCATTGGCATTGCCAACTAATGTTATAGTTGCTTCAGAGGGGCTTGTTTTTTTAATTTCTAAAGTCAGTCCTGCCGGAATATTGTGACCGATAAAATGTGTGTTTTCAATATAGGTGCCATCTGCAAATTCACCGCCGGCAGTTAAACTAACCTTCAACGGGGTATCCACACTTCCATCGTTTACGATTGCTTCTTTAAAGTCATAACTGTTATACGTTACGACGATACCCGGATCAAATCCGTCATTAACACCGGTAGCAATCAGGTTGGCGTCTGTATAAAGTGTTTTGCGTGTTTCATGCGCCAATGCAGCCTCCATACGTAGTACCTGGTCTTTGGTAAACATTTGGGAATCATTGGTGTAATTCATGAAGTTTTGCGTGTTGGTATATTCGTTCAGGCAATTCTTCTCATCGACACCCATTTGCGAGCGATTAGCTACCGGCGTATCATCACACTTGTCACCACCTTGTGTTTCGGGACAACCTCCTTCGAAGGTATGAATTAAGTTAAAAAAGTGACCGAATTCATGTGTCAGGACTCTTCTGAAATTTTCATCGGTATTTGTACCAAGATAAGCGCCGTTATACACGACGCGCGCCAGATTATTATCCGACATCGAGGTGGTTGGATACCAGGCAACGCCTGAATTAGTGGTTTCGCCATCATCATACAAGTCGTGCATGATGTATACATTCATGTACTTGTAGTTATCCCAGGCATATTTACGGATTTCGGAATCATAACCTCCCCCGTTACCAAAGCCACTCATCTCTGGATAAAAATTTACGCCAGTGCAAATATTTCCGTTGGGTTCTATTTTTGCCAGACGAAATTCAATGTTAATTTGATCCACCACATTGGTAAATCGCTCATGAATACCATCTTGCTGACCAGGCGATAAGCGCGCAAAGTCATTGTTGGTTTTCTGTAAGGCATCTTCTATTAATTCATAGGTGATGTCCATGCCGCCCTGGTTGGTTCCAAATACATGAAACACCACCGGAATGATGTACTTTTCTTGTGCTTGTGTGGATTTCAAGCCACTTAGTTTGGCAGCTTTTAGTTGCCTGATTAACTGATTTTGTAGTTTTTGCTCTTGCAGGTGTTTTTTGTAGGCTTCCGGATGAGCTTTCCAATAAACCTCATGTTGTTCGGAACTTTT
>Ga0193953_1000532_pt1 | contig 20219 bp, 28 predicted proteins | sample BB_4_MG_FD_140325 | JGI IMG/M metagenome (GOLD analysis project Ga0193953, IMG submission 140325) | Microbial mat bacterial communities from the Broadkill River, Lewes, Delaware, United States - BB_4_MG | ecosystem: Environmental > Aquatic > Freshwater > River > Microbial mats | place: USA... | reverse complement strand
TCATATTACAATGAATTAATTAATAATATGAGTGATATACGTAATGAACGGTAATGTTGATAAGCTGCCACGCGTCAGCGGGGTTTAGTTCAACACGCGGTCATAAAACATTGCGCGGATAGAGCTATATTTGAACGAAATAACATTTAACAGGCGGCTTAGCGGGCTGATAAGTTTGTATTTCAAAATGCGCAACGTTTCATACCGCAGGCCGTTGTAGCCAATTGAAGAACCGAACTGCATAAAATGAAAATATACGGATTATTAATACTGACTTTATCATTCTTCTCCTGTCAATCGGAATCAGATAAGCTATTTTGGATTAATGAAAACACAGAACACCGAAGTGATTTTTTATTCATGGCTGAGTCAACAAATATATTACCGATTTCAGCTGATAGCGTTCGATTATTCCTGAATTGGGAAGAAATAAAAGAGACAAGATACCTTGAATCTAATATCTTTTCAAATGACACAGTGCTACCTGAACCAACGATATTTAAGGACTTCGGAGAAATTCACAGGACAGACAGCTTTAAGCTTCATGTGATATTCAGAGATGGGAATGATACAATTGGTCGAGATTACAAATTTACACTTAGAACTTATTCGCTTGATTGGGAAATAATAGATTCTTATGATTTTGCAATTTGGAATAGAAGAACGGAAAAATATTGTTTTGGCTCAATTAATAATAAGCTGATTATTGAGAAACACTGCAAAGATTCTGAACATCCTGAAATCATGCAAATAACCGAGAATGGTAAAATAATTATGACCTCATTTCACAACCCATGATTAAGTTTTTCAAGTTTAAAAAAGAAAAAAAAATTAAACAACTGGTGGTAGCAGTAGATTATCCAGATAAAGTTGTGTTTGAAACATATTTTCAACTAGAATCATGGGTTTGGACACGAACGGATATATTGACAATAGAAACTAAACCGATAAGTGTAGGGAAAATTTCTGATTTGGTTCTGGAGCATTTAAAGTTATCTAAATCGGTTAAGGAAAAGCAAATTGATTTTACGAAAATGCAAGAAAACTATAAAAAGCTAACTGGATTTTCCTCTATTAAGAAACAAATGCTGAATTCAAGGTCAGTAAATATATGTAGGGATAATGATTTAATAACCTTTGAGCCGACAAGGAATGGGGGAACATCAGGAAAAGATAAAGGATATACTCCTATCTTAGAAAAGAAGATTGAAGTCGATTATCATACCATTAAGGATAGTGAAATGGGCAGATATTTAGTAGAATCATTTTTAAACTGTGAGTAACAACTGGCTACAACAATGTATAAAAAACATAAGTGGCTCAGTGGTTTACGAGGCGTTTGCACATTTAATCAGCTCCGCCAAATCTGCGATTTGACGGTTTGTTTTAAAACATTAAATTTGTGTCTAATCGCAAATTTGGCTCAGTGTAAATTGACAGGTAAGTGCTTCGGAATCACTTACGTTTCTTATACTAACCGTTGAAATACTAATAATTGGGAATCAGTTGAAACCCGTCTATCCTAATCGATAGGCGGGTTTTTCTATTCCTGCTCACTCAATCGCTCCAGTTCCTTAAATGCCTCCATAATAATCTCACAAAGGCGTATCATCTTATGTGGTTCAATGGGGTTGGAGGGCTTTAATTTTGGTACATACGGTCTTTCGGCATTCATAAATATATCCAGCACCCGCCGGCTACCTGAATATAACAAGATGATTTGGTAGGTAGTCACCTTATCAAATTGCCAGGCATATTGGTTCACCCTGGCTTTCATATCTATTTCATTACTCTTAAACTCTTTTTCAATGACTGCTTTGATCAATGCTTCCATGTGGCAAAGTTAAGTTACTTCCTGGTATATGTGAAACACACGAAGTATTTACCGGTTCGATCAATGGCCAGACAATCCTCCAATCCTTCACCTGGTAACATGGCCACCGGTAAATGGTGAGGCATTTATTTCCTCTCCACCTTCAGGGGGAGCCGGAGGGGGTATTTCTCCACCAGCTTAACAAAAACCGGCTAACTAAAAAACTAGTTAGCGCCGCCGCCTTTAGCCCCTTCCCCCTTTAACCCCAACTTCACTATTTTTTTGTATTTAGTAATTAATATTATTCAATTGGAAGATTCAAAAGGGGTTAAAGCCATTACAAAAAAGTTACAAACCTGATTTGAGTTCGTAATTTTAGGGACATTAGTATTTTTATCTGGACTTAATAAATGAGCAAAAAACACTGATTACAATTCGTACAAAAACCACCTCTTTTTGTAATGTCAGTAAATCAGTTGGTTACAAACTTGAATTTGGTGGGTTACAAACTTTTGTAACGGTGTATCTGTTTGGTAAATCGCCACTTACAGTGGCAAAAAAACGGATAATTACAAAAGTGGTGTCCCTTTTAACGACAAGAGGGGTGGGGTGTTTTTTTGCTGTGACATCAATTTAGGGACATATTTGGCGATTCTGTTAAATTGAATCCAATAATTTTGTACATTTGTGTACAAATCAGTTGTACATGTCCGATTCCTTTTTCATCGATGTCAAAGTCAAACCATACGTCAGGCAGTATCTGATCAATAACTGTGGTCATCCGGTTGATCTCTCTTTGCTGCCTAAGATCAATGATTTATTTAAAAAACTCATTCGCCGGCCGCTGCTTCGGTTCGAGTCCTTGCCCATGCCACCCGATGAGTGTTATGTTCGCATTGTCATCTCTCAGGACATGTTTTACCGCCATGGCTGGGAAATGACGCGCAGTGGTATGATGCAGTTCAATGCAGAGATAGAGCACGATCTAAAATTCATCATGCGCACTTACATCACCAATCGGGCCAGTTTAGGTTACCCGGTGGCGAAGTGTATCCGTAATTTTCAGGAGCGCTTTAACCTCCAGGAGGAAGTCTGGAGCTTTGACGCCATTAAAAAGGACCTGGACCGCAACACGGAAAGCAAGAAGAGTGATGATGTGGAGAATTTTTTACGGCAGATGGATAAAAAATTGCACCAGGTATTTTTGGAAAATTTGTCGGGCACAGGGACAATCAGTAAAAAATATAAAAATGAGCTTTGCAAAGTCGAGTGATACAGTTGGGGGATTAGCCAAACTTTGGATATTACCATTACAGGAATTTAAAGGGGTAGTATTTCAACCCGGTTCCGGATTGTACCGGTTGAAAGAAGCCGGGAGTAGTTTGGATCCATTCTACTTCACCCCCGATACCGGTGGGTATAAAGTGGAGTGGAAGAAAGGCGCCTACCACATTACCATCACAGCGAAAGTACCAGGTAACAGTGTCGGGTTGGATCAGTCCTTACTCAAACTGGAGCTATCACCCTTTCTGGTTGTGGGCTTGAATTACAATGGGCAAACCTTATTATTTGGAGATGCCTTGAACTATTTCATTTACGATCGCAACCAGGATACCGGATCGGACTTTTCAGACCTGTCACATTATGTGTTTGAGCTCACCCGGCAAATGATGATCCGGCCGCGCTTCCTGTTAAATCCATTTGAGATCTTCCCGCCAGTTGCTTCATTGGTTATGATTGAAGGTAATCCAACTGTGGGCAACCAGGTAATTGGTACCTATGCTTTTTATGACCCGAATAAACTGCTTGAATCCGTATCACAACTCACTTTCTACATGGCTGATAATGATCGTGGTTTGAATAGAGTGACTATTGCCAACAGCAATGTGCTTACACTCCTGGCTGAACATGGATTGAAATACATTCAGTTTGGTGTATTGCCACGTAATAGTGCCGGAAAGGTTGGTAATGAAGTATTCAGCGCCTATTACCAAGTGCAGGAAATCAGTAATGAAGTAGTGCACCCGAATAACTTTTATTCCAATGGCCAAGAATTTGACATGTCCCAAGTGGCTCCTGAACATTATAGATTCCAATCGAAAGATCATGCAGCTGTACAGGGACACTGGCAGCTCTTCTCGCCAGCTCAGGCATTTGATCCCATCGTTCAGAGTGATCCCTATAAATATGATTCGCTTAAGTTATTGTATTTCGAATTTGAATTGAAGGTTAATGCCAGCCAGTTTTATGAAGTGGATATATGGCCAGCCAATTATATCGATCCCTATTCTGGTTTTCTGTCAAGCATAAAAAGAATGATTTACGATCGTAAAGTCGTTAATGAGTGGGTACAAGTAAGTGGAAATACCATGTCACCAAATCCATTTAATTCATTTATTATGACCACTACCGATTACCTGCCAAAGCTACCATTGGATGTATCATTTGAGATCCGAAACTTTAAATATTATACCCGCTTAGGTTAAGAGTTTGTCCTTTTTCCCGCAGGTCATTTGGGTTTGATTTGTGGGAAAAAGGATAAGTATGCCAAACACTACTTTCGATATTGATGGCTACATAGGATCAGGGGCCTATTCCCGCCAGTTCGTGAAGTCCATGCTGAAAAATGCAGGAGCTAATCCTGTGTTATGTAACATCTCATCACTAGGTGGAGATTTAAATCATGGGCTGGGTATTCACGATCAGTTTGTGGATCATGCAGATGTTACCACCCGATTATCCGGATTTGTGGCCAGTTCTGCCACAGTCGCAGCATGTGGATCCAAACGTGTTAAAATGAATTCTACGGCATTTTACCTGGTGCATAAAGTAATGGGTTGGATCGATGAATGGGGTTACATGAATGAGGATGATCTGCAGGCAGTCATCGATAAACTTACCCAGGATAAAGAGGAAAATAAAAAGATGGATTTGGTGATTGCCAAAATCTATGCTTCCCGTACGGGTAAGCCTCTCAATGAGATTGTTGACCTTATGAAAAAGAATACCTGGCTAACGGCTGAGGAAGCCAAAGAATGGGGATTCATTGATGAGATCATTGAGATGACCGGTAAGCAAAACTTACTGGAAGATCCGGCTAAAGTTGCCATGGTCGAAGCCGCAGGATTGCCTATGCCACAACGTAAGAATGAGCCTCATGGTTCTTTACAGAAATCCTCACAGGATCTGAATAAGGCACTAAGTAATTTCAAAAACGAAATAGTGGATGGGATCAAGAGTATTCTTCCCGGATCCGCTTCAAAATCGAATAATTCTAACAAGACCAATATGGACAAAACGAAATTCGCGGCCCTGTTTGCCGTGCTCAATCTTTCTGCCATGGAAAGCACTACTGATGGGGTGCACATCACCATGGAGCAAGCCGAACAAATTAATACCGCCCTGGCTGAGGCTGTGACCGCAAAAGCCAACATGGAGACCGCGCAAAATGAGCGCACCACTGTGTTGAATGCCCTGGATGAGCTTGACCCGACCGTGAAAGCAGCTGAAGGCCATGAGGCCAAGGTGAATGCTGTTAAAGTGAAGCTGGCAGCTAAGCCGGGTGCTGCGCCTACTAATCATGCGGGTGGGGATAATGGTGGTGCCGACTTAAAGATCGACAATGCCGATCCTGTAAACGAATATATTAATCAAATTTAATCAGATACTCATATGGATTTGACTTTACCAATTGATATTTCTGCAGTTAATCAGGGTGCTGTGAAGTACTCTAATTTATTGGAGAGTATTGATAAATTAGATGCTCAAGAGGCGTTGGAAGATTGTACGATAATGCCAGGCGTACAAAATTCAATTGTATTAGGTAAAAAGGAGGGTGGTGCAATTTCTTCAAAATACGATGGTGTATTTATTGGTGATAAGAGCCTTGGTAAGATTGTGCCCAGAACATTAACTGTTTATCCTTGTGTGGCTGAAATGGCAGACGAGCCTGAGCGTTATCGTCGTTCATTTATTGCCGATGTGGCCGGAGGACTTTGGGACAAGAAACATCCGTTTGAACCTTGGTTGCTTAATGATGGTATTACTACTGCCAGCGAGGAGTTACATGATTGTATTTATACAGCTAAGTATGATGCTGACCCTGATGCAAAAGCATTAAGTGATTCTTTTGATGGTTTCTATACTGTATTGGATGCAGATATCGCAGCTGGTAAAATTTCTGCTGCGATAGGAAATATGTTTGCTACGGGCATTATGACAGCGGCCAATTGTGGAGAAATGTTGCTTGCTATGTGGCGAAAGATGCCTCGCACCTTGAGACGAAAGAAAACAGTGATGGTTATCTCATATGATCTTGGCGATTTATATGATGATTGGTACAAGCTGGAGCATGATAATCCTCCTGGTGTCGATCAAGCCGGTCAAATGTTTTTGGAAGGAACTAACAAAAAATGTCGTATTAAGCGCATCAGTTGTCTTCCGGAAGGCTGTCAGCGTGTAACAATTACAACTCCTAAGAATAAGAAGTATGGAGTTGATAAGCTGAAAGATTTGAAGGATATGAAAGCTTTTAACTCCGGTAATCCTTACCTGTTCACTGCTGCTATGAAGTATGTGTTTGGAACTCAGTTTGTCTCCATTCATCCGCGTGAGTTCATGATGAACGATCAACCAACGACTCCAGTTTAAATAGTTGCTTAACCCGGAGCACTTTAGTGCTCCATTATACTTTACTTATGAATCTTCAGAATATTGATAAGAATCTACCGGGTGGAGCCAATATGGGTGGTATCCCTCAGAAGATATTTTTTGGCTTATGGAAGGATGTAGCCACCTGGCCCACTGAACCGGATTCAGCCACCGTTACTGATCTTGAAGAGTCAGCTACTTTAACCGGTGCACTTGCTATGAATACGGGTACCAACTTTTTCGAAATGTACCTCACCGATGATACTGGTGAGATTGAGTTTGAAAGTGTAGGGGAGAAAGATGGTAAATCGTGGGTGATCCACTTGCGGTTATTCCATCCAGGATTACAGAAAAAGATTCTTGGCCTGATCAATATGGCTAAGAATGAAAATTTGGCCTTTGCTGTACCCGATAATAATGGAAATCAGTTCCTGATGGGTGATGCTTTACGCCCGGCCACTTACGAAGGTGCACCTGATGGTACTGGTACCGGTAAGGAAACATCAGCTCGTCCTGGTGTATCGATGGAATTCACTTTTAAAACCAAGAACTTGTATCATTATGATGGTGCAGTTCCATTAACCCCAGCAGCCTAATGAGTACTTCAAAATCATGGACCACCTATTTCAAGGTGATAGGCATTAAGCCCGGAAAAGTGCAACATCCTAAAACGGGTGTGATTGACCTCTCAAATGAGAACTTACCTGTGAGCAAGGTAAAGGAACTGTATGATGCAGAATGTCCTTACCTGGAGGTAACTCCAGATGGAAAAAAAGAATTGTATACTGAGGATAAAAAAGAAGCAAAGTAACAGGTGATTTTTCTTTCATAATTCCGATTCAAAGCCCGTGTATTTCCCCGACGATATACGGGCTTTTTTTGTCCTTTTTTCAAGCAACTGCCTTTGTGATATTGCAACTTTTAATGATTTAACCATTAACAGGTAAACAATGGTAGATGAAAAACTAATTGCTAAGATTAAGGTCTGGTTAGACTCTGAAAACAAGGATCGGACAATAGGACTGGAGCTTTTATCGGAAGTCACAAACAACAACCGTTTGGTGTTTCGTCTTCAGCGGAAGCATAATACGAAACAGGTGATTGAGAAGATTGAATGGGAGTTGCAACGCTACTTACCCAAAGTAGAAGCTGACAAACCCAAACCGATGCCTCCGGTTATTTTACGCATTAAGGCGGAGCTACCTATCCTTTATAATCAACGTGCTGAATTACATAAAGAGTTGGTTGATCTAGGTGAGGATAATAGTGAGGAAACAATGGCGAAAGCTGTTCAAATTGGAGAGCTGATTGACGTACTTGCTGAACGTCATCAGTTGTTGCATGATGCTAAAGAGTTATTCTTCAAGGAAGGTACTGAACCTAATGAACTGGAATTGTTTCCGGATCCGGAAACATCAGATGAGGATGAAGGTACTGAATCCGGTAGCCAGGGCAAGGATGAAAACAATGAGGATCCCTTTGGATTAAAGGTGAAAGATCCTGTTGATTTGCTCCAACGAAAAGGTAATTTGATTTCGTCACTAACCAAAGATCGTAATAAACTCCTTTACCAGGCGGATAAGAAATTGGATAAAGAAAATCCAATGCCTGAAGGAAAAAAGCGTGATGCTGTGTTAGATCGAATCAAGGTGAAGGAAGAGGAGATCCAGGCTATCACCGATTTTTTGAAGCCTAAAGACGATGTTACTCCAGATAAGTAAATCAGAACCAAAACAAACACAAGGCACACCTGAAACGGGTGTGCCTTCCCGTTCGGTGGAGAATGGGGATGTTGAATTAATCAATTCGGATGAGAAACTGCATAAGGTCATTGGCAAGTTGGAGCAGGGAGTGACTAAACACTGGTGGAGTCGTGGCACTTTCAATAGTGTGCGATTGCTATTTTGCCTGGCGAATCAGATTGGTTCGTGTGATATTTTCATAAGTACCTACAGTATTTCGGAGAAGTCAGTCAGGCAGTTGTGGACAGCACAGCAGAAAGGCAAGATTCGCAATATCCGGTTTTTGATTGACCACCGGGTACGCGCCCAGAGTCCTAAACCTTTTCAGGCCTTATATGGGTTCTTTCCCGGCATGGTCAGGACTACCTCCATACATGCGAAAGTCACCACCCTGCAGAGTGATGATTGGAAGGTGTCCATTGTCTCCAGTATGAATGCCACCGATAACAATAAGATAGAGCGCGGCCTGATCAGTACCGATCCGGCTGTTTTTGATTTCGACAACCAGGTATTGAATGAAGAATTTGAACGAGGCGCAACTTAGTACCATTGAAATGATGGCGGAGCTGTTTTACAGTCCGGAAGAAATAGCCATCAATATTGAAGTGGATCCGGATGACTTTACCACCACCTTGAAAGCCAAAGAAGGGGATGCTTTCAAATATTACATGAAAGGTTGGCTGCAGGGTGATATCACCCTCAGAAGAGCCATTGCCAAAGCTGCCGAAAATGGTAGTAGCCCGGCACAGCAAATGATGCGGGAATATCAGCTACACAATAAACTACATCTATGAGCCGTAAAGCACTGGAAGATCAAGATCACCTGTTGATAAAAGATGCCATCCTGGATCCGGAAAATCATCCTTTGCCGGCTCACCTGCAGGAACCTTTGGAACGTACTATTCAGGCAGCAAAATTACTGGATAAAAATCCGGTGCAGAAACATGCCGTGGCCATCTTACAGGTCAAGTATCCCAAACTATCCCGATCCCAAGCCTTTGAGGACTGTAAGCGTGCCATGCGCATCTTTAATTCCATCCACACCTTTGACTATGACTGGTGGCACCATTGGTTGCTGCAGGATATTGCGGGGATGATTATGGAAGCCAAAAACGAAAAGAACCTTAAAGCCTGGGCCATGGGTCATAAAAACCTGTTGACTGCAATGGGTGAGCGTCCTGAAACAGAGCTTGATGCTAAGTTGATTGAGAAGCACCCAATCACCATCGCCGTCCAGGTGAATAATCAAACAGTGAATATTGATTACAACCAGTTTTTGAAGATGCCGGTGGAAGCGCGTAAGGTCATTACGGATAATCTGGATCAGGAAATTGATGATGTACAAGCTGAAGAAATCATGAACTCATGACGGATCACGAACTTATTCATCTCAATGCCGCCCAGCAACGCACCATCTTATTGGCTCCTAAAAATAAGGTAAACATAGAAGGGCGTGGTACCGGTAAATCCTATCAGGTGGGATGGGATGTGAACATGGTGAACCGCATGATGCCACGATCGGTGACGGCAGTTACCGGTTCAACCTTCGGGCAGTTGCTCACCCGTACATTGCCCTCCACCTTTAAGTTTCTGCAGTCGCTGGGTTATAAGCGGCATGAGAGCAGAAAGAATCCTGGTAACTACGTGGTTGGTCGGAAACCACCTGAGCACTGGCATCGGCCTTATGAGGAGATTATGAAGCATGATAACATCATTAGCATCTCCAACGGCAATGCGATTGTGTTATTGAGCCAGGACCGTGCCGGATCGGCTCGTGGTGCTAATGTGGATTATGAGATACTGGATGAAGCGCTTACCATCAACAAAGAGCGCTACGACGAGGAAACATCACCGACCAATAGGGGTAATGAGGAGAAATGGGGCACACGATCACGCAACCCGGTGCCCTGGCATCATGGCTTTCATTATGTGAGTTCCATGCCTTATACCAATGAGCAAAAGTGGTTGCTGGATTACGCCAAGTATTATGAAGAGGAGAGAGGGATCCGCATACTGGAGATCTGGAACCGCATTGTTAATCTGCAGATTCAGCTGTTGGATGCCAAACGTGATAATGATCGGAAACTGTTCAAAGATATCTGGAATGAAACGGTGCGACTCAAGCGGCAAATTGCCCCTTTTGTTTCGAAAAATGGTACGCTATTCACTTTGGCAAATGCCCTGGATAATATTGAGAATGTTGGTTTCTCCTACCTGATGCGCGAATACGAGAAACAAACCCTCTTAACCTTCCTGATTGAGTTCATGAACATGGTGCTTGATGTGGTGGAGGATTGTTACTACTCTATTGATACGAAGAAGCATGTGTATTACGGGGCCTATAACGATTCATTCTTACGTGATTATGCTGAGAATACCAATTGGGATTTTAATAAGTTAGGCACGCCGGACAGTCGTTTCGATCTGGACTGCGATACAAAGAAGCCATTGGAGATTTGCCCCGATTGGGGGGCTAAAATTGCCCTGTTCTCCATTGGACAGGAACGCAACTTTGATTTCGCTTCCAAGATGGCCATTCCCTGTGATAACTTCATCAATGAGTTTTTCAATAAACCGGATCAGTCACCGGGCGTGATGATCAATGACCTGGTGGATCAGTTTTGTGAATACTATCAGCATCACGCCTGCAGGGAGATATTCTACTATCACGATAAGTATGGCGATCACAAACAACCCAATGCCAAGAACTCTACAACCTATAACCAACAGGCAATCGATCGATTCAAGACCAAAGGTTGGATGGTTACCAGTAAGCACCACAGAGGTATGGAGCCACCACAGCATGAAAAGTATCTGTTGTGGGCCAATATTCTCAAGAAAGAAGTGGATGATAAGCGCTATCCTAATATCCGATTCAACGGGCAGAAATGTAAGTACACACTCATCTCCATGAACAATACCAAGGTGGTTGATAAAAATGGGAAGTGGGATAAGGATAAGAGCAGTGAACGAAAGAACAGTATCCCTGCTGAGCAAGCCACTCACTTTAGTGATGCCGTAGATAAACGCATCTGGACGAAGTACGGACACCTACTCAACCGCCGTAGTTCTATATTTGTTTCAGCCAGGTTTGGCAAGTAGATAACCATCCCAATCATCCACAGCAGTAAGCACTCCACTGCCTTACCTGCGCACTGCCTATAGCTCATAGGCATCAACACCATTCCGTTACACTACATGCAATTGATATGATTTAGAACTGCCTTCGGGCAGTTGCCTATATCTATCCAATCAATGGAGGCAGTCAGCAAGCAGCCAGCCGAGGCAGTTAGGACCGCCCCCGGCGCTCATATTTCCTGCTTTTTTGCCTCTGGGCAGTTGCTTCGCTCTGTAGGGCGGGACCGGGAAGACTTCCGTCTAACTGGTTTTTGAATTGCTTTTGGTAGCAATCAAAAACCAGTGTTTCAGGAAGTTGATTTTTTTTAAACTGGATGAACTTTTGCGGTGTGGAATTTGGCCAAGTCATTGATTTTTAGTATATTTAATATATGAAAGTCAGATAGTTATGGCTTTTTTAGTATTAATTTTATTCTAAATCATTTCGCGATGGCAAGAAAAAATGAAACTCCAAAAGGAGTTAATGAGACAGTTATGTCTGCTGAGCAAGTACAACAGGTATTAAATCAAAATGCAGAGCTTTTAAAAAGGGTGGAAGAGTTGGAAAAGAAGCAACCCAAGCCCGAACGCACCTACGAGGAACAAATTCAATTTTTCCAATTTCAACAGCAGGTAATAGGGCACCTGCAAAAGTTCCAGGATAAACGCGGCGTAATTGCTGAAGCTACCAAATTAGTGAAGGAGAAAACCGAGAGCGGCGATTTTGAAACCAAAATTTACACGCTATCCTTAACGGCTACCAATGGGGAGAAAAAGACGGTGTTTAATATCACCAACCCCCTTGTGATTTCTACAGTGTTAGACTCTGTTACGGTGGAGATTGATACCAAAATAAAAGACCTAAAAGGCAAGCTCACCCTTTAAAACTAAAAAAGCCCTGAAAGTGGCTGCTTTCAGGGCTTTGACTTAGTAAAAAACACGTTTCTCACTAAATCATTTCGCTATGAACAAATGTACAACATTACCACAACAAACACAATTGATTTTTCCCGCTCAAATTGGAGAGGTGAAACTCATTTATAAAAAGGCAAGCCAGCAAAAGCAACCTCAAAAAATAATGAGTAGCAGAGACGCAGCCGATATTTTTTTTAATCATTGGGATACTGACACAATAGAATACTTTGAAGCCTTCAAAGTGATGTTACTCGATAAGGGTAATAAGGTATTAGGAATTTATAAGGTGAGCGAAGGCGGCACAAGTTCTTGCCTAGTTGATGTAAGGAAGATTTTTCAATCTGCTTTGTTAGCCAATAGTAGTTCAATTATTGCAGCTCACAACCACCCCAGCGGAAACACCGCCCCCAGTGAATCAGATAAGGCCATCACAAATAAACTAAAAGAGGCAGGCGCCGCGCTTGATATACCGCTTTTAGATCATGTGGTAATTACTGCCGATGGAGACTATCTGAGTTTTGCGGATGATGGACTTTTGTAAATAGTAGTTTATGAAAGACTTTAACCGAGTTTTTGAACAGCTCGCCTACCGTCACCAATACATGACTGTTTTTGATGATTTCTTAACCCTTACTATCTGCGCGTTTGGGATGCAACGATACGAGGAGGAATATTTGAAAACACTGGAGAACTACAACGAAAAGGAAAAACACCTTTTCCCTCAGTTGCTGGGTGCATTGGTGCAGTACTACACCGAAGGCAGCATAAAAAGCAGCTGGGTGGATGGTTTAGGAGAATTTTTTGAAGAGCACAGCGGTAAGTTTGACCGCTCCGCACGTGGGCAGTTTTTTACACCTACTCATATTTGTGACCTATTGGCAGAGATAACACAGCCCAAAGGCAGCAGTGTAAATGATTGCGCCGCGGGTAGTGGCCGCTGCTTAATTGCTGCCGACCGACTCGACCCCAATAACCGCTTTCAAAATTTCTACACCGCGCAAGACATAGACCATAGATGTGTAAAAATGTGCGTGATTAACATGGTGTTATATGGCATGAAAGGCGTGGTTATACACATGGATTCCATTTGCATGAATATATACGGCGGTTATCGTGTTTACATGCCTGAAACCGGCTTAGGAGTGATTAAGCTCACGCCTGAAGAGTGCAATTATTATCTTTTTGAACAGGTCGAAAAAACCACTCCTAAAAAAGCGGAGCCAAAACCGCTACAACACCAACACACTCCCGAACAATTAGAACTACTTAAAATCCTCACAGCATGACCAAAAAAGAACAATATCAAGCCAATAGAGACCGATTAATTGAACTCAGCCAAATAGCCAAGAAACTAATGGAAATGGGCGATTTTGACCGCGTGAATGAGGCCATTGTAGATGGCATCTACAAAGAACAAGACCCCACAATCGAAGAGTTTAAAACCTTTGGCCAATGGAAAGCCGAAGGCCGAAAAATTATAAAAGGCTCCAAAGCGTTTTTAGTGTGGGGCTCTCCCCGTAAAACAGAACAAACACCCGACGACAGCAACGAACCCAAAGAATACAAATATTGGCCGCTCTGTTACCTCTTTTCGAATTTACAAGTGCAATAAAAGTTTTTCTCTCTCTCCCAGGGCCGTGCTTTTGCGCGCGCCCTCCGCTGCGCTCCGGGAAAAGGTATCATTATCAGTTGAGGGCGGTGCGTGGCCCCGGGGCGATGCCCTGAATTTTGTTCCAAAATACCCTAACTGATAATGATGATGTGATCTATTTCCATTCACCTGGGCCTTCTCTCTTGGGCCATTCTCTACGAGGTGAACAAAAAAACTAATAGGAGTTTTCTTCTGTTTGATTGGAATATATTCCAATTTAACTATTTTTGAATAGAGTTAAATAAATATATAATGCTTGTATGAGTTGAACATACTCCTTGATTTTGGCGGTGTATGTTCAACTTATATAGTCGAAGTATATTCAATAACTATAGCCAGACGTTGGGTGTCATTATAAATAACCATAATATTAACAAATACATAGAATTGAATATTAAATGATTAAAGAAACGATAGCAAAAGATTCAACATCAGTAGTTCAAGGCTCTGTCGAATATTTATCGAACCATGAAGTAATAATAGTTCCATTGCTGTTATTAGTAATAATATATGCCTTGAAATATTTTTTTGGAAACAATTTTGATAAAAAATCTATATTGGAGTTTATTTTAGAATTTCCCGTAGACTTTGGTTTCATAGGAATAACTTTTGTGTTTACATACTTCTTTTTAGATATTGAGTCTACAGTATTTGGTAGGATAATGATATTGTTTTGCATTGTTCTAGCATTAGTTAATTCAACCTTAAGAAGGTTAGCTTTAAATCAGTATTTTAAAGATACTACAAACAGCTTTTTAATAGGTGTTTATGGTATAATCAACACAACTCTTTCAGTTTCTTTTATGTGGTATATTTTAAATTGCATTAATATTAAGTAATTATGAATTTAACAGACTTATTTCAAGATATAATACCTATAGTTGCTATAATATCAGTAATTTTTTCAACTGTTCTTTATATAAATAGTAGACAAAGAAAGTCAAGAGATGAAGCACGAGAAACTCGTGCAGAGTTGAGCTATTTACGTGAGAGGATTGAACGTCAAATGTATGAGCTAAATAATAAATTATATTCAGATTCATCAAGATGGCAAGAGGTAAATCATCTACTTCTAAATAAAAACGACAACGAACAACTCAAAGCTTCAACAAAGCCATTCTCATATAATTTCTTTGAAAATCTTGGAGTGAACATTGAAAAAATTAATATCCAAAAAGATTTGGTCTTTTTCTTAACTCCTTTTCATACTGATTATAAAGAAGAATTTATGTATATAGAGAAAATCTGTTATGACCTTGGGTTAAAATGCTCAAGAGGTGATGAAGATTTTGTAAAAGGAAATGTTTTAAAATACATTCTTGAGAAGATTCTCTCGTCCCGAATTGTAATAGCAAATCTAAATGGAAGAAATCCAAATGTTTATTATGAATTAGGAATTGCTCATGCAGTAGGAAAACCTGTAATACTTATTTCTGACACTAAATCATTTGAATCAATACCTTTTGATTTGCAGTCAAATAAATTAATATTATATAAAAACCATCAGGATTTATGGAAATCATTAACTAATGCTTTAGCTCAATCTTTGATAGAGTCCGATAAATAACGCCACCCAACAAAATGTATATTTCATGCGGGTTTTGGAGAGTTTTGAAAGTTTTGAGCATTGAATGAAAAACCGCCAAATTTGCGATTTTGACGTTTGAATAAAAAGGTAAACCGCAAATTTGGCTTGTGGTAACTTGAAACGGCAGTCCGTTGAAGTCCCGCACGAAAACATACATAGACCGTTGCCAACTGTGTAACCAATCCGGAGAAATACCCCATCTCTCCAGCTAAGAAAAAAATGTGGAGGAGAAGCTTCAAGAGTTAGGTAAAGTATTGTTGAATGTTGATATTGAATAGTTATGAGTTTTGAAATGAGCGAAAAGGAATACAAACCCTTAACTGAAGAAATGAAACTTGAGATCTGTCATGAGGTGATAGATTCGTTGAGTTTGGTACAGCATAAAAGTATGCATACTATGGGTCTCGCCCGTAAATATGGAATTGATCGTCGAGAATTAATGCCACTTGTTTTTGAACCATTAAGTGAATTTGGTTTAATAGAATTGGTTAAGGCTAGTAATGTTCGGTGGAAACTTTCGAAAAAGGGAAATGAAGTAAAAAATAATGGCGGATTCAAAAAGTTCTATAAGGAGTTGCAAGAGAAAAGTGAAAAAGAAGATGTGTTTCAACAGGTTCAGGAAGAGAATCTAATTCTTACGAATAAAAACTTAAAGTTGCAGAATGAAAATGCCGAATACGAAAAAACCATCCAAGATAAAAAGGAAGAACTAAGGCAGTTAAATATTGATAATGGTAAACTAACCAGTATTAATGCAAAACTTGATTCTGGCTTAAAACTCTGGAAGTATATCACAATTGGTGCAACTATTTTATCTATAATACTAGGTTATCTTGCCAAAGCTCATTCCTGGTTTGATATAACAGAGAAACTGAACTAACCCTGTCCTTTTTAAAGAAACAACCAAAACCTTCATTTGCATAAACAAATGAAGGTTTTTTTATGAAGCGACATGAGGTACTAAAAGAGCTTGATATAAAAGAAACACCGGGTGGCAAGCCGGTGGTTTTCTCCGTTAAATTTCGCAGCAAAGAAGGAGAGCACATCTTTATACCCAAGGGCATCAGTTGTGGGGTACGTGGTAATATGAAAAAGAACCGCGTGCGCGGTGTACAGCCGGTGGATGATCAACTGAATAAGATCCATCATCCCACACCCATGAGTATCGATCGCATTACAGAGTTCAACGGTAAAAAAGTGTATCTGTAATGTCTGAAGTGCTTTTTAACGATAAGGGGATCCCTTTAGCAGGGTATGGTCGGAGTTACATGGCTACCACTACCGGTGCCCCCGAGTTCGATCCCAAACAAATTACCCAGGTCACACCCGAACTGGATGAAACCGTTTCGGTGGGTAACCTCAAGGTGGCTGCCTGGGGAAATGGTAACAGTTTCCCGCAAACGGCTGAGGACATCATTGGTAAAACAGGTGTGCTCAATACCGGTCTGCGCTTCATTCAGCGCTTCACATTGGGGCAGGGTATCTTTCCCTGCCAGGTCACCGGTTATGATGCGGAAGGTAATGAAGAGCTGGCCGTGGTGAATAATCCAGAAGTAACCAAGTTGCTCAACAGTCGCATGGTGCGCCGTTACCTGGCCAATACGGCACGCGACTATTTCAAGTTTGGTACCGCCTATCCGGAACTGATCCCCAATGTGGATGGAAAAAAGATTGTGGGCATCGATGCCAAAAACGCATTGTTTGGCCGTTACCTGGAGAAGAAAAACGGCGTCATTCCCGGTGTGGTTATTTCCGGTAAATGGCCCGACAGTCCATCCGAAAGTAAAGATTACACACAGGTATCGCTCCTGGATAATTACGATCCTTTTGCGGATATGGAGAGTCGCCGGCTACTGAATCAAACAGCCGGTAAAACCTTTATCTATCCGCTGCGTGATGAATGGAGTAATAACGAATACCATCCGCTGCCCGTCTGGTGGAGTGCCCAACGTGCCGGCTGGATCGGTATCGCTCATAAGGTTCCCACCTTCCTGGTGAAGATGTATGAGAATCAGATCACCTTTAAATGGCACGTGCAGATCCCCTATGCCTATTGGGAGAAGAAGTATCCGGAAACGGAATATAAAACGGTGGAGGAGCGCAAAAAAGCCATCCAGGATGAGATGGATCTCATTGAGAAAAGTCTGACAGGAGTGGAGAATGCCAATAAAGCCATTTTCTCGATGTTCGAGATGAACCCGTCCGGAAAGGTGGAAGAGCAATGGATCATCACTGCCTTGGATGATAAATCCAAAGCCAATGATCAGCTCATCACATCGGCAGCAGCCAACAGTGAGATTTGTTTTGCATTGATGATCAATCCCAATGTGTTTGGGGCCGGTATGCCTGGAGGAACCTACGCCGGAAATCAAGGTGGTTCCAATATCCGGGAGGCCTTTCTGGTGAACATCGCTTTGGCGTGGCTCGATCGGCAGGCGCTTTTGGATCCACTGGAGCTGGTGTTGGAATACAATGGCATCACCGATGTGCAGCTACGCTTTAGAAACACCATCCTCACCACTTTGGACAGTGGTGCAGGTACCCAAAAAACACTCAGCTGATGTTAATCACAAGCACACAACAGATAAAAGAAGTGGTACCTGTAAACGGCACTGCCTCTTTTAAAATTTTCAAACCCTATGTGGATGCTGCTGAAGATCAGTACATCATTCCACTGTTGGGATTGGAGCTATATACCGAACTGAATAATCTGGCAGCAGATACCGGTACACCAGAGCAAAAGACACTCCTGAAAAAGGTACGTTATTGCCTGGTGCACCTGATGCTGTTCAAAGGCTTCGACATGCTCAATGTGAGCTTTGATGATGCCGGTTTTGAACGGGTGGCCAAAGATCGTGGTCTTTACCGTTACCAGGAGGAAAACCTGAAAGATGTGTTTAAGAGTGAAGGATTCAATGCCATGGATACCATTCTGGAATACCTCCAGGCGAACCTCACCACCTTTGAGAAATTCAAAACCAGTGACTTTTATCTGGAACTGAAAGGCAGCTTCTTTCCAACCACCATGGTCTTTAACAAGATTTATGTCATTGGTAACAGTCGCCTGGTGTTTCTCCAGATCGAACGTTTCTTCGATCAGGTGATCGATTTTCAGATTGTGCCGGTCCTGGGGTGCACCTTGTTTGATAAGGTAGTGGCTGAGATGAAAAAGGAAAGCGATCCGGATGCCAATCTGATGGCTCTGGTGCCTCATATCCGCAAGCCCCTGGCTTATCTGGCTGTGGCGGAAGGTCTGGATGAGATAGGCCTGCAGGTGACCGAAAAGGGCCTCTTCTTCGAAACACAGGTATCGACCATGAACAGTCACGTGCAAACCACCCTGGCCACCGCTGAGCAGACGGCAGTACTCAAAGAAAAAGCGGAGCTGAACGGTAAACGCTACAAGGAGATGTTACTGGATTATTTGAAAACCAATGCGGATACCTATCCTGATTTTACACAAACCGACCTGACCAATACAAATCCCTTACGGCGCGATAATGCCGATAAAAAAACTGTCTGGGTATGAGAGATCAATTATTCAAAATGTTCACCACCACCAAAATGGAGATCCTGGCCCCCATCTCCGGAGGCGGGGTGGGCATCTTCGCCTGGGCCGTCAAACTGGCCCCGCTCATTTCCATCATTGCCGCCGTCATCGGAGTGGCCCTGGGCATCATGTCCTACCGGCTCAAGCGACAGGTCTCCATGAAGGAAAATGAGTTACTCAATGAACGCTTAAAGCAATTGAAATCAAACCATGAAAACCGTCTATCTGAATAGATTACCGTCCACATCACACGGCACCTTTGGCCATCTGTTTTGTCCGGACATTGGCTTCAGTTGCTTCACCGGGGAGCCCCCGTGGAAAAACAACCGCTCTTGTGTGAGTTGCATCCCGGTGGGTGAGTACCTGGTGAAGATCCGCCAAAGCCCCAAATATGGACTCATCTTTCATGTGAAGAACGTGAAGAACAGATCCTACATCCTGAAACACTCCGGGAATTTTGCCGGTGATCGGGAGCTGAAGCTGAAGAGTCACACCATGGGCTGCATCCTTCTGGGTAAAAAGATGGGACGGATTAGTGGTCAGATGGCGGTTTTAAACAGCCGCATCACGGTGCGTCAATTCATGAGTCTGATGAATAATGAAACCTATAAACTCATCATCAAATGGTACTAGAAAGCATTACCGGTGTATTAACCGGTTTGATTGGAACGGCACTCACCGCCATCACCAATTACAAAACACAGAAGCTCAAAAATGAGCATGAAGCCAACATGGTGAAACTGGAAACGGAAGCCATGATGGCGGAGGCTAATATGAACATTCAGGTCACGGAAACACAGGTGCAGGGTGAACTGCTCCGGCTGGAGGAGAGCAATTATGGCAAGAATCTGGAGCTGGCCAACCAGCGCAGCATTGACAATAAGGTGATCGAACGGCTGTTTGACAGCCAGTGGACCGCCTGGCTGGGATCTCTTCTGGTATTGTTGCTGGCGGTGGTGGATGTGCTGAAAGGCCTCATGCGCCCCGGCTTAACCCTCTACCTGGTGGCCCTCACCACCTGGATCACTTACTATGCTGCTGAAATACTGTCGGCCAAAGAGAGCCTGTTGGGCGTATCCGAAGCCGCTGCCCTCTTCTCCCGGGTGGTGGACATCGTCATCTACCTGACCGTCTCCGTGGTGACCTGGTGGTTTGCCGACCGCCGCGTGGCTAAGTTCCTCTACCGCCTCAAT
>Ga0193953_1000530_pt1 | contig 20241 bp, 13 predicted proteins | sample BB_4_MG_FD_140325 | JGI IMG/M metagenome (GOLD analysis project Ga0193953, IMG submission 140325) | Microbial mat bacterial communities from the Broadkill River, Lewes, Delaware, United States - BB_4_MG | ecosystem: Environmental > Aquatic > Freshwater > River > Microbial mats | place: USA... | reverse complement strand
GCCGATACAAAAGTAGCGTCACTAATGGTACCGTTTAGTTTTGCAGCCAGAAAAACCAGCATGGGACGCATTTGTTTGCCTTTGCGACGTAGCACATAATTGGTAATGATATCAAGTAGAGGGATCTTCGTTTTGAGTTGAGACCTGAAGTAGGGCTCAAACTTTTTCATCTCTTCTTTTATAGGGGCTTTAATTATTTCTGTTCCCGACATACGTTAATTTACATTGATATTCGCCACTTCGTACCTAACGAAAATGGAAGGTCTTTGCTCATTATGTGCTCAAATTTAGAAATTAATCGCGATTTTTTATTATTCATATTGATATAATCTAAATATTTAAATATTTTTGCACCGCAATAAGGAAGTTATTCCAATATAGTTATATATTTGCATTTATAATCACCAAAGAAAGGCGATCAATAAAATGAAAATTAAAGATTTAGATACAGAAATGTTAGAACGGGCAGCAGGTATGCTTAAAGCCATTGCCCATCCCATGCGAATTGCTATTATGAGTCACCTGGAGGAGGGTAAGAAGTTGACTGTTACGGAGATTCATCAATTATTGAAGATCGAACAATCCACAACTTCTCATCATTTAGGTATATTGAAAGATAAAGGAGTTCTGGCCAGTAAGAGAGAGGGTAAGAATACCTATTATTTCTTGAAACACAATAGTTTGAAAAATATTGTGGAGTGCGTTAGTAAATGTACCATTGCGCGATAATAATTAGCTTCAGATATTCCAAGGCTGATTAATTATCAGTCTTTTTTTGTTTTAGAGAGATGGCAAAGATTAGATTAACAAAGGAATTTAGGTTTGAAATGGCGCACGCCCTATGGAATTACGATGGCTTGTGTCGTAACATTCATGGGCATTCGTACATTTTGGCAGTGACGGTGATTGGAGAACCCGAGTCTGATGCATCCAATCCTAAGTATGGCATGGTGATGGATTTTGGGGTTTTAAAAGCGATAGTGAAAGAGGAAGTGGTGGATCGTCTGGACCATGCAATTGTGGTGAGCAATAATGCACCAACAGAGCAACTCCTAAGCTTACCCCAAATGAGTGAACGACATGAAGTGGTCCATTATCAGCCTACGTGCGAGAATATGTTGGTGGATTTTGCGGATCGTATTAAAAAACGCATGCCTGAAAACATTGAATTATACAGTTTGAAACTGAATGAAACAGCCACTAGTTTCGCAGAATGGTTTGCTTCAGATAATGAGTAAATAGTTATAATATAACAGGATACCCTCATCTTTCGAGATGGGGGTTTTTTGTGTTTTAGAGCAGCAATTTTAAAAGTGGATACTATCTGAAAGTTTTCGGGGGAGATAATCAAGGGATATTCTGCCAGAGGTTTTCTATCTTTATAAAAAAAAATCATCATGACAACAGAAGCCAGCAAGGATCTATATTTGTTAGATGCTTATGCGTTAATATTCAGGGCGTATTATGCCTTTATCCGCAATCCGCGAATCAATTCAAAAGGTGTGAATACCTCTGCTGCATTTGGTTTTACCAATTCCTTATTAGAGATTTTAACCAAAGAAACGCCCTCTCACATAGCAGTGGTATTTGATCCGTCAGGCCCTACTTTCCGACATGAACAATATTCCGAATATAAGGCGAACCGGGAGGCTACACCTGAAGATATAAAGTCGGCTGTTCCGTATATTAAGAGGCTTATTGAAGCCATGAATATCCCGGTTATTGTGAAGGACGGTTTTGAAGCGGATGATGTCATTGGCACCTTGGCCTGGAAAGCATCGGATAAGGGATTTGTGACATATATGGTAACGCCTGATAAGGATTATGCCCAGTTAGTGCGCGATAACGTGATCATGTACAAACCGCGCAGTAAGGGTGGAGGTATTGATAAATGGGGTGTGGAAGAGATTAAGGAGAAATTCTCCATTAGCGAACCCAAACAAGTAATCGATATTTTAGCCTTATGGGGTGACTCTGCAGATAACATTCCGGGATGTCCGGGAGTTGGGGAAAAGCGGGCAAAGGATATGATTACTAAATATGGCAGTGTTCAAGGCATATATGAGCACATTGATGAGTTGAAAGGCAAGCAAAAGGAGAATATGATTAACTTCCGGGAGCAAGTGGAGTTATCCTATGATTTAGCCACTATACGAACCGATGTGCCCGTGGAATTTGATGAAGTAGCTCTCAGGTTTGAAAAACCCAATATGAATGCCATTAATACCTTATTTGAGGAATTGGAGTTTCGAAATTTGGGTGCCCGGTTGAACACCATTTTTGGTGCTGCTCCCATTCAGGGTGATTTGTTTGGTGGAGGAGGTGTTGCGGGTGCAGCTCCGGTTATGGAAGCAAAGGCCCATCAAACAATGAGTGATATTCCACATCAATACTATTTAGTAGATAATGATATGGCCATTGCGTCTTTATGTGCCGAGTTAAGTGTTCAGGAACGGTTTTGTTTTGATACTGAAACTACCTCCATCAATGCTTTGGAAGCAGAGTTAGTAGGGATGTCGTTCGCCTGGCAGGCACATGAGGCGTATTACGTACCAGTCCCCGCTAATCGGGAAGAAGCGTTGCGGTTGGTGGAAAAATTCAGGGCTGTATTTGCATCTTCCGGCATACTTAAAGTAGCTCAAAACCTGAAATATGATATGTTGGTGCTTAAGAATTATGGCATTGATGTAAAAGGACCTTATTTTGATACCATGGTTGCACACCATCTGCTTTATCCAGGGCAAAAGAGCAACATGGATTTCATGGCTGAAACTTATCTGAACTATTCGCCGGTTTCCATCGAAACCTTGATTGGTAAGAAAGGTAAGGGGCAAGGCAATATGCGCAATGTGCCGGTAGAGCAAGTGAAAGACTACGCAGCTGAAGATGCAGATGTGACGCTTCAGTTGATGTTGAAATTTGAAAAAGAACTGCTGGAGAGTCCTGTCAGGCAACTGTTCGAATCCATTGAAATGCCTTTGATTGAGGTATTGGCTAACATGGAATTTGAAGGTGTAAAACTGGATGATAAAGCCTTACATGAGTTTGCAGCTAAATTACGTGAAACCATCATTGAATTAGAGAAGAAGATCACCGAAATGGCTGGTGTGACCTTTAATATTGCCAGTCCAAAGCAAGTGGGTGAAGTGTTGTTTGATCATTTGAAGATTGACGAGAAGGCGAAGAAAACCAAGTCTGGTCAATACAGTACCAATGAGGAAACCCTTCAAAAATTGAAGGATAAGCACCCCATTATTCCTGAAATATTGGAATATCGGGGCTTAATGAAGTTGCTGAATACCTATGTGGAAGCCTTGCCGAAATTGATTAATAAAGGGACTAATCGGTTACACACCAGCTACAATCAAGCGGTGGTTGTGACCGGACGTTTAAGTAGTACTAATCCGAACCTGCAGAATATCCCTATCCGGGATGAAAATGGTAAAGCGATTCGGAAAGCATTTACGGCGACTGATGAAGGGCATGTTTTCCTATCTGCGGATTATTCCCAGGTGGAATTACGCTTAATGGCTCATTTTAGCGGTGATCAACATCTGATTGATGCCTTTAATCGGGGAGAAGATATTCACGCGGCCACTGCTGCTAAAATATTCAAAGTACCATTGGAGGAAGTAACTTCGGATATGCGACGTAAAGCTAAGACGGCTAATTTTGGTATCATTTACGGCATTTCAGCCTTTGGATTGGCTGAGCGACTAACAATCCCCCGAAAAGAGGCAAAAGAGATCATTGATGGCTATTTTGAAAGTTTTCCGGGGGTGAAGACCTTTATGGATAACTGCATCACCAAGGCCAAGGAAGAAGGGTACGTGGAAACATTGTATGGTCGTCGTCGTGATTTGAGTGATATCAATTCACGAAATGGCGTGGTGCGTGGTATGGCAGAGCGTAATGCCATTAATGCACCCATTCAGGGGACTGCAGCGGATATCATCAAACAAGCTATGGTGAACATTGGAAAACGGTTTGAAGCGGATAATATTCAATCCAAAATGATTCTCCAGGTACATGATGAATTGAACTTCGATGTGGTGAAGAGTGAACTGGATCAGGTGAAAGCCATTGTGAAGGAAGAGATGGAGAATGCCATTAAATTAGAAGTGCCGTTGGACGTGGATATGGGTGTCGGATTAAACTGGTTGGAGGCACATTAATCGTGAAATGGATGTGAATACATTGAAATAGATAGATATAAAAAAAGCCCCAAATCGGGGCTTTTTTATTATATTATTCACGGTATACTATTATTTCTGATTGCGTTTATCACCAGCATGGCTAATGGCCTGGCCGGTTAATAAGCCATCATATTGGGTCATATCCTTCAGAAGCAGCTTGGCTTCATCCAACTCTTTATCACGTTTAAGACTTACTTTTACAGCACCTTTTTGATAATAGTAGCGTTTAACGATCTCCATGGCCATAATCTCCTTAATCTCTTCCTGAAACAGGTTTAAGTCTTTTTCCACATCCAGTTTTAGCACTGCCTCCAGTTTCTTGAATTCTTCCGAAGCCGCATCGTAGTAATCTTCCCGCTTGGCTATTTTAATCAGGTCTTTTAGTTTATCCTGTGAGCGGGATTCATATCTAAAGTCTTCTTTTGCTTTTACAAAGGTTTTAAACGCATTGTAAATATCATCGGTTAATTCGAACTCTTCCGGTGTCGCAATGGTTTTGTTGGCAATTGCAAAGTCAGTCACATAGTCAAAGATCACTTGTTGGGCCACCAAGGCAAAAGTGATGTTGGCGTATTTTTGGATGTCTACCTTGATGTCAGGCGAGATACCACCACCATCGTATACTTTCCGGCCATTTTTTGTTTGAAATTCAGAGATGAGTGAGTCAGGAACTAAGCCCACACTTCCATCATCGTTGCGATGTGTATAATCCAATGCCTGAATACATCGACCCGAAGGAATGTAATATTTTGCAGTAGTCACTTTTAGTTTGGCGTTATAGGATAAATTCCGGGTAGTTTGTACCAATCCTTTACCAAATGAGCGCTGGCCTACCACCACAGCTCTATCTAAATCCTGCAATGCACCTGATACAATTTCCGACGCCGACGCCGAGCCACGACTGATCATCACTGCTAACGGCATCACTGTATCAATAGGCTGTCGGGTGGCTTTATAGATTTTATCCCACTGTTTTACTTTACCGCGTGTACTCACGACTTCCGATCCACGTGGAACGAAAAGGTTGACAATTTTTACTGCTTCATCCAGTAAACCTCCTGGGTTAGCTCGTAAATCTAATACGATGCTTTTAGCACCTTGCTTATCACGTAAATCCAGGAATGCCTTTTCAATTTCGCGCGAACAGTTCTGTGTAAAATTGTTCAGGATGATCAAACCTGTTTCGTCATTCACCATACCATAATAGGGTACGGGATTGATTTGGATCTTTTCACGCATGAGCTCAAAGGTCATCGGTTTCTTTTCACCTGGTCGATCCACCTTTATTTTAACAATCGTATTGGCAGTACCTTTTAATACATCACTCACATCCGAGGAGCGTTTTTTCACCATGTCCTTCCCGTCTATGGTCAGGATGCGGTCACCCGCTTTAAGTCCGGCTTTAGCAGCAGGAAACCCTTCATAAGGCTCGGCAATGATGACGTAATCGTCACGCTGAGATATCAATGAACCAATTCCTGCATATTCACCCGTTGTCATGAATTTAAAATCTTCCATGTCCGATTCCGGAATGTAAGTCGTATAAGGGTCGAGTGATTCCAGCATTTCGTTAATACCGGTTTCCACCAGTTTTTCCGGATTTGTTTCATCTACATAATAGCTATTCAGTTCTCTGAACAAAGTGTAGAAAATATCCAGGTTTTTAATGATTTCGAAGTTACGCTTATCATCATTAAAACTATACAGCCCGAATAGCAGTACAAATACCACGGAAAACGAGGCCATCCATTTCACCCTTTTCTTTCCAATAAAATCTCTCATATGCAATGTTTTTGTCTGTCGTTGTTGCAGCCGATACTAGCGTCTCTTATTCTGCCTTTTAGGAACGGTTAATTATTCAAATAGGTTACACTTTTATTTTTCTAATAACTAGAGTAAAGACAAAGATAGTATTTCCACACTCGTTTCAAACGGGAGGCTGTCTAAAATCAAGTTAGAGAACACTATTCAGCAGCATTTCCTATTGAGAAGGGACAAATAGCTTGCCAAAAAGTTGCACCTGGCTTCTGGCAAGTGAGGGGATGAGTCGGTAGGTCTTGTTAACTAAATGTCCGAATCTCCCCGTCCTAAACAGGTAAACCAACGTTTCACCTGGTTACCTGCTTCATCGGTAAGGGTTAACAGGTGACGTCCTTTGGGCGGAAAAAGCTCAACCTGATGCAGATGGATCGTTTCGCCGATGAATTCGTCATTGAGGTGCCAAAACAAACGTTCGGAACTATGTCGGTGAGTGGCTTTACAGACAATGCGACCAGCTTGCCCATCCAGATCTACCGGAATGAACAGTTGCGCCCCGGGTTTAGGATAAATGATGGCCATGGCGGAGGGGTCGGCTTGAAGACAGCCTGGTTTAAAAGGGGGCAGTGGTTGATAGGTTGGATTTTTAGATTTATAATACCAGGCCATGACAGGTGGTAAAACCAACCAGGATTGATGCACCATCTGATCAACCGGATAACAGTCACCGGTGACCCGGTATTTTTCATCCGCCGAAAGATGCACCAATTGATGATAGGGACATACTGGTGCGTGTACTTCCAAAGCTGGCAGGTAGGTGGTATCCGGATGAGGACAATCCGGAGCTGCCTGAAAACCGGTTTCCCGGCAGATCAATACTGTTTTTAATTCGTCATAAGGGGTATCGAACCAAGAGGTTGATGGTAAGGAACGAAACAGTTCAAACAAAACAGGCGCTGCTGCCGATCCCCCAATGATTCCAGGGCGACCTTCTCCGGAGGCATTACCCACCCAAACGGCTACTGTATATTCGGGGGTGACACCAATGGCCCAGGCATCGCGATAGCCAAAACTGGTACCGGTTTTCCAGGCTATTTTACGGCCGGATGAAAAGTTTTCCCAGCCCGTTTCTTCTGCTGGTCGTTGTACATTAGTGAGGGCCTCAAAAGTAAAATAGATGCTGGAAGCCGTCAATGCCGGTTGTTGAAAAGTGAAGTTTTCTTCGAAAGGCTTGGATGAAATAGAAAGATGGGGAGCTCTAAAAGACTGTGTGTTGTATTGGCTACTGTTATTGGTGTAGGTGGTCAGTATCCGGGCCATGGAGGCATAAGCGCCGGCTAAATCCCACAAGCTGGCTTCGGCACCGCCTAAGATCAGCGACAAGCCATAATGGGAAGCAGACCGGTTAATGGAGGTGAGCTTGATTTTCTTTAAAAGGTCGCAGAATTTTTCCGTTCCATAATTATCCAATAAACGCACGGCCGGGACATTTAGCGAACGGGACAGGGCGGTATGTGCCGGAACAGCACCATCGAACTTTCGGGTATAGTTTTTAGGCGAAAAATCGGTGTAATAAGTGGGAATGTCCACGAGAAGCATTTCCGGCAGAATGACACCATCTTGCAAAGCTGCTGCATATAGAAAGGGTTTAAGGATACTGCCGGTACTGCGGGGAGCTGTGATGACATCCACATCATTTCCATGAAAACCCTCATAGGCTGGTGTGTTTCCAACATATGACAAGACTTCTCCCGTATGGTTATCCACAATCAAAGCTGCCATGTTGTGGATTTGGTTATGCCGGTAGATGCTGTGAAAGTTATGGACGGTTTGAGTGGTACGTGTTTGGAGATAGAGGTCCAGTGTTGTGGCATGTTTTTGGTTGGGTGCCTCATTCATGAAGCGGGTCAGCAAATGCGGTGCCAACTGGGGCAGTGGCAAGGGTTTACCCGGTAGGGGTTCTGCACATGATAGCCAGTATTCAGTTGAGTCGATGCTATTTTTAGTCAGTAGTTTTTGCAATAAACGGTTGCGTTTAGCCAGCAGCCGATCACGATTTTTTCCCGGATGGATCAACGATGGGGCATTGGGCAAAACCGCCAGCAAGGCCGATTCACTCCAGGAAAGCTGATGTGCCGGCCGACCAAAGTAACGCCAGGCAGCAGCATCAATACCCACTACATTACCGCCGAAGGGGGCATGAGAGGCATAGATTTCTAAAATCTCCTTTTTCGTATATTTCAATTCTAAGCGGGTGGCTTGAATGGTCTCAATCAATTTACTCCACACGGAGCGATTGCGATCTTGCGACAAACGCATGACTTGCATAGTGATGGTACTGCCGCCACTGATGATTTCGCCAGAGCGGAGGTTTTGCCACAGCGCACGGGCCATGGAAACCGGGTTGAAGCCGGGATGAGAATGAAAATACTCATCTTCGAATAGTAGCAAGGATTGCTCAAAACGATAGGGCACCGAGTCTACCCGTGGAAAGTGCCATTGCCCGTCATCCGCAATATGTGCAGCTAATAAATCACCTTCTCGCGAGGTGACCACAGTACTGTAAGAAGTTTTAAAAAGTGAAGCCGGCAGACAATACCAATAGGCCAGTCCGGTCACAATAAGTAGCGAAAGCAGAAGCGTTTTTCGATACTTTTTAATCAGCAGGTGTGGCATGCAGCGGTAATTGATTCAAAAAATTCAGCGTGGCTTCATAAATGCCGGGGGCCTTACTTTCGCGGTTGCCCGCCACATTTACTGTTTTGATGGGATGATTTTCCATCCACCATTGTATTTTATGCACATTGTTAATGGATGATCTGTTGAGATCGATCAACAGGGTGGGTTTATTGTTTTGTTTGCAAAAATCAAGGGTTAAGCGGGTACCAGAACCCATTCTTAAATCGAAAGTCAGGATCAGGGTGCCATCCGATGCCAATACGTTCTTCATGGTTCGGTGATCATAGTTGGGATTGGCGGTTTCGGTCAGCGGATAATGCATGGGAATGGTTCCGTCTTCAGCTAATCGGCCTTTGGGGCAAAAACCGCCACACGCTATTTTCTGATTTAAGGCATAGTCCAGAGCTGCCCGGTCCACACCCGTTTGTCCGCCTGAAATGATCTTTTCGATGAATGGTTCCACGTTGATTGGTTTTAGTGGTAATATTAGTGAAAGTTTTTCACAAAGGGATGCCTAGATTTCAAAAGCACATATTAAGTTATGTAGTGTATGGCAGACGTAATGAAGAAGTAGGGTAATGCAAAAGGCCACCCCACCGTGGGACGGCCTTAAGTTGAATAAAGAAAAGGCGACTATTCTTTGTGTAATTTGAATACTTCAGCGGGAGTTTCATTCAGTATCAGTTGACCAATGTATAAACCGGCTGGTAGATGCGCAGCATTGATCTCAATGCGGTGATCGCCCGCTGCTAATTGTTCTTTGTTAATTACAAACACTTCAGTGCCTTGAGTATTGAATAGTTTGAATTCAACGTGCGCCTCATCACCTAAACTTATTAATAAAGTAGCAGTGTTTTTAAAGGGGTTAGGGTAGATGAGTTGTTGACTGGTTCTCAAAACAGAACTGGCCGAAAGAGTCATTTCTGTTTGTGAGGTGCAGGTGCCTAAATCTTCCCATGCTGTACCCCAGTATAATCCGGCTCCGGGTTCATACGCCCAGGCAGCAGAGGAAGAACACCATCCACCTACTTTACAACGGAATAAGTGACCATTATTTTTCACTTCTGAGTTGGTGGCATAACCTGTTCCGGCTACATATTGCGGAGCGGTACAGCCTCCTGTCGGATTGATGGTAATTGAAACGTTAGACGAGGTGCCTGTTGCATTTTCATTGTCCGTAGCAATAACTGATAATACATGTGTTCCCAGTGCCAGGTTGTTCACATTTATACTGTAAGGACGGCTTGTATCTGTACCCAGTAATGTTGAACCATTGAAGAACTCAACTTTAGTCACGCTGCCATCTGTATCTGAAGCCGTCGCTTGAATGGCCACTGTTTGACCTTGTGTAAAGGTGGCGCCATCAGATGGGTTGCTAATGGATACGGTCGGAGGGGTGTTGCCAGTTTGACCGGTCACTTCTATTGAGATAATTGCGGATGTCGTAGAGGCATTGCCATTATCCGTAGCTACCGCCGTAATGTTATGATAGCCTGCTGATGCATTGCTCCAGTTAATACTATATGGCGACGAAGTATCGGTGCCAATGGATGTTGTGCCGGCAAAGAATGCTACTTTTGTAACCGTACCATCTGAGTCAGTTGCTGATGCGTTTATAGTGATGGTGGTACCTTCTGTAAATACAGCACCATTAGCAGGGGTGGTCACAGCAACCGTTGGAGGCGTATTGTCACCCGAACAGTTCCCCTGGTCGGTCCATGCATCTTGCCAGTATAAACCTTCGCCCGGAGCATATGCCCATGCAGCATCTGATGAACACCAGCCGCCTACTTTACATTTATATTTTTTGCCATTGTTCTTCACTTCCGTGCCGGTACCGTAATTTGATCCGGCCACATACTGCGGTGCATTACAATCACCACTTCCCGGAGTTATGGTAATGGATACTATTGCAGAAGTACCCGTTGCATTTTCATTATCAGTGGCAATGGCTTTTAATGTATGACTGCCAAGTGATAAATTACTAACTGAAATGGAATAAGGCGCAGAAGTACGCACTCCAATAGAAGTTGTTCCATCGAAAAACTCCACACGGGTAACTGTCCCATCTGTGTCATTGGCATTTGCAGATACCGTAAGGGTGGTTCCTTCCGGAATTTCATCTCCATTTACCGGATTCGTAATGGACACAGTCGGAGGTACGTTCGTGCCGCTACCTGATGTCAGCGATTTGTAAGCGTTTAAACGTCCGGAGCCCAGTTTACCGGCGTAGGAGGGATTCAGGTTATCAATGGGATCAACATTGTTCACTAATTTTTGGCGCAGTTGAGCTGCAGTTAAAGTCCCATAGAATTTTGAGACCACTAAGGCTGCCACTCCCGATACATGGGGGCAAGCCATTGATGTTCCCTGGTAAAAACCATATGAGCCATTCGGTAGGGTACTTAGTACGCCGCCTGATTGACTGGGAGAAGTTTCTCCTCCAGGTGCAGCGATATCTACCCAGGTACCATAATTGGAATAACTGGCCCGGACATCGCGGTTGTTCGTGGAAGCAACGGCTAAAACGCCATCATAATAACCTGGGTAATATTGGCCATCGGCATTGGAGTTCCCTGCTGCCACAATTACCAAACCACCTTGCATGGCTTCACCTGGTCCACCTGCATTGGCGTTGAAATAGTCAATGGCTGTTTTCAAAGCCGGATCAAAGGAACCGGGTGAGGTATATCCCCAACTATTTTGGGAGATCACTGCACCATTATCAGCCGCATAGGTAAAGGCCTCAACAAATCCGTTGTTCCCTGAGTTACTAAATACCTGGCACGACATCAGGCGAACCCCATCGTTGGAACCGGATCCACCGGCAATACCGGCTACACCTATTCCATTGTTGGTTTCTGCACCTACCGTCCCGGCCACATGTGTACCATGGTTATGGGCGGTAATGGCACCTTGATTTTGTGCGAAGTTATACCCGTTTACATCATCCACATAGCCATTATTATCATCGTCAATGTTGTTATTGGCGATCTCACCCGGATTAACCCAAATATTCCCGTTTAAATCGGGATGGTTAATGTCGATACCACCATCTTCAATGGCGACTACCACATTGGCGTTACCTGTTTCTATTTTCCAGGCTTCCTTTAAATCGATGTCTTTATCGCTGGTGCCCCCATTGGCTCCATTATTTTCATAGTGCCATTGTTCGCTCAAACGCATATCATTCGCACCATTGGGCAAACTGCTTTTCAGCTCATAGACAAAATGGGGATTGACCGATTGGACATAACTCAGTTGTTCGTATTCGGCAATGACATCGGCCAGGTTAGCACGCGCATCCAGCTCAATATCGTACCACAAGTGTAAGCCAAAATCACGGTGTCTGGCTTCATGTTTTCCAGCCTCCCGGAAAACGCGTTTCATCACCTTGGCAGTATACTTTTGGTTCAAGGCATTCATCGTTTCCAACCCTTGGATAGCCACAGGTTCTGTTGGGGTATAGGATTTGAGACCTTGAGTTTTAGCTTTGAGCTCTGCCTGGAAAGTTTCCACCTTTTGAATGACTGCGGGTTCATTTTTTAGTTGTACCCGAATCAAGCCCGGATAGACCTCAGCTGATTGATACTTCACAGTTTTTAATTGTGCCTCACTGCACAAGTTTACCATTACCATTGCAGTTGTCAGCAATAGTCCTTTGAGAAAATTTAGTCTCATAATAACTTTGTTTAAGTAATTAAATAGGTTTTAATAAATGACATAGTTCTACCATGCAGGAAAAGGGATGGGTTTCCTGTCAGGCCTAACTATACAATTCCGGATGTGTGCAATGTCCTAACCATAAACAGATAGACACAAGCTATCTAATTACCGAGGCACAAAAGCCAGGTATTACATCACTAAAAATGAACTGTTTTAATAAAAGGAATGATCAATAGTGCGTTCCATAACTCTGGTTTTAATTGGTTACATGTATTACGGGCAGAGTGGCGGGATCGGGCAATCCCTTAGGCACTTGATACGCAATATAGTACAATGATGAAGTGGTTCATATGATATTTGTCATGTTATTGTGAATGTAACCGAATATCTTGTTATTATTGGTGGTTATAGGGTCTTGGAGTGCTGTATTAATTCCCATGGATTCATATAAAAGAAGGATTCAAAATACATCCAGGGAAAAGTTATGGATGAAAGTAATGATAGTATCAACCTTGATAGGTCTTATACCAATCTATTTACAACTGAATTCGCAAAGTTTGCTATCAAGTACAAGTATTGCGTAGTCCCAGTGGGTCAATAGCTTCAGTGAAGCTAAATATGAGTTTAAATGTGTGAAGGGGGTAAGCGGAAAGGATTTTATGAACCCAATAGTTGCCTGATGTTTTGAAGACAATTTCAGATTAGTGTTTTAATTTTCATTGGCTGGGATCGTATAAGTCGATATAAATGAATAATACCTTGGATACGATTTACTGATCTTCCTTTCTTCTGCTGTGAAAGACCGTTTTAATACTTCTTTTATCTGGTCTGCAATTCCTGGTTTACAAACTGGTATTCTGTGTGCTAATTCTGCCATCTGAATATAGCATTCTGTCATCCCATTTCTGTTTTCTGCAATCTCTGCCTTACATTCTGCTTCTACCTTTCTTTATTTTGCCATCCTCAGCTCGCATTTTGACAAGCTGAAAATTGATTTCTATTGACATGTTTTTCACTCACAAAAATGCCCGACTCAAAAGGATGAGCCGGGCATTAATTAACCAATAAGCTATGTCAAAACTTTAAAGCTAATTCACGATGGAACGGGCCCGGGTATATAATTCGTAGAAACCGGGATTACTTAATTCAAATACTTTCATTACTTTATCTACCTTATTGCGTAATAATTGATTGCCGGCATCGATCAGGTTTTCCACCTCATTGATATTGGCATATACGCTATTACGTACGTTGCGGGCTTCACCAATGAGGTGTTTGAAATCATCCAGGGTGGTTTCCATTTCGGTGATTTGCGCCTCTGAAATACCAAAGCCCGTTTGGAGTTCTGCACGGGTACGAGCCATTTTGATGATGCTGGAAACCACGGCGACCATGGCAATCTCTTTCATACCTTTGAGCGCTGATTTGGTATATGATTTAAACTCTTTTAATTTCTCATCATCGCTTAAATCACCCAATACATAAAGCGCGGATGTTAATATGGGAACTTTAATAATTAGCTTCTCACGTAATCGGTCTTTTTTACGCGTGATGGCTTTACTGTCGTCATAATTATCAAAATAGATGGAATCAATGCGTTGAATCACTTCGTCCAATTCATTTTTAAAACCGGATACAATAGGAATGGTGCTCCAGGCAGTGGTGTTGGTATCCATGACTGATTGCACATTGCCAAACATTCTAAAATAGCGTTCATGTCCTTTGTTCATAGTGCCAATAGTTTGGGGTTCAACCTAATTCTCCATTCAAATTAGTAGCAATTTTCTACAAAATCAATCTTGACTTTTTGAAAAATATGTATTTAGAGGGAGTTTAAATAGGGAGTAGGAGCAGGGGGCAAGGTGTATTGTCACTCCAGTATTTGACGACTACTACATGCGTTTTTAGATCATTCCAGGTGCCAAATGATTGGATTATTTAACAGTTTACCTGAATGACGAATCCTTGGCCACGTCTAAATTGAAGCTAAGGAAAGCATCACATTCAGTTTAAGTCGCTACGAATCCAAACCCATTTCCTGCAGTTTCAAATCTTCTACATTTAGATTTTGATTCGCTTCTACTTTTGCTGTAAACCAGATAAAAGCTAGATGATATGAACAAACAACTACTTACTTTATTATTCATTTGGTTACCAATAGTGACCAATGCTGCCGGCACACCCATCATGCGTTTCAGCACTTTTGAACCGGCCGGCCATGAAATATCCATTACGCTCAAAGCCGACAATGATAATGTCGCCATACAAGTTGATTTTGGTGGTGGTAAGCAAGACATGGTCATTGGAACAAGGTCAACCGTTATTTCAGGTGCATTGGTTTACCAGGATCTGGAAATATATGGTGATGCAGAGCAGATTGTCTATCTCGACTGTAGGAGCAATAAGTTCAATGATATTCAGATTCACAAACTGATTAACCTGACCTACCTGAATTGTTCGAATAATAACATTGCATCCATTGATTTTGGTTTCAATGATGTATTGGAGGAGCTCCGGTGCAGTAGCAATCAGATAAGCAAACTAAGTTTTCGTTACTATACGAAGCTACATACACTTTATTGCAGAAATAATCAACTGACTGAGTTGAATTTGTTGTATAATACCGCCCTGGAGTCTCTTGATTGCAGTTTTAATCAATTGTCAGCGCTACATTTGAAGGGTGCACCCATATTGAAACGATTTATTTGTAATAATAACCTATTTACAGAATTGAGTTTGCATGAGAATCCGCAACTTAATTATTTGAATTGTAATGGAAATAAGCTGAATAGCTTAAATGTTTTACCATGTGTTAACTTAACAGATTTGCAATGTGCCGGTAATAATTTGAATCGTTTGTTTTTGAGGGACAACACACAGTTGACTTACCTTTTTTGCAGTTACAATAAGTTAACTCAGCTAGATCTTACCAAAAATAAGGAATTAGAGCAGTTATACTGTGGTTGGAATCAGTTTTCGGAGTTAACTATTAGCGAGAATACCAAGCTTAAGGAATTGGAGTGTTCCCATAATGAGTTGATTGAGTTAAGTATTAGAGAAAACACTTTACTGGAGCAGTTGTATTGTGCAGGAAATCATTTAACTGAACTGAACACTTCTGTTCATAAGCGCTTGAGAAAGCTGAACTGTGCAGATAATGCCCTTGAATCATTGGATTTAAGTCTGAGACGATCCTTAAACGAAATCGATTGTTCGGGGAATCGCCTGACAGAATTGATTGTCGGGCATCTCACGGCATTAAACGATTTGAATTGCTCTGATAATCGTCTGCCGGCATTGGATGTGGATGACAACTTCTGTTTGTATCGATTGCATTGTGGCGACAATCATATCCCCATGGATGCCCTGCCTTTGTACCAGGATCAATTTGAAGCCTATACCTATACCGGGCAACGTTCCAAGCGCATTGCCAGAGATGTGGCCAGTGGAGAGTTCATTGATTTGAGTGATCAGGACAATATTGATGGCGAACCGACCTCTTATACCTGGAAGTTGAAAGATGGGACGGCATTGTTGGCAGGTACAGATTATAGCGTTGATGCCGGGCAAACGACGTTTTTGACCATACCGGCCGATAGCGTTTATTGTGAAATGACCAATCCCGCTTTTCCAGCCTTAACCGGTGATTTCGCCTATAAAACCACTTGCACAAAAATTCAGGTAGCTACCGGGGCTAGAAATATTGATAAAAAAGAGCTTCAGATTTTGGGTGGTCATCGTTCAATCTTCATTGATACCGATCAATCGATTCAGGTAAGCGTTTACAATACCTCTGGGCAGTTACTTATTTCGAAATATTTACCGGATGGAGCGGCTTCCGTTGGTGTACCACACCAGGGGGTTTACATTGTAACTACCGAAGGAAGTGCCCTAAAGCATACTCAGAAAGTTTTTGTTCAGTAAGCAAATACCTTTTAAGATAGAATTATTTTAGTGATATAGTTTGTAGTGGAATCAGCTATTGTGAAAGGGTACCTCCGGCGTTTGGAGTGCCCTTTTTTTACGCGCTTAATTATTTGTTACCTTTGCACCTGAAATTGTTTTTGATAGATGAAGGAAGATCAATCGGTACGCATCAATAAATACCTCAGTGAGGTAGGCTATTGCTCACGCAGAGCGGCAGATAAGTTAATTGAACAGAAACGCATTACCATTAATGGAAAAGTGCCAGAAATGGGTACAAAAGTCCAGCCGGGTGATGTGGTGAAAGTGAATGGGAAACAAGTGTCTGAACCGAAAGAGAAACCGGTTTACATCGCTTTTAATAAGCCTGTGGGCATTGTGTGTACCACCGATACGAAAGTGGAGAAGGATAACATCATTGATTACATCAATTACCCCAAGCGCATTTTTCCCATTGGTCGATTGGATAAACCCAGTGAAGGTCTCATCTTCCTGACCAACGACGGGGACATTGTCAATAAGATTCTGCGGGCCCGCAACAACCACGAAAAGGAATATGTGGTAACTGTGCATAAACCCATTACGGCAGAGTTTATTCGTAAGATGAGTAACGGTGTACCCATTCTGGATACGGTGACGCGGAAGTGCAAAGTGGAGAAGATCAATAAATTCACTTTTAAAATTGTTCTGACGCAAGGTTTGAACCGCCAGATTCGCCGCATGTGTGAATACCTGGATTATAAAGTTTTGACTTTGAAACGCATTCGTATCATGAATATCTCATTGGATGTGAAGGTCGGTAAGTGGCGGAATATCACTGAGAAAGAGTTGCGGGAACTGAATAGCTTAGTCTCTTCTTCTACGAAAACACATGACGCGTCTAAGTAAGTTTATTAACTGAGAGAGTAGGAGGCGGGAATCTTATTCCCTCAGTACTTCGCTTATGACGATCGCTGCGAAAATGGGCTTGAATCCAACTATTTCACGATCCGAATCATCGTCGTCTCCAAAATAAAAGGATACAACTCTTCTATATCCGTATTTTTTAAGGCAATGCATCCAAGTGTCCAGTTTTGCCGGTTGTCTATCAGGTAATCACAACCATGTGGTACGCCATGAATCCCTATTTCGCCCCCAATTTCAGAGCTGTTGGGAATGGTTTTATTGGCTTTCGCAGCATGGTGTTTGTTCCAGGAGTCAGGGGTGGGGTAATTAATCCAGATGAACTTCGACCAGTTTTTATGGGGGTATTTAGATACCATTTTAAACGCCCCTTCCGGTGTGCATTGATCTCCTTGTCGTAGTTTGTCATCTGTGGGGTTACCTCCAAAAACAACCGGGTATTCTTTGATGATGAACGAATCTTTTAAAACAGTCAGTTTATAATCTGATTTATCAATTAACAGGGTAAGGTCGGAGGGTTGAATTTCCATTGTTTGAATCAATTCACTTAATGCTTTCGTGTAATTTTTATAATCATGCGCATGGCCCGAACAGGACAGGATGAAGATTTGGATAACGAGGCAGAGGAACAGTTGTTTCATGGGATTTTAAATTGCGTGTAAAAGATAAAAGTAGTGAATAAATGAAATAATGGTTGTAACTTTTATTTAGACTTTACGCTGTTAAACCAATAGGATGAGTTATGGAGGTCGAAAAAGGGAATAGTCTGGAGCATTATTTATTAGAGGAGTGTATCGCGATGATCAAATTTCTGGCATCCAACGGTAAGGATATTCCCTCACAGGCAAAGGTGCTGTTAAGTTGTCATGATTATGATAGTTCGGCTAAATTGGTTTGTGAAACAGAGTTAATCAAGATTCATCAATTACTTGCCAGAAAGATAGCCCCGGCAAGACCCAAATCGGTTCTGCTGTTATATCGCGAAGCTCAAAAGAAAAATGTGTTGAGCTTTTTAGGACCTGTTGGTTTGGTTCGGCGATTAATGTTTATCACATTAATGTCCTTGATTGCTTTTATCGCCATTAGTATTTCAAAGGTGATTAACATAGAGAACATACGCAGTGAGATTTATGAAAAACATGGTGTGGAGCTGCTGACTGTTTTAGCTTTCTATCTGGCCTCAGCCTCCATGGGGGCCTGTTTTAATAACATGTTTCAGGCCAATAAGTACATCATTAGTAACACCTATGATGCCAAGCATGAAACTTCTTATTGGATCAGGTATGTATTAGGACTACTGGCTGGCCTCATATTAGCGGTTGTTATTCCTGTGCCGGGTAGTGCCGAGGGCACGGTTAATGATCAGGTAGCCTTAATGAGTCGTCCCGTCCTGGCCATGTTGGGAGGATTTTCGGCCGCTCTGGTATACCGCATACTTTTTCGCCTGGTTTACGCCATGGAATCCTTGTTTGTGGGTAAAGGATCGGATATTGCCAAGAGTGAATTGGCCAGGGAGCGTATTTACAGTGAGAATGAAAAAGAAAATGAGCGCCAACTTTTTGTCAATAAACTATTAACCATTCAAGGCCTGCTGAAGAAGGCAGACTATGGTGATGGGGTAGAAGAAGAGATTGATCAAATTATTTCAGATTATTCACCCGACTTACTTCACCATGGCGATACCACAGCCTCCCAAAATTGAATAAGCAGTAGGTGAATATTCATGTAAAACCGACTATTTTTAGTTTTAACCAAATTCTATATCATGAAGTATTTTTTTATTGTGATCATGCTGGTTGCGTTTTTTGCAACAGCCTGTCAATTTGAAAGAAAACAACAACAATCCTCTGAGGACACCTTTTCTTTCGTAATGTTTGGTGACACACGCACCGAATCATACATTCCTTATGGCAAGGATTCACTGTCGGCTATCAAACAGATACTAAGGATGCGTTATGCGCATGATTCCATTCGCATTGCTTTCTCGAAAGAAGCATTGGTGGATACCGTATTTGTGCTCAAAGGAGATCAACTATCAAAAGTATTGATTTACAAAGGGGAGAAATTCCCGGTTCAGATACTGGCTCATGAATCGGATTCCATGCGGCAGATATTCTGTGAACAAGGCTTAGATTGGGTGTACCATTCAGTGGCCCGTGAGATGAAATCCGGATCCCGGTTTGCCATCCATGGCGGTGACATTGTGTTGAATGGAAGCCAGGGAAATACCTATGAGAATAATCCCTATTGGACCTATTTCAGAACCCACTTTTATGATAAAATAGAAGGCAACCAACTCTATCCGGTTGTTGGTAATCATGAAACCTGGATGGATGATAGTATTTCCATGTTCACCCAAGCATTTGGGCATTTAAAACCCCTGGGTTTTTCTCCCGATCATCGGATTTACAGTCGGGATGTGAACCAATCAAAGTTCATCGCACTGTATAGCGGTACGTATTCTGATTCCACGGAGTGGAATGCACAAGAGCCGAATTTTAATACCCAAATGAAATACCTGGAGAATCAACTGCAGGCGGCAATTAAGCAAGGAATGAAAAATGTGTTTGTCACCTACCATTTTCCCTCTTTTGTAAAAGTGGGACATGATCCTTTGCCACCCAGTCAAAATCCACATGACGTTTTGAAGAAGTATGCGCAGCAATTGAACGTGATGGTTTTTAATAGTCATACTCATACCACGGAGTATTATGTAGTGGATTCTGTTCGCTATTTGGTGATGGGTGGGGGCGGAGCTCCTCAGAAGTTTACCAATGCACCCAATCCTTCAACTGAGCATGAACTGTATTGGGATGGCGCACCCCGTCATGAAGAATATAATTACCTGAAGGTAAAAGTAGCAAAGGATCAAATAGTGGGGACGGTGAAGAAATTCACCCCGCCGGCAAAGAAGGATTCATTGACCTTATTTGAATTCCCCATTTAAAAGACAAAGGCCCGGTAGCAGACTTCACCGGGCCTTTGCTTTTTAAACACAGCTGGCTGTGTAAATTTCCTTATTTTTGCCTCCTATGAAGCAGAAGATGACGAAGGAAGAGCAATATGTGGTGCAGAAGGTACGGCAGACTGCTGGTAAAGCCATTAACCATTATGG
>Ga0193953_1000529_pt1 | contig 20260 bp, 16 predicted proteins | sample BB_4_MG_FD_140325 | JGI IMG/M metagenome (GOLD analysis project Ga0193953, IMG submission 140325) | Microbial mat bacterial communities from the Broadkill River, Lewes, Delaware, United States - BB_4_MG | ecosystem: Environmental > Aquatic > Freshwater > River > Microbial mats | place: USA... | reverse complement strand
TCAAAACCACCGTATTACGGGAGATGCCCAGCATACTAGCCAAGCGGCGCGAAGACGGCAGGGCTTTATCCACTGGTAAGCAGCCCGACAAAATCAAGTCGACGAGGTGCTCCCGGACTTGATCTTGCAAGGTGCGTTCAGGATCAAACTCAATATGTAGGTAATGTTCTAGCACTGCCAATACGCCTATTGTTTAAGGTTTGCTCCAAACTGAAGCAAAAAATACACCATACGCGTCAACTGGACTGACGCTTTAAGGTAACTGGATCTATCCCATCGATGTCCACAGCTCCTAAGGTAATTGCAAGGAAACACCAACACCTATTTTAGCGTTAATTTTTGCTTACTTAATGACCTTGACCGCTCAGGAGAAACATCATGACCGTAAAACAGATTACACACTGTATAAAAAAAGCCGCCGCACTATCACTGGCAACCGGTATTTTATTCTCTCAAATGGCCAGTGCTGACGATACGATCACTATTGGTTACCAAGGAATGATGAACCCATGGAAAGCCGTCATTGCTGAAAAACAGTTAGAAAAAGCAACAGGTAAAGACATTGAGTGGCGCCGGTTTGATTCCGGAGCAAAAGTTATTACAGCCATGGCCTCTGGTGATATTGATATCGCAACCGCCGGTTCCAGCCCTATTGCCGCGGCCGTTAACCGTGGTCTAGAGATCGAGCTGGTTTGGATCCTCGAAAACATCAATGAAGCCGAAGCACTCGTCGTACGCGATGGCAGTGGCATTATGGCTCCGCAAGACCTTAAAGGTAAAAAACTAGGTGTCCCATTTGTCTCCACAACCCACTTCCACGCTCTCTTTGCGCTCGAACAATTCGGCTTAAGTGATGACGATGTAAAGCTTATCAATATGCAGCCTAATGCGATTGCAGCGGCATGGGAACGTGGCGACATTGATGGCGCTTTTATCTGGGATCCCGTATTAGGCCGTATCAAAGATTCTGGTCGCGTATTGATCACATCTGGCGAGCTCAGCAACTGGGGTAAGGCTACCTTTGACGGAATGGTTGTCGATAAAAGCTTTGGCCAAGAGAACCCTGAGTTTGTCGCGCAACTGATTAAATTGATTGCCGATGCTGACGAAACCTACCGCACCACAAAAGATAGCCTGACAGCTGACACGCCTATGATCAAAGAAATTGCAGAAATGACGGGCGGAAATGCAAATGACGTAGCTGGCGTTTTGGCCTTGTACCAATTCCCAGACTTAAAAGCGCAAACGAGCTGCGTATGGTTAGGCTGCGGAGCTGAAGGCGGGGCGGCTAAAGCTCTGCAATTCACTTCCGAGTTTCTTAAAGAGCAGGGCAAAGTACCGAGCTTAGCTGACGACTACAGCGTGTTTGTTAACGCCTCTTTTGCAGAAGCCGCTAGCAAACTGTAACCGCATCAGAGCCATCCAGCGAGGCGTGTTGATGGCTCTGCATAATAACCTTTAAGCCATGACTACCTGCCAGACAGTTAACAGGAGAACGATATGAGTCGTTTACAAATTCATGATGTTTCCGTGCGCTACCCCGGAATGAACGGTGGTGAGACAGTAACCGCCCTCTCTGATATCAATTTTACCATCGAACCCGGGGAGTTTGTTGTCGCCTTAGGGGCATCAGGTTGCGGTAAAACGACACTTCTCAACTTGATGGCGGGTTTTATCCAACCCAGCGATGGTTATCTCACACTTGGACAAAGTGGAATAGCCGGATTACCTCGGGTTGCTTGTGGGTTAGACCTAGACGATCAAATTACAGGTCCAGGTAAAGATCGAGGTGTCGTGTTCCAAAAGCACGCGCTGCTACCTTGGCTCAACGTTCTAGATAACACTGCGTTTGGTCTTAAATTACAGGGTTTTAGCTTAAAAGAGCGAAACGAAAGATCCGCTGAGTTTTTACAACTGGTTGGCCTGCAAGACTTCCACAAACACCCGGTGTACCAGCTCTCCGGAGGCATGCAGCAGCGGGTAGGGATAGCCCGCGCACTGACGAATGATCCGCAAATGCTGTTACTCGATGAACCCTTAGGTGCCCTAGACGCACTCACCCGAGAAGTCTTGCAAGAACTGTTATTGGATGTATGGAAACAAACACAAAAAATGATGTTCTTCATTACACACAGTGTAGAAGAGGCCTTATTTATGGCTTCTCGCTTGATTATTATGTCACCCCGTCCCGGGCGCATTACTCACGAGTTCTCGCTGAACTTTAATCAAATTTTTCTCGAATGTCGTGATGCTCGCAAGGTTAAATCCTTGCCAGAATTCATCGCAATGCGCGAGCAAGTGCTCAGTATCATTCATGGCGATGAAGCCGAAGGAGGGTTGCACTAATGGAATCTACAACACCCGTTATGACAACCATGCGATCTTACGAACGAGACGCCGCAATTAAAAATTCCAAAGAGAATGTAAATAAAGGCAATCAAAAAGCAATGAGTGCTCCACCCGTTGCCAAACCGACCCTTGCCCAACGTTTTCTATCAATATTCGCCGCAGGCCCTGTAAAGCCCGGTGAATCTTACGGGGCACCCGGCCAAGGTAAGAGCTTGGCTATTAGCATCGCAACCGCCTTAGTGTTGATTGGCTTTTGGTATATTGCTACGTACTTACAATGGGTTAAGCCGCTTTTTTTGCCTTCGCCAGGTGCCGTTGTTGCACGTTTTTGGGAGGTTGCTACCGAAGGGTTTGCTAACGCAACACTGCTAGAGCACACCGGTTGGAGTATGATGCGTGTGTTTTCCGCCTTTATTTTAGCGGCGTTAACAGCCATTCCCATCGGAATCTTTATGGGCGTTAACCGCGTTGCTCGAGGCTTATTTGATCCCATCATTGAGTTTTATCGCCCATTACCACCGTTGGCTTATTTGCCACTGGTTATCATTTGGCTGGGTATTGGCGAGGTGTCTAAAGTTGTCCTTATTTACTTAGCTATTTTTGCACCTATGGCTCTGAGCGCGCGTGCAGGTGTGAAATCCGTAGCGATTGAACAGATACACGCCGCTTTCTCAATGGGGGCTAGCCGCTGGCAGGTTATCCGTCACATCATCCTGATCAACGCCATGCCAGAAATACTAACGGGTATGCGAATTGGCATCGGTTTTGGCTGGACAACCTTGGTCGCTGCCGAAATGGTCGCCGCGCAAGCAGGTTTAGGTTTTATGGTGCTCAATGCCGCTGAGTTTTTGGTAACTGATGTTGTCATTATGGGGATTATTGTTATCGGTATAATCGCCTACCTATTTGACATGCTGATGCGCTACGGCGAGAAAAAGCTAGTTCCTTGGAAAGGACGCTAAAGCGCTTTATGATCGGTTTCGCATAAGTCATGATCCGCCAGTACCTCAAGGATGCGGCACTGGTGGTTTTTCTCATAATGACAATCTTCAATCATGCTCACCAATTCAGCTTCAACCGCTTGTAAGCGTTTAATCTTATCCCTAACGTCTAATAAGTGTTGCTGGGCAATGGTATCGGCTTCGATATGATCTCCGTAACAACAACCGTTTAACTGCCTCAGTTTTTGTATCTCTGTTAAATCAAACCCTAATGCACGAGCATGACGAATAAAGCGCAATGTCGTGACATGTTTATCGGTGTAACGCCGTTGATTGCCTTCGGTGCGGGTTGCCGGTTCTAGAAAACCGCGTTCTTCATACCAGCGTATAGTTGAGACTTTGCAGTCAGCTAGTTTTGATAACTGACCTATCGCGTAAAACTTAGCCATAAGCTATCCCTCTTTATGAATAAAGATCATCACTTTAAGGCCATCGTCTGGGCTTTTTTCTTGAACAACCTCAGGCCGCTCTAGCGTTTCGACATGCACTAATTGGGGTGCTTCTTCGGCAACGGCATCCAATATAAACTGACGCCCCAACCAAGGAGCGTTTAGACATAACACGGCAACCCCTTCTTTTTTCAGTAACGTAGGTAACTGACGAATAATGCGCGGGTAGTCTTTCTCTACTAAAAAGCTACCTTTTTGCATAGACGGAGGATCAGCAATCACCACATCATAAGGCCCTAATTTGCGTAATTTACCCCAGGATTTAAATAAGTCATGGCCTAAAAAGCGCACGCGTTTGTCATCTAACCCATTCAAGCGTAAATTCGCTCGGCCGGTGCTCAATGCCGATTTACTCATATCCAGATTCACGACAGAAGCCGCGCCACCGGCCATTGCGGCAACAGCAAAGCCACAGGTGTATGAAAACAGGTTCAACAGGTGTTTGCCTTGAGCTCGCTCACGTACCCAATCACGCCCGTTAGCCATATCTAGAAATAAACCAAAGTTTTGGTGCGTACCAATATCCACATGGTAGCGCAGGCCATGCTCTTGGATCTCGCTCGGGCACTGCTCGTCGCCCCAAATATGCCTAACAGGTGCTTTAGGCTGATCCCGCTCTTGAAGGTAAATGCCTTCCACCAACGGCTCAGCGCTAAGCAGTTCAACCAGTGCCCCGAGTTGATCTTCGGTTAAAGGCGAGTACGCAACGATCAACATAATAGGAGGTAGCCACTCAATATTGAATGATTCAGCGCCTTCCACACAATGGCCTCGCCCGTGTACAACGCGCCGAGCTTGCTGATCTAAAGATGGCAATGTGATATTCATTCGCTATTTGGCCTTAAAAAAATACATATTTTAACGCGCTGCCCCTTGAACCTCTAGTCGCTAGAGATTTTAAACTAGACCTAATCGATAGTTATCACACTGCAAAAGACGATGAATAAGGAGCGACCATGGCACAAAATTGCTGCGCAAATACCGAATTTACCGGTCTAGACCCTGCTTACAAACGCATTCTATGGATCATTATTGCAATCAACGGCCTGATGTTTGGTGTCGAAATGATCGCGGGCATCCAGGCACAATCGCAAGCCTTACAAGCAGATGCTTTGGATTTTTTAGGCGATACACTCAGTTACGGCATTAGCTTATGGGCCATTGGGAAATCAGTGACAATCCGCAGTAATGCGGCACTGTTCAAGGGGCTAAGCCTTACACTCATGGCTATTTGGGTACTGGGAAGCACGATCTATCGCGTCTTTGTCCTCAATAGCCCACAGCCCATCACAATGGGGAGCGTGGCTGTCGCGGCTTTTGCAGCTAACGTGTTGAGTGTCCTATTGTTAATGCGCTACAAAGATGGCGATGCGAATGTCCGCTCGGTCTGGTTATGCAGTCGCAACGATGCCATCAGCAATTTGGTGGTTTTATGTGCGGCTGGAGCCGTTTGGTGGTTAGGCAGTGCATGGCCTGATTTGTTGGTCGCCGCTATCATGGCCGGCTTATTCCTCTCATCGGCTTGGCAGATTACTCGCCAAGCCCTGAAGGAAAAACGCAATGCGGCGTTAGCCTGCTCGTCAGAGCCTGAAAAAGATACCTGCTGCTCCTCAGAGCCTAAAAAAGACACCTGCTGCTCGTAATGGCTATAGGAGCGACCAACTTCGCGCCATAAAAAAGCCCCGCGTTCGCTATGCGAACCGGGGCTTTCTGAGGTCTCATTCAGCGTTAAAGCTTATTAGACAGCTCGGTTAACTCTCTGATCACAACGGTGAAGGTTGCGCTATCCAGCTGCGAGCTGTTTTGCAGATCACTCAGCACTTGCTCCCAACGGCTGGTGCCTTTTTCATGCGAATCTAACCATTCAGCCGCCAACGCCGCACCGGTTTGTTCTGATTCGGAGCTCAACACAGAAGCTGTTAGGCGTCGTTGTTGCAGGTTTAGATCTTCGCTAAAGCCTTCGCGCGCTAATAGTTGCCAGTGGTTTGCTGGCTCATATTGGCGGATTTGTTCACTCACCCAGTCCAGCTGTAAGCGTTCACCCAAGGCGAAATAGACTTCAGCGGTCGGCAGCAAAGGCTGATCCGCATCAGCAGCCACTTCGCTCACAGCCAACGCTGAATACAAACGCTCGGCGCATGCTATTTGTGGTGCGAGGTCGGTTGGCACACCGGCATCGACGAGCGATTGTTGTAGCTCTAGCCATGCATCTTTTAGATCACCCGTTAGCAAAGAGTCAAACGAATCGCGAATTGTCGTCACCGCAGGTGCGAAACGGTCGATTACGGCTTTAACATCGATGCTACCTCGGTTGCAGACATTACGGAGGAACCAGTAGCTGGCACGGCGCATTAGGCGCAACAGATCCACCAACATACGTTGCTGTACCGCCGCATCCACCTTATTGTCTAACTGCTCAACCGCTTTCCATAGGTCTTTAAGGCCAAACACTTCGCGGGCAATGATATAAGCCGCGGTTACCTGATCAGCACTCAAACCGGTGGTTTCGGTCATTCGGTTAGTAAACGTGATCCCCATGTGGTTAACCATGGCATTCGCTAACTGGGTGGCAATGATTTCATTACGTAGCTGATGGTCAGCAACTGCTTCTGGGAAGCGCTCGTTCAGTTGGCTCGGGAAAGCTTCTAACAGTTCTTGCTTAACAAACGCATCTTCCGTTAACCAGGAGGCACTTAGCTCTTCTTTCAGCTCTGCTTTAGTGTACGAGATAAGCACCGAAAGCTCCGGACGCGTCAGGCTTTGGCCTGCCTGTTGGCGCTCAGCCAATACATGGTTTTCGGGTAAGAACTCAAGCGCACGATCCAAGCGGCCTTCAGATTCAAGACGGTTCATCAAACGGATGTATTCGTCCAGAGATTTAGTGGAATGGCCTTGGGCCAAACTCAATGCTCGCGCTTGGCGATCATTCGACTTGAGCACTAGCTCGCCCACGGTATCGGTCATATCACGTAAAAAGCTGTTACGCTGCTTCATGGTCAAATCACCATCGGCAACAACCTTGTTCAGCAGGATTTTGATATTAACCTCGTGGTCGGAACAATCCACACCGCCCGCGTTATCGATAAAGTCGGTATTACAAGCACCACCATTAGCGCAGTATTCGATACGACCTAACTGGCTTAAGCCCAAGTTACCGCCTTCGCCTACGACTTTACAGCGCAACTCGTTACCATTAATACGCAGAGCATCGTTAGCTTTGTCACCCACATCAGCATGGCTCTCACTGCTGGCTTTAACATAGGTGCCAATGCCGCCGTTCCACAGCAAATCGATTGGTGCTTTTAGTAAAGCGGAGATTAAGTCATTAGGGGAGAGCTTATCTTCTTTGATATCGAACGCTTTTTTCATCTCAGGGGAGATAGCAATCGATTTAGCAGCACGCGAGAATATACCGCCACCTTTAGAAATAAGATCCGTATTGTAATCGGACCAGCTTGAACGCGGCAGCGCAAACATACGCTGACGTTCAACAAAGCTGGTGGCCTCATCAGGCGTAGGGTCGATAAAAATGTGCATGTGGTTAAAGGCAGCCACTAAGCGGATTTTGTCAGATAACAACATACCGTTACCAAACACATCGCCCGCCATATCACCCACACCAATCACGGTGAAAGGATCCGTTTGGGTGTTGATGCCTTTTTCACGGAAGTGCAGTTTCACTGACTCCCAAGCACCTTTTGCCGTAATCCCCATGCCTTTATGGTCATAGCCTTGGCTACCACCAGAGGCAAAAGCATCACCCAGCCAAAATCCGTATTCTTCAGCGAGTGCGTTGGCGTAATCCGAGAACGTTGCAGTACCTTTGTCAGCCGCCACTACTAAATAAGGATCATCGGCATCGTGACGAACAACATTTTTAGGCGGAATCACGTCACCATTGACTAAGTTATCAGCAAGGTCTAACAAACCGCGAATAAACCAGCGGTAGCTTTCGACCCCTTCGGCTAACCATTCGTCACGGCCGCCATCGGTTGGGAGTTGCTTAGCGACAAAACCACCTTTAGCGCCCACAGGTACAATGACTGCATTTTTCACTTGCTGGGCTTTCACTAAGCCAAGTACTTCGGTGCGATAATCTTCTAAACGATCAGACCAGCGTAAGCCGCCTCGTGCTACTTTGCCGCCCCGTAGGTGTACACCCTCGACCCGAGTCGAATAGACGAACACTTCAAACATAGGTCGCGGCTTAGGAATTTCGGCAATCTCGTGCGGGTTCATCTTCAATGACAAGTAAGGCTTAGGCTCACCATCATCAAGATGTTGGAAGTAGTTGGTACGTAGGGTTGCTTTAATTAACTCAAGATAGCGACGTAAAATTTTGTCGTCATTTAGGTTATCGACTTTATCAAGCGCATCCAAAACACTGTTTTCAATACGGCCAATCAGAGCTTTTACTTTTTCGCTGGATTGGCGCTGAGGATCAAAACGAGCACGGAATAATGCAACCAACAAGCGAGTTACATGGGCATGACGTGACAGTGTTTCGGCAATGTATTGCTGACTAAAACCAAAACGAATTTGTTGGTTGTAGCGTGCATAAGCACGAAGCATGACCACTTCTCGCCAGTTGAGACCGGCGTTAAGTACTAAACGGTTAAATTCATCGTTATCCGCTTTTTGTTGCCAGATGGCGGCAAAGGCTTGCTGGAAGATCTCTTTCACCTCTTCTAGCTCAACGACACCATTCCCACCTTTAAGCGTGAGGCTAAAGTCATGTATCCAATATTTTACATTGTTAGAGCAATGTACAACAAAAGGATGTTCGCCCACGACGCGTAAGCCCAAGTTCTCAAGAACAGGGATCACATCCGAAAGAATTAATGGCACAGCCGTGGTGAAGAGCTTAAACCGCAATACGGTTTGAGATTCCTCCAGCAAGCGATAAAAGCTCATGGTTAGCGGAGAGCTTTTTAACGCTTCCATTTTCTCAATGTCATGCACCGCATGCAGCGTCGTAAAATGCTCTCGATAAGCCGCTGGGAAAGCCTCACGGTATAAATTACTACGTGTGGTGCCTAGCTCTTCACCAAACGCATCAACCATGGCGCTGTGTAGGTCTTCATTCCAAGAGCGTGAGAGTGCCTGTACTTCGCTTTCAAGCTGCTCTAAGTCTGGAGTTGGCTGCCCCGGTGGTACTCGTAATACAAAATAGGTGCGTGCTAATACCGATTCGCCCAATGAGTTAATAAACTCAATATCAGTGGCATTAAACATTTTAGTTAACAGCGTTTGGATGCTTAAGCGCAGCGCCGTACTAAACAAGTCACGGGGTACAAAGTACAAGCAAGAGTAAAATTGTCCGTTCTTATCCGCCCGTACGAGCATGCATGCTTTACGGCGCTCTTGAAGATGGAAAATGCGTAAGGCCGCTTGGTAAAGTTCATCCTCGGTGGCTAAAAATAGCTCATCACGTGGCATATCAACCAATACTTGGTGGAACGTTTTACCACTGTGGCCGTGCTTGTTAAAGCCAGAGCGGGTCAATATACGCTGCACTTTTTCATGGATTAGAGGGATGCGAGAAGGGCGCTCAAAGTAAACAGGGGACGTGTACAAACCAAGAATACGGGTTGCACCAATGCAATTACCCTTTTTGTCATAGCGTCCAAGAATAATCATATCCAGATAGGCAGGGCGGTGCACTCGCGAACGTTCGCCGTGGCGGCTGTAAGTTAGTGGCTCATTACTGACCTCGTGTTCATCTAAGTTGAGTAATCCACGAACACTGAGCTGGCCCAAAGCCGAATCTTTATCTGGCGTTGCTTTACCACCCTTGTAGCTCACTTCATCACTGGCTAAGAAGGTGAAGTGGTCATCTAATAGCCAATCAACAAAAGTCTGCTCTTTTTCATACCCCGCCGTTCCTAATTCCTTAGCCGCCAGTGAGATACGCTCTTTCATGGCATGAAAGTCGCGTACAGACACATCAACAGCGCGTAATGTGATGATTAATTCTTCACGCATACGCTTAAGTAAGTCGGCTTCCGTATGGCGGTCGACCTCAAGATAAATGAGGGATTCGGCCTCTCCTTTACCTTCCTGTCCGGATGTATTTACCAAGGTGCCATCATCACGCTCGGTATACAGTACGACGTTTTGCACCACGCGTATCCCAACACCGAGACGATTCAGAGACATTCGCACCGAATCAACAATGAATGGGCAGTCTTTCATCATCAACTGAATAACCGTGTGGTTTGAATGCCAGCCATGTTGCTCTAAGTCTGGGTTAAATACTTGGACCTTAGCGTTTACGCCATCAAACTGTTCGATAAAGCTCCAGCAGGCTAGCGTAGAGCCATATAAACCTTCAATAGGGCGCTGAGCGACTTCATCTTCGGGCGCGTATGTAAAAAGCAGGTCTGCAAAATGTGCAACGGCTGAAGCTTGTGAATCCGGTAGCCGCTTACCGAACAAATCTTTCATCTTAAAGAGTGTTCGTTGCTTATTATTATCGGCTGAATCGGTGTCCATAGGGTGATACTCCGTAATGAATGAGGTTAGATCCGTCTCATCGGATCAACGGTATAACAAAAATACTGACGAAAAATTGTGTCAGTTTGACGGTTAACGCACGTGAGGAAAGTAAGAAAAAATAGGCGGGGGAGTTGGGTGTTAAGCATAAATGTCCCCGCCCTTTAAAAAGAGAGTCGTTCGTAACGATGTAATGTCATGATGCTTCACAAACATTGACGTAACGCCACAAAGGTCTTGAAGATCAAATAGTAGAAACTCATCTCACGTATTACAAACTGTAGACGATGGTTTTGGATCTTTCCGCAAAAGTATCCGACTTTGACGCAAATTTAAGGTTTTTTGACGCATTAGCCTTTCTCCTTGTGCTCCATTCCTTGTTTCACAGGCCGCTTACTTTTTAAAGCATCTAATACTCACTAGGCTCTAACATACAAGCGCCCCATAATAGTGCACGATATTGGCCCTTGATGACAACTGAAAAACACATCCAAGTAATAGACTGTTGAATATGCGCTCGTTACACAACAAAAATAGCAAGGCTTCCTATACTGCAGGCTCACGAGCCGGCTTATTTGATCTAGCTCAGTATCCCCGCAGTTAGCTGGCGGGCAGACGTAAAATCAGTACTTTCGTACAGCGCGCCGCCCAATAACCCTAAATATACTAAGGGAAATTATTATTGGTTAAGGGAGTAAACACTCATGATGAAGAAAACTACTCAAGCTTTCATCGGCAGCGCTGCACTGTTGCTATCAAGCTTTGCGCTAGCGGATACAAATGCCGCGATGGCCGCTGCCGGAGAGCAGGTTTTTCAACAAAACTGCACCGCTTGCCACTCAGCAGATCCTAGTAAAAACACCTTTGGCCCTAGCCTTGTTGGTGTAGTGGGTCGTCAATCAGGCTCTGTACCACGCTTTGCATACTCAGACGCCATGTCGGCAGCAGGGTTAACTTGGACAGAAGAAAACCTGCGCCAATGGATCGCCGATAACGAAGCACTCGTACCCGGCACTCGCATGCGCCATGTATCCATCACCGACAAAGCCAAGCAGGATTATTTGATTAGCTATTTAAAAACGCTGAAGTAGGCAGGTGTAACAAAAGCAGTGCTAAAAAGCGCTGCTTTGTTGATTAAGGCTCAACTAAGCACGTAGCTGAACGGGCCATCAAAATGAGGCTTTTATGGTTTACGTGTAAAAAGCCTCATTGTCTGCAACGCTTTTAGGCGTTAGCCGTGAACGTTTCCGTATCTATCACCTCTGCATAAGCGAAAACTGAAGACGTCAGTGCGTTTCGGCGTATGTTTGAGAAGCAAACAGGCTTAACGCCGAGCCAATAACGAAGTCGCAGTGGTCATAAAAGCTAAAAGCCCTCGGTGCAACTAAGCAACAGAGGGCTTTTGGGGAGCGGTTTGCTCTTGTTATGCTTTTGATTCAGCAGGTGCTGCTTCGGGTGCCGCGGACGATGATTCTGTGTCGGCAGTTGTATCACTTTGAGGTAATGGCAGCGGCGGTAAGTCAGTGCTCATTAACTCCATGCCATCCTGCATGATGCTAAGCGAGCGCTCGTTATCGCCCAAGTGAGTCAGCAAGCGTGTGAGTTCGCTGTAGGTCTCAGGCGATTTTTCAAGCGCTAAGCTTTCTTCTAAATAATCTACTGCTTTGCCCCAGTGCTCGTTACGCATTGAGATGCGGCCCAACGTCAGTTTCAAAGAGGCGCTGTCTGGGTGCTTTTTAAGCCAGCCTTTAGCGACTTCTAACTGCTTATGCGCGTCGGGTGCTTGCACACGACCGTAAAGTCGAACAAGGCCCTCATCCCACTCTTTCTTAATTTTAGTGCGCAAGAAGCTTTCAGCTTTTTCTTCTGAGCGGGCTTCAATGAGTAGCTCAACATATTGGCGAACGATTAGCTCATCTTGAGACATTCGGTTCGGTAAGCTATCCCACTCGCGGTTTAAGGCTTTTAAGCGTGTTTCTACATCGGCTTCTGCTGGGATATTAGCCAGTGCAGTGCTAAGCAGTTGTGCATAGCAGGTTTGCTCTAACTTATCTAATTCGGCCGGGTTGAATACTTTGTGCTTACGTAAATCAGGCAATAAGTTTGTTAACCCTTGCCAGTCTTCGAGGCTGACATACACCGATTTGAGCAGGCGTAAAACATAGGTGTTTTTAGGTGCTAAACGTCGTAAGCGAATGAGGTTAGCTAAGCAGGTTTCGTATTCTCCTCGTTCGAGCTGGATCTGTGCTTGGCTCACGCCAATGGCCACTTCAGCTTGAGGAACGGCGCTGCGTGCCTGCTGTAACAGCTCATCGGCGGCTTTGTCTTCCCTTTGCTCATGAGCCGCACGTGCGCCGGCCAAGTAGTTAACGAGGGGGAGTTGCGCATCATTGGCGGACTGTTTGAGTAGGCGTTGAGCTTGCCACCACTTGCCCTCGGAAAGCGCCAGCAACCCTTTCATGGTTTTACGTTGCGCTAATGAGTGACGACGATGCTCGCGCCATTCTTTAATGCGGGTATGAGGCATTTTCGAATGCAATAAAAAGTTGATCAGCCAATGTAAAATGGCAAAACCAAGCACTAATATGACTATCAGTACCCATAAGCTTGTCTCAATGGTCGTGCCATTGTAAGCAAGCATGGCATAGCCAGGGTCTTGAACCATTTTTTCGCCAACCCAAGCGCCAACCGCTAGGACGACGAGTAGAAGAAGCAGTAGTCTTTTCATTAAGCGGCTCCTTCTGCCTTAAGGTCGGTCATTTTTTGAAGGTAGCTTTTTAAGGCGTTAAGAGAGCCGCTAATATCAGGCATTTGCGGTGAAATTTGAAGAGACTTAAGCTCATTCACTCCGCGCAGTAACGATTGTGTGGTTGCATCGTCGGCTTCAAAATAAGTAGAAAGCCACTCTTCTGCTTTGTCGAGGCTACGGTCGAAAGCGACTTGCTTACGTTGCAGTAATGCCAGTTGGGCTTGCTCCAGCATCAGGTGCAGATTTTGTTGCAGGTAGTAGTTTTGCTCTGGCGATAACAGTGGCTCGATTTTCTTATCATGGTGCTGAATCACAACAAGCTTCTCAAACTTATCCACCGCTTTTGCCCATGAATCGCGAACATTATCCATTAATGAGGTATCAACGGTATCCGGTGTCATTTCTTCGATGAGAGACGGCAATTGATTTTTTTCAGTTAGCGGGATTAAGCGTAAGTTATTGACTTGGTTATTCAGTGCCGCTAGCTTGAGGTAGCTGCCTTCTAAATCAAATGTTGGAACGGCTTCGAGGGAGGCAATATCTTCAGCGAGCGCTTTGCGCACGGCATAGATAGATACGTCATCGGTCTCTTTTAAAATCTTATCGGCAGACTTAAGAAGAGCTAGGGCGCCAACCGGAGTTTGCTCCATCATGACACGTTGGTTTGCCAATCGTAACAAGTACTCTGATTCGGCCAATAGCCAATCTTTGCGGGTATTGGTTTGTTTTGCTTGCACTTGCTGAATGCTTTGCGTCAGGCGTTCTTGTAACTCAGCAATACCGGCTTGTTCTTTGGCTGTTTGGTTTTGCAGCATGGTTAAACTTTGGTTAACCGATGAAACCTGTGTGCTAACAAGCGATTTAGCGTCAGCAACGGTGGCGTTGGTGCTGTTGATAGCCTCAGACACTTGCGCCTTGAGTGCTTCTATATCAGCACTTTCTTGCTGCTGTTTTTGCATATCGTGCCAGTAGATGTAACCCGTTGCGCCTAATGCAATAATTGAGATAACCAGCGCTAACTTACCAGGCCATGTGCTTGGCTTTTTTTCTTCGGCTTGAGGTACCGCTGCAACCACCGGTGTGGGTTTGTCGGCCGGTATTTCTTTGGTTGGCTCAGTCACTTCAGGCTTGTTATCTGCAGACTGGGGTTCCTTTGCTGCCGTCGATTCAGTATCGGCGGCTTTTGCCACATCCGGTTTTGGATCAGATGTGTCATTAGATGTTTGCGCTTCTACGGTTGGTTTCTTAGAGGCAGAATCGTCTTTTTTTACTTGATCCTGCTTATCGTCCGTATGTTTCCCGGTCTCTTTCATGCGTTGGCTTCCGAGTCATTAGCTAGGGTAAGCGCCTTGATCATGGACTCATCGTCCGGTCCTTGCGCTACCATGATAGTTGTAAATCCTATTGTACGGGCTTTTTCAGCAATTCGTTCACTGGGGACCACAAGGTACAGTGAGAGTAGTGAATTGATACTGAATTGTTGTTGCCGACCTTTCACCACTGTAACAAAGTTATCAAGGGCCTCGCCACTGGTAATAAGGATAGAGGTCAGTGAAGATTGATAAATAGTACTTTGGATAAGCGTATCTTCATAGGTGGGGCAGCAACGGTCATATAAATTGGCATATGTGACGATAGCTCCGCGCTCGCTTAACCCTTCGGCAAGCGTAGCTCTTCCACCATCACCACGTAATATCAGTACCTTAGCGCCATTCAGCTCTGTCAGTGTTGGCATGGTTAACATGGCTTCGGAGTTAAAACCTTCGGCGGGGCGTTTAGCCGGTATGCCCGCATCGTTTAGCATGGCCTCCGTTTTTCCACCAATAGCTAACCATTCAATGCCGACAGGTAGCTGTGGCCAGTATTCATCTATCCATTCTATGGCAAGTTTAGCGGCGTTAGGGCTCACACAAATAATGATCTGATATTCATCAATGTTCATCATCTGTGTTTTGAGTAGGTGATAACGAGGGTCTGTTGCTTCAATTGGATGAATGGCTAACAGAGGGAGCGGTATCGGAGTTGCACCGCAGTCCCTCAGTTGTTGTATTTGTTGAGCCGCTTGGTGAGCTGGCCGGGTAACTAATACCCGTTGTCCCATTAAGTTGGCTAATGCATTTGGCATACTGTCCATTGCCCTTAAAAGTGTGCGTGTTATGCCTGAGCGTTACCTGATGCATAAACGGCACTGAGTATTTCTTGGGCACCGGCGTCTAGTAAGCGCTCGGCGAGAGCTATCCCCATTTGCTCGGCATTTTCTGGGGCTCCGCGCTCTTCGTCACGCAATACAGTCGTACCATCGGGCTTGGCGACGAGTCCTCGTAGGTAGACTTCATCTTCAGCTTCGTTAAGGACGGCGAAGCAGGCAATAGGTACTTGGCAGCCCCCTTCAAGACGGCGGTTCATTGCGCGCTCAGCTGTCACGCAAGCCGCTGTGCGAGCATCGTGTAGCGGGGCTAATAGTTCGATCATCTCGTGGTCATCTAAACGGCATTCAATACCAACGGCGCCTTGTCCACCGGCAGGTAAGCAAATGTCTGCAGAAAGTTCGGTGCGAATCCGGTCTTGCAGTTCAAGTCTGATTAGCCCTGCTGTGGCAAGGATAATTGCGTCGTATTGCCCATCATCGAGTTTGCTAAGACGTGTTTGAACGTTGCCTCGTAAGTCATGAATTTCTAGATCGGGGCGTTGCTCACGCAGAAGTGCTTGGCGGCGTAACGATGAAGTGCCCACAATAGCGCCTTGAGGAAGTTCGGCCAGTGTGTTGAATCGATTGGAAACAAACGCATCGGTTGGGCGTTCGCGCGGGCAAATAACTGACAGTCCCAAGCCTTCGGGGAACTCCATTGGTACATCTTTCATAGAATGGACGGCGATGTCGGCGCGGTTTTCTAGCATGGCGACTTCTAGCTCTTTTACAAAGAGCCCTTTACCGCCCACTTTAGCCAGAGGGGTATCCAGAATTTTATCGCCTCGTGTGCTCATCCCCAGCAATTCGACTTCAATGCCAGGATGGTGTTTCTCTAGCTCGGCTTTTACATACTCTGCTTGCCATAGAGCTAACAGGCTTTTTCGGGTGGCGATGCGTACACGTTTTTTCTGGATATTATTTTGCATAATGATGTCCTGACAATCGAATCCGGCTGCAATGGCAATAACGAAAGTAAGAAGCCGATTCTAGACCGGCACGCCCAGCAGTGTTTGGATTGTAACAGATTGGTTTGGTTGCGTGTGCTTGTTCGGAAAAAGGGTCACGCTGCATGGAAAACTGATATAATCCGGCTAATTTTTTATTCGTTTTATAGCGGTTTGTTTACAAATTAATAGAAGCATAGCGCTGATTTTATAGGAGGTTAGTCATGAGCAACACAACCAACCAGCAATGGGGTGGTCGTTTTAATGAACCTACCGACGCTTTTGTCGCTCGTTTTACTGCATCAGTCCAATTTGATCAGCGCATGTATAAACAAGATATCCGCGGCTCTATTGCACACGCTACTATGTTGGAAATGGCAGGTGTTCTTACTGTTGAAGAGCGTGATTTGATTGTTAATGGCCTCAATGAAATTCAGTCGGATATCGAAGCTGGCAACTTTGAATGGTCAATCGAATTAGAAGATGTGCACATGAACATTGAAGCGGCACTGACAAAGAAGATCGGTATTACCGGTAAGAAGTTACACACGGGCCGCTCTCGTAATGACCAAGTCGCCACAGATATCCGTTTGTTTGTCCGTGATGAAATCGACCTGATTTTAGCTGAAATAACTCGCTTACAGCAGGGCTTAGCCGAGCTAGCCGAAGGTGAAGCCGACACCATCATGCCGGGCTTTACGCACTTACAAACCGCTCAACCTGTTACGTTTGGCCACCATTTAATGGCCTGGTTTGAAATGCTAACGCGTGATTATCAGCGTTTTGAAGATGTACGAAAACGCGTTAACGTAATGCCACTCGGAGCCGCGGCATTAGCTGGCACAACGTATCCGATTCAGCGCCATGTAACCTGTGAGTTGCTCGGTTTTGATGCACCCGCTGAGAATTCGTTAGATGCGGTATCGGATCGAGATTTTGCTATTGAGTTTTGTGCTGCATCCAGCATCATGATGATGCACATGACGCGTATGTCAGAAGAGCTCGTATTATGGACGTCGGCGCAATTCAACTTTATCAATTTGCCTGATCGCTTTTGTACGGGCTCATCGATTATGCCGCAAAAGAAAAATCCTGATGTGCCAGAGTTGGTTCGAGGCAAGAGTGGGCGTGTTTATGGCCACTTGTTTAGTTTATTAACCTTGATGAAGTCACAGCCTTTGGCATATAACAAGGATAACCAAGAAGATAAAGAACCGCTGTTTGATGCCATTGATACCGTAAAAGGTTGTCTGCGTGCGTTCGCAGATATGGTTCCAGCGCTTGAATCACGTAAAGAATATATGCGTGAAGCGGCCTTACGCGGTTTTTCAACGGCGACCGATCTAGCAGATTACTTGGTGCGTAAAGGAATGCCATTCCGTGATGCTCACGAAGTCGTCGGTAAATCAGTTGCGTACGGCATTGAATCAGGTAAAGATTTAGGCGAAATGACCCTCAACGAATTACAGCAGTTCTCTGACACAATTAGTGAAGATGTCTTTGATGTTTTAACACTTGAAGGTTCTGTTGCGGCGCGTGATCATGTTGGCGGTACTGCGCCTAACCAAGTGGGTGCTGCCGTTACGCGTGCTAAAGCAATGTTAGCCAAGCGAGGTTAATTGGTGTGAATAGCCTATTAGCTAACCGGGGGTTGCTAATAGGTGACTTCTTTAACAACACAGCTCTCAGAAGAGCCAAGAATAAAGGGATTTATTTTGCTCACTAGTTTGATGTCCCGGCTGGGAAGAGAGCATAAGAACCTAGAGCCCGTAGAAGAGTTTATTTTATTCCAAGGGCTAATGGGTGTATTGGCGATTTTGCCATTTGCTGTATGGCGTTTCTGGAGTGGAAACATAGAGCAGGGAATGGTTGATCTGCTTATTGTTGTGTTTATGGTCGTTATTGGAGCGTACGTATTCGCAACAGGGCGTTATCGCTTAGCTGGGATAATTTTTACCATGACCTACTCGCTGGGTATGGTTCTATCTGTATATGTTAGGGGAACCGAGCTGCTTTTTTGGGCTTACCCTGTCACGTTAGCATGTTATTTTACCGTGCGCCTCAAAGAAGCGACAGCTATCTCCCTCATGTGCCTTGCTTTGGTAACTTGGCTGATTCGCGATATTGTAGAGCCTTCAGAAATGCTGCGTTTTGTAGTCACCTATGTGCTGGTGGCGATGTTTGCGTTTATTTTTGCTCGTCGCGTACATCATGACCGAGTGCGTTTGTCGGTGGCAGCCACCGTCGATTCATTAACCGGTGCAGGGAACCGCCGGGCGATGGATGATGAGATAGAAAGTGTTGTTTCTTCATTTTCCCGCCGTTCAATGCCTGTTTCTTTAGTGCTCTTTGATATCGACCATTTTAAGCGAATTAATGATAACCATGGCCATGGCGTGGGTGATCAGTTTTTGCAGCGCTTTGTCGAATTCATGCAGGTACTGCTGCGCCGTAATGAAAAGCTCTTTCGTTTAGGTGGTGAAGAGTTTGTGGTAATTGTTGAAGGTGATGTACAAGAGGCACAAAACTTAGCGGATCAAATTCGCCATTTGCTTGAAAAGACCCGTTTAATCCCAGGTTTATCTGTCACTGTATCGGTGGGCGTGGCGCAATTACGGGAAAAAGAGGACAGCCGAGATTGGATGAAACGCGCGGATGATGCGCTTTACCGAGCCAAACATTACGGCCGTAATCAGGTGTGTTCCGCGACGACAACTGAATAATTTGGACTAGCCGGTGGCGGTAAACGGTGAGTGCTTGGAAAATAGTCTGTGGGACTATGCGACGGTGCGGCTGGTAGGCACCGTCGCGTGGTGCTAGCTTTTCATCTTACGGTAGATAAAGAGCAAAATAACAGCGCCTAAGGTTGCTAAAGCAAAGCTACCTAGATTGAAGCCATCTACTTTACCCATGCCTAACAAGGTGCCCAAGTAACCACCGAGTAAACCGCCACCAATACCCAACAAAATAGTAATGATACAACCACCAGGGTCTTTACCAGGCATGATCCATTTAGCTAATGCGCCGGCTAACAGCCCCATAATAATCCACGATAAAATACCCATATAACCTCTTTGCACTTTCTGCTTTAAATTAAACGTTAATAATCCGTATTAGGCTTATAAGACGGTTTTCAAACTGAATGATGTCTGAAAATATCTACACAAGTGCGTAATAAGCGCTTTGATTAGTTAATTGAGATATCTACCATCAAGTCGCTGGCGATAGATTCTAGTGCTGCTTGTAGTTCGTCTACGTCCAGAGACTCGGGTGCGAGTAACTGTGCTTCTGCTTTAAATAGCAGCTCGGCCGACATGGAACCCGATACTAATTGGGTATCTAGGTGCTCAACATTAATTTGCCGCGCGGCAAGTGCTTGAGATATATCCCGAACGATTCCCGGTTTGTCGTGGCCTATAAGGTCGAGCGTTATAGGCTTTAGTGATACCTCACGGGCTTGGTCGTCACTGATTTCGCTTGATACTTTTAGCCCGCTGGACTGAAGCGCTTGCAGTGCGGCTTGTAGCGAATTAACTTGTGCTTCTGGTAAATCGACGAGTACGATACCGGCGAACTTGCCGCCAAGGCGAGAAAGGCCAGACTCAAGCCAGTTACCGCCATGAGAGACAATCGCGTGAGATAATTGTTCGACGAGTCCCGGTTTGTCTGGTCCGATGACCGTGAGTACGAGAGATGTCATGAGATGGCTCCCTGAATTATTTTGTTTTTGTACCCGAAGGATACTACACAAGTATGGAAACCGTGCTAAGTGCTTTATGGCCCATTTTTGCTTTATTAGTGTTAGGCCAGCTAGGTCGTCGATATCAGTTCCCAGGTGATGCCTTTTGGCTGCCGGCTGAAAAGCTTACCTATTTTGTATTATTCCCCGTGATGTTGATCGATCGATTGGGGTCGGCTGATATGAGTGGGGTTCCGGTTTTTTCGATCGCCGTCGCTATTGTAGTGATGCTGCTAACCGGTTCAGCGGTATGTTATTTACTCAAACCTTGGTTAAAGTTAACTGCTGCCGGCTTTACCTCTTTCTATCAAGGCGGCATACGCTTTAATACTTATGTAGCTTT
>Ga0193953_1000528_pt1 | contig 20278 bp, 11 predicted proteins | sample BB_4_MG_FD_140325 | JGI IMG/M metagenome (GOLD analysis project Ga0193953, IMG submission 140325) | Microbial mat bacterial communities from the Broadkill River, Lewes, Delaware, United States - BB_4_MG | ecosystem: Environmental > Aquatic > Freshwater > River > Microbial mats | place: USA... | reverse complement strand
CTCTTCGTTCACTAGCAGCTCAACCTTGTCAAAATCATCTTCATACTTGAATCTAAAGACTAATCCACTGGCAGGTGTTTTCGCGGCTAATTCAATAACAGGTCTTTCGACATCTTGTACCGGCAATTGAGGCATATCAACGGTCCATACACCTAAGCCATGAGTACCAACAATAATCTGTTGACCAACCACTTTCATATCCCAGATACAAACGGATGGTAATCCGTTATCAGCAAATATCCAGTTTTGTCCTCCATCCATTGATTCAAATAAACCGATTTCAGTTCCTACCCACATATGATTGGCATCATTAGGCATCACCAGTAATGAATAGGTCGCTACATTTGGGAAACCATTGGTGCTTGATCCGTTTTCTCCAAATCCGGAAAGTTCCCCCCAGGTTTGTCCCAAATCAGTTGTCTTAAACAGTTTAGGTAAGCCATTCGCCGAAAATAACACATACGCTGTATTTTCATCTATCGGATCTGCCACTATCTTCGATATGAAATGAGCTGGAATATCCGGTGTGGATACAGTTGTAAAAGTTGCCCCTCCATCCAGAGATACGGCCGGAGCATAGCCATACGAGGTGGAACAAACCGTTCCGGCCCAAACCACTTTACTGTTGACTGGGCTGATGGCGACATGTAGATTCAAACCTCCTGTATACCAAGATTCACCTGGCATTTCGGTTAGCTTCCAAGACATTCCAAAATCCTGGGAGCACCATACTCCAGATTTACCTCCCACCATCAACACATCAGGGGCACTTGCCGCATTAGCAATGCGGGTGATAAATGGCGACAAGTCAGGATCTCTCATATCACCAATACCTGATGCCCTGTACAGATTTTGACCACCATTTTGGGTATAGATAACATCATTATAATACATCGATCCACAAAATTTATTGAGATCTTTTGCATGCCATACTGCTTCAAAACCGTCCCCTCCTAACAAACTTACCCAATTATCGAGTTTATCGCCATTCAATCCTGAAACATAAGTCCCATTATCTTGAGTGCCACCCAAATACACATTGTGCGTAGGATGTTTGGCAATACCATAGAATTGAGTTGTTACATAACCGGTAATCGGCGAAGTCCAGTTCACACCACCATCATCAGATAGCGCAATACCACCGTCGTTACAATTAATTAATCTAAATGGCTCTCCAACCCCTTCTACCACGATAAGGTTATGGTGATCAGCATGTGCATAATCAGCATCAGCAATCTCTGCATTCCATTTCGTCAGTTGAGTAGATGAAATGGTTTTACTTTTTAATTCATACTTCTCAAAAGCTAATGTAACAGCCGGAAGTGCCTCACTATTCCACTCTTCACCTTCAACAAGCAGAGGATTCACAGATAGCATTAAGGCATGAAAGACACCATCGTTAAGACCAATGTCTGCATTTGCATTAGCCGCCTCATAATCTGCCGAATGAATAAAATATTGTTCCGTATACACATCAGAAAGATTAAAAAGACCATTATCATCACCATCCAGGAAAGATAACGCCAATTGAGTATTTGATACCGGATCCCAAATTTCAAAAGGTACAGGTACGTAATCATGGTATAACATAACCGGAACGGCTTGATCCCCTTCCCCAGTTACACTGGCTGTAAAACGATGAGCATTTTGAGATAATCCCGGGCCAAAACGTACTTCTACATTTCTCATCGATTCAGGTGACTCCAATTCGGCCTTTGCTCCACCGGCCAGATATTCGCCATTGAAATTCTGATAACGGAAGAATTCAGATGTTTGATCTTTCACATCATACACCAATGTACCAGCACCTTCCACAACATCACCAATGATGACCTTATGAAGATCCAACCCACCTACAAATAACTCAGATTCATTTGTTGGATGTGCCACCAATGTATTGTTGTACCATCCCTGACCAGATAAGAATTCGACTTTAGGTTCTGCTGTGGCTAATTGCCAATTATCTCCCCCATCTTCAGAGAGATATAAATCGGAAGCCTGAGTCATTGCGAATAGCAAATCAGGATTCAACTCTGAAAAGCCAATCTCAATACGTCCATCAGCAATCTCTTTAACGATCCTCCAGTTTTCACCGGCATCCACAGATCCAATAATACCCACACCATTAAGTGTCGCAAACTGAACCTGAAAGTTAGACGGATGATAAATCAAATCCTGGACTCTGTTGGACTCCGTCTCATCATTCAAGTATATGGCAACCAAATGCCATGTTGCACCACCATCTTTTGATTTATATATTCTACTATTAGTAGCAGCTATTACTTCATTTTCATCACTCGGATTGACAATGATTCGATTTACAAATCGAAAAATATCATTTTCAGCTGTGGTTGCTAATAACTCCCATGTAGTGCCTTTATCAGTCGTTTTAAAAATTCCATTTCCAGCAATGGCATCTCCATTATAATAACCTTCTCCGGTACCTGCAAAGATAACGTTACTGTTAGAACCCGCCATAGCCAGGCAGCTCACCGATAAATTAGGCCAATCAAGCGTTATACATTCCCAGGTTTGACCAGCATCTGTTGTTTTCCAGACACCACCACCTACGGAACCTGCCAACCACGTGTTTCCTGTTGCATCATCCGGATCCACAATAAACCCACGAGTTCTACCACCCACATTTCCAGGGCCACGTTCAATCCAGTTCAAGTCTGCTTTTGTACTTTTCAGTGCGGAAGACTTTGATTGGGCTTGTTTTAATTCCTGCATGGCCTGATTGAAAGCGTAGGTAGGCTTACCGTCTATCTCTCCCTTAAGCATTTGTAGGTATTGCACATATTTATCCGGCTTATCGGGTTTGGCATAACCTGCTTCACGGCGATTGATTTTCGCTTGTTTCTGCTGCTCTAAAAACTCTTCACTGGTAAAACCATTCTTCTTACTAGTTGATGCATCAGTAGATACATCCGAAAGGGAAACAACTATCCCCAAGCCTACCACAGCTGTTCCCAGCAGTGAATAGAGGTAACTTTTTCTCATAAAAAACATTTAAAGGTTAAATTAATTGGGACTTTAAGTTATCTTTTTTTCAAAGTAGACACATTGATTTCATAGGAATGCATAGCTTTATTAACCTCGGGATCAATGGAATGAACACCTGGCCTAGAGCTTGCCTGAACAGTTGAATCATTCAGCCATTTTATTGTAGCATTGTACTTTGTCTCCTGATATACAAGCTTATTAAGTCTAACATCAATAATTCCGAAATCAAGACCATTTCCAGGCTGTTGAAAAGTGCTCGTTCTGGATTTCCAACAAAGCAGGTATGTTTTGTTAGTATTATACTGATACTGGACGTCTTCACCATAGTGTTGTTTCATTAGCTCAACAACAGATTGTGAAGAACTTACCTTTACAGAATTACAGCTTATCGATATAACAATCACCCAAAGGGCTAATGTGGACTTCATAAAGAATGGGTTTGGTTATCAGAAAATTAAAATACATTAATTTTATTTTAACAACAGATTTCTTTTACCAATCCTCTCAAACATGATGTGAACACGTCAAAATTAATGACTTAACAGAAAAATACACCCTCAAAGGTATTCCAAATCATTTTTCCAAAGCTCTCAAAACATGCCATATCAACAACATCCTACATAACGTACTGGAACATGCGCACCATTCCTGAATATTCCAAATCCCATTTACAGCTTGGAACCAGCAACAGGCCACACTCAAATCAAAAAGATCAGATATCTACCACTCTGCTCAAGAAATCCCTTTTTTTGCTACCCGCAATATGCCAGATTTATCACAGGGATTCATGCACCATTATATAACAAAAGGCCGGAAAAACCGGCCTTTAAATCTGAATATTAATATCCTTATTTATTGAAAAACTACTTTCTGAGAATAAACATCTCCTTGTATTGCAACCGTCACAATTTTGACACCTTCTAAAACAGTTCCCGTTTGAATAGTCTCCTCGAAAATGGATGTTGACTTATTATAGGTTCTTGCCAACTCTAGTCTCCCGTTAACATTGTATACAGAAACGATTACTTCACCAACGGCATCAGCTTCCAACTTAACTCTTACGAAATCATCAACGACAGGGTTTGGAACCAACGTCAATGTTCCTTCCGGTGCAGCATGTTGATTAAATAATCCAGTACCTTCTTCCTGAATGACCACATCATCAATTATCCAACCCCAACCTGTTGTTAACGGATCGGAAGACAATCTAAACCTGACCATAATGACATCATCTGGTTCAAATGTTTTATGCAATTCTATGCTGTGATACTCAAAAAGAGATGAGTTATCTGGTGCTTTATTTAAGTCTTCTCCAGTATAACTTGTCCACTTTGTGGAGAAATTAACATCATACCCCTCTGACAAAGGCACCCAGTTCATTCCATCTTTCGATCCTTCAACGACTACATAATCATAGTAATCAGAACTGCCAAATACAGATCCAGCCTCTCCAGGTTCAACAAAAGCGATATCCCGATATGACATAATGGCCTTCTTCGGATCGTCTAAAACTTTTACAGGATATTTTAGATAATAATAAAAATCCGAAGCTTGCTCATAAGGATGGGTAGTATGTATAGCTCCATCAGATAAAAAGGATTGCGTAACATTAAAATCACCTACAAAATCATTTAACTGGGAGGTAAATGGATTCATATAACGTTCCACCGGTTGTTCCCATTCAACATTCGTAATCCAATTTAAGATTGAATAACTTTTTCTATCTCCATTAAAACCTGCGATCTGCACAGAAACCTCTTCCTTTGCAATTGATTTAGTTAAGGAATGTTCCATTGTTCCAGACGCCACATCATTTAGAGTCGATTCCAGGTTACCATCCACATAAACTTCAACATAATCGTAGCTTTCAAGGAACTTAAATTCAAAAACAAATTCACCGGTACTATTCTTTCCTGATTTCGCAATAACAGGAAGAGAACCAGGTATTGGAATTACAGGAACATCCACTGTCCAAACACCTAATCCGTGTGTCCCCACAATAATTTGTTGCCCTACAAGTTGCATATCCCAAATGGAAACCGCCGGTAAGCCATTATCGGCAAAGTTCCAGCTAAGACCACCATCAAGCGATTCAAATAAACCAATTTCTGTACCGGCCCAAATAATATCATTATTATGAGGCATAACCAATAAGGACCATACTGCGACATTAGGAAATCCATTACTACTTGTACTTCCCGTTCCAAACCCTGACAATTCAGTCCATGTTTGCCCAAAATCAGTCGTTTTATAAAGTTTGGGCTTCCCGAATTCTGCAAAAGTGATATAAGCTGTCTCTTCCTCCTTAGGATCAGCCAAAATCTCGGAAATAAACATCACATTATCGGTTGGCGCATTAACAGCGGTAAAAGATCGCCCTCCATCAGTTGATAAAGCAGGTCTATAATTAGTTCCGCCAGATGTTGTACCTGCCCACACATATCGACTATTTACAGGACTAATCGCAATCATCGGATTATCGTTACCATTATCCCAGGTAAGTGCCGGCATTTTTACCAAAGACCAAGACACACCAAAATCTTCTGATTTCCAAATTCCAGATTTCCCACCTGTCATGATTAAATCTGGGTTAGACCGTGAATAAGCTAACCTTGTGATAAAAGGAGCTGTTTCCTCATCCGCATCACCCAAGCCTCTTGCAGCAGCTTCAAATCCACCTTTTCCGCCGTTATGAGAAATATAAATACCGTTGTAATACAATGACCAGCCTAGTTTATTTTCATCCGATGAATGCCATACTGTTTCAAATCCATCGCCACCCCATTGAAACTTCCAGGCATCATTTTTCTGGCTATTTTCAGAGGATATCCAGGTGCCATTATCTTGCGTTCCTCCCAAATACATATCTTTAGTCGGATGCTTAGAAACCCCATAGAATTGGGTAGTTACATAACCAGTTATAGGACTGCTCCAGGACGTACCCCCATCATCCGAAACAGCAATACCGCCATCATTACAGTTAATGATTCTAAAAGGAGTTCCAACATTTTCCTGTATTATTAAATTATGATGATCTGCATGGGCATAGTTTGTCGCATTAGACGGATACCAGACAGTTAACTTATTTGAAGATATCGATCTTGGCTTAAGCTCGTATTTACTTAAGGTTAATGTCATTTCAGGTAGACTTGAGATATTCCATACATTTCCAGCCCGTAAAACAGGAAAAATACCTGCTACTCTCTGATGACTAACTCCGCCATCAATAGAAATTTGAGGATTGGGTGTATTCGCATCGTAATCATCCGAGTGAATAAAATACTGCTCTAAACTATTACTCCCCACATTAAACGCACCATTTTCATCCTGGTCACGAAATGAAACCATCAATTGTCGCTGAGCCTTTGTATCCCATACTTCAAAAGGAACATCTACATAATTCTGATATATAAAGGCACCATCTTGCAATTGACTATTTTGTTGACCATTGACCGTAAAACGATGTGCCTTCTGTGATTTTCCAGAACCAAACAGGATTTCCACATCACTAAGATTAGAAGCATTAGTCGAATACGTCTTTATACCACCACCAGCATATTGACCTCCAAAATCTTTATAGGTAAAAAAAGCATCTGTTTGATCTTTTAAATCAAAAACGGTTTGTCCTGCCTCTGATGATTCAGCTCCTATCGACACACTATATAAATCGAGACCTCCAACAAATATCTTTTGTTGATCAGTTGGATGTCCTACCAAGGTGTTGTTATACCAGCCCTGACCGGATAAAAACTCCACTTTTGTGTCAGGCAGCGTATTTGTCCAGTTATCACCCCCATCTATTGATAGATAAAGATTGGATTCTTGAGTTAATGCGTAAACACAATCAGGGAAATTTTTTGCAATGCATATTTCAATACGGCCTTCTTCCAGGGAATGAATCATTTTCCAACTATCACCTCCGTCAATTGATCCAACTATTCCCCGATTGTTAACCGTTGCGAATTGAATATTAAAATTATCCGGATGAGTTCTTAAATCTTGTACTTTCCTAAGCCCATGCGAATACACATTAGTCCAATTCAGACCTCCATCTATGGTTTTATAAATTCCCCTATTTGTGGCAGCCAGCACTATGGATTCATTATCAGGATGAACAATCAGTCGATTAATGTATTTAAACTGCTCATTGGAAGTAGTGGATGTTAATAATTCCCATGTATCACCTTTATCAGTAGTTTTAAAAATTCCATTCCCGGAAATGGCATCCAAATTTCCAAACCCCTCGCCCGTACCAGCATAAATTACCTTTGAATTGGAAGGAGCCATAGCTAAAGCACTGACAGCTAAATTCGGCCAATCTCTTGTAATACATTCCCAATTTTGTCCTGCATCAGAAGTTTTCCACACGCCTCCACCAACAGGCCCGGCAAACCAGGTATTTCCATTCACATCATCGGGATCCACAATAAACCCACGCGTTCTCCCACCAACATTACCCGGACCTCGCTCAATCCAATCAAATTTAGCTTTCGTACTTTTTAATTGACCAGCCTTTAGTCGAGCATTTTTCAATTCGTTTAATGCATGATTATAAGGGTAATTATTGGCATCATTTCCTCCTGTTTTGATAAGGTGGATATACTCAAGATATTTATCGGGTTTATCGGTTTTTGCATATCCAGCTTTCCTTCTTTCAATCTTATGCTTAATGCGCTGCGAATTATACTGCTCCTTTATTATGTAACCAGTTTCAGATTTATTTGACTGGTTCCCAATAGGTGAATAGAAATAAAAGCTAGCACTAACCAAAATGATCACAGCTACAGCTTTTCCAAAATAATGCTTTTTCATATTATTCGTTTAATCGTCCTGTTTAGGGTACTGATATGATTTTTCCAAGGTAACTCATTAATAAAATATAAAGCCATTTTCTTAATGGTTTGTCCATAAAAATTTTCGAACACCCTACATGGATTTCAATGGAATGGTTACATCATCAACACATGATACGTTAGCGGTTTAATTTTGTTCATGTAAAACCTATCCTACATTCTGCTATATAGCCAATAATGAACTCAAGTCTATGTCCGGGTCGCATCGCGGTACAATTCATAATAGTATATCATAACGTATAAATCTTATTATTAGCATGAATAATAAAGGTTTGATCTGAGAAATTGGCCTTGATAAACTATTCTATAGTTTTGCTTTTATTTATTTCTACATCTCAACAACTATTTAAAAGCGAAGAAATAAAACGCAAAAGACTCTCATGATTTAATTTTAAACGACAGAGGCGGATAAAAATAGAATTGTAAAAGAATAAAAAAGGCTGCTCATAGGCAGCCTTTAAAAATTCTCAAATACGAAACTATTTAGTCTGCGTATACAGGATTTTGCTGAATATCATCATTCACATTCAATTCATCTCGTGGAATGGGTTGAATGGTCTTATAATCGTCGTAAGCAATATTATTTGCTCCAGCCAAATGATCATCACCGGTTCTAACAATTTCTTTCTTATTTCTGATAAAATCAAAAAAAGTATGACCTTCACCTACAAACTCTTTTCTCTTTTCTAGAATAATGCGATCAATGTTGATATCAGCTGCTGTTAATACATCTGCAACATCTGTACGATGTTCAATAATTGTATTAATCAAAGATGCGGCTTCTCCAGCATTGGCAGCATTCACTTTATAGATGGCTTCAGCAGCAATAAAATACATCTCTGATAAACGAATCAAGTATAATTTATTAGCGAAATTATCAGGGTACTTTAATGATAAAAAAGTCTCTTCATCTTCTTCAACAGCATTGATACGATCATCAGCTGCATTAGCAAAAAGAATATCTTTGAATGACAAAGTCATTACCATTGCATTGTATCCATCCTTACTCCATAAATAACCAATGCCTTCCCGGCTTGGATTATCCTCAGACGTATTGATCAATGTTAAAATCGCTTCATTATTAGTATAAGCAGCTGTCCAGCTGGCTTTATAATCACCATAAGGAACCAATGAATACGTGGGATCAGCAATCACCTCTTTAGCCAAGTCGTAAGCCAATTGGTTATCACCTCTATAAAGATAAACACGGGCCAAAAGTGCTTTAACTGCTGATTTAGTAAACCATCCATCCGTAGGTGTAAATCCGTTAGTAGCCGATGGTACAGGCATTAGCTCTATTGCTTTTTTCAAATCATCAATAACAAATTGATAACTCTCTTGCAAGTTCTTACGCATTGGCGTCTCGTCTTTTGTAATAACATGATCCGCATGTACCACTCCTAACTGACTAGCTATATCACCAGAAACAGCAGCAGGAATTCGAGAAAAAATTCTCAATAAGTCAAAATGATTCAAACCACGTAAAGCATAGAAATTAGCTTCAATTTCGAGCTTTTTGATTATATCGGCCTCTTCCTCAGGCTCCATCTTTTCGATATTATCGATGGCATTATTTACCGAAACCAAGCACTTATAAGGTCTGATCCACAAATCAGGATTCCCAGCTTCTGTAGTTTCCGTATAAAGGTACATTCCTTCCTTGCGTTTCCCTATCTTGGAAGTACGCACATCGCTACCTTTTAAGTCTCCATAGGCAATAATATCGGCGCCATAATATTCTTCGTGCTGCATGAGGGAAAAAACACCATTTACAGCATTTCTACCATCCTTCACTGTATTAAATGCATCACCAGCATCTAATTTATCGGTGGGAACCACATCACTCATCCATTCCTCAGAGCATGACCCCATACCTAAGGCGAGAACTGTTCCCAATAATAACATATATTTTTTCATGTATTCTTCTTTTATCTGTTTATTATAACTTTCCAATCAAAGTAATGACTTCTAATTATAAATCAATAATTAGAAATTAACCTGAACTCCGAAAGTGAATGTCTTCACTGGAGGAAAATCAAAACTATCTAAAACTTTACCTCTGGTACTTGTTTCCGGATCAAAATGCTCGATTTTAGAAAAAGTCAATAAGTTAGTTGCGCTCGCATAGAATCGAACAGTAGATAATCCTACTCTGGAGATCAGTTGCTGAGGAAGACGGTAACCTAAGTTAATGCTCTTTAAACGTAGGTATGAAGCATCTTCAAGTCTTCTGGAAGAGTTATAATGTGTATGCTGAGGATTTTGCAAAACCACTTTTGGCTTACTAGCATTCGGATTTTCTGGAGTCCAATAATCCTCCAACTGCGCTTTCGTCACTGCTTTAGTATAACTAGCCCCATCATCAAAAATACTGGCATGTGGATCAATATAAGCATCTCCACCTAACTTGAATGTGAATAAGAAAGAAAAATCAAAATCTTTGAAAGTAATGGTATTATTCAAAGAACCAGTCAAATCAGGACTACCGTCACCAACTATTTTCTTATCTGCTACTGCTGTATTCTCAGTCACATCATATTTACCATCACCATCATTATCTACTCGTTTTTCGTCTTCTAGAAGGTACCACTGGCCATGTCCATTTTCTGGATTTACTCCAGCCCAATCTCTTACATAAATTGAATTATAAGATTCTCCTTCACGAAGAATGTATGGAAAGGTCTCTACATTATCACCACCTTCTAATTTGTCAATGGTATTTTTGTTATGCGCTAAATTCAAACGTGTGATCCAAGAAAAGTCAGCTCTCTGGATATTAGTTGAAGTAATGCTTAATTCAACACCTTTATTGGTCATTTCACCAACATTATCCCAGTAATAATCAAAACCAGTTGTTCTCGAAACAGGTACTTTTAGTAAAAGGTCCGTGGTTTTTCTATGATAATACTCCAACTCTACATTAAAAATGCTCATCAATCTTGCTTCTGTAGCAATACTGAAAGTCTTATTCTTTTCCCACTGTAAATCTGGATTAGCAATTTGCGAATAACCTGCTCCAGGAACGCCATTATAATTGAAATCGCTTCCATATTCATACAAACCTAAAGCTCCAGTCCAAGAATCTGGCAGAGTACCGTTAACACCATATGAAGCACGCAATTTCCAATCATCAACAAACTCCACATTATCCATGAAGCTTTCCGATGAAATTCTCCAAGATCCAGAAACAGAATAAAAGTGACCCCAACGGTTATTTTCTCCTAAACGCGAACTGGCATCTGTCCTGTAACTGAACGAAGCATAGTATTTATTATCGTAATTGTAATTGAAGCGAGATAATACCGATTGCATACGATCACCATCACAATTCCAATAAGTAGTTAATGGTTCGGCTGCAACATCAAGAGACGTTTTTACATTGTTCGGTAAATTCTTACCTTCCATATACATTAGTTTATCCTCTAATTTCTCAGCCTCATATCCAACTATTACATCAATATTATGTACATTGCTAACAGTTGTAACATAATTCAAAACATTAGAAGTAGATAATTTCAAACGACGCTTATTTGATTCATAAGCATAACCATCATAAGTTTTTCCATCGTTTGAAATAGGTGACCAATATTTAGAACCATAAATCTGAGTAAAATCCATGCTGTTGGTTGATCTGAACGACAAACCTTTCATCAGGTTTAATTTCAAATAACCTTGATTTGAAGTTGTCCAAACATCATTTTTACTATAAGTAAGGTCTCCCTCTTTTACAAGGTTTGGTTTTTTACCACCTTCCACATCGGCAAAAGATCCGTCAGTATTTCTAATCGGTGTCAACTGGTTTAGGTAGGCATTAGTGGCATACATTGGATTCACATAGTAATAACCGTTTGTGGGTATTACATCCTGTTGCATTCTAGATAATGATGTGCCAAAACCAAACTCAATCAGATCATTTGCTTTGTGATCCAGGTTCAATCGACCAGATACCCTATCAAAATCAGAACCAACAGCTACTCCTTCGGTTTTAAGATAACTCAACGAGGCAAAAAATTTCGTTTTTTCATTACCACCACGTGCAGAAAACTCCACGTTTTTAGTAGCTCCTTTTCTAAACAAGGCATCATCCCAGTCATAATCTGAATCTGGTCTGTTTGGATCGTATTGACTAAAGTCGTTACTTACCTCTGATACTGCTTCCGCTTGTGCGTCAGCCTCTGAATAACCGTAATACTCAACAAGTAAATTTTTATAACCTAACACCTTGTAATCAAAAGCTTCTTTTGGAGAGGCCTTTTCCAATGTTTTAACCGCAAAATCAGAGAATCCCATTTCTGACTTTAACGAAAATTCAGTTTTTCCAGCTTTACCACGCTTGGTTGTAATTAGTACAACACCATTTGCAGCACGTGATCCATACAATGCTGCAGCTGCGGCATCCTTAAGTACAGTCACATTTTCGATATCATTCGGGTTCAATGAGGATAAAGCACCTAAACTAGATGTTGTACTCAAACTAATATTATCATTAGATTGAGCAACTCCATCAATCACATACAAAGGTTCGTTTGATGAGTTGATAGACCCCACTCCTCTGATTCGAATTTTAGCAGCTGATCCAGGCTGACCAGATCCACTTGTAACTTCAACCCCAGTGGCTAAACCTGCCATTGCATCAGCAACTGAAACAACTGGTCTGTTTGTTAACTCTTCTGACTTAATTTGGGCAGCAGAACCAGTAAAACTTGATTTTTTTGCTGTACCATATGCCACAACAATAACTTCATCCACATCTACAGCATCGCTTTGCATCGCAACACTAATAGAAGTTCTACCTTCAATAGCAACTTCCTGTGTAGTCATTCCCACGAAGGAAAACACAATAGTTGTTGCATCATTTGGAACAGCTAAGCTGTAAGTTCCGTTCGGTTGGGTAACCGTACCTACAGTTGTTCCTTTAACAAATACAGAAACACCGGGAATGGGAAAGCCATCACCTGCATCTGTTACAGTTCCGGTTATATTTGTAGTTTGCGCCATCAAGGCCTGCAAACCCACCATAACCACTAACGAAAGTGCTAAAAGTACTTTCTTCATAGACTAAAAGGTTTAAATTAATAAATAGGACAATTATTTAATTTTTCACGTGCTAAAATAACAACACTTGAATAATTTTAAAACTTTTTAACATTGATAAAGATCATATTTGTACTTCACAACAATCAATCAATTCACATCTTTTCTCCTACAGCTCCCAAAAAAGCACACTTTATAAGCTCTATCCAGATCATAATTTACAAATCGACGCAAATATAGACTATTTTTTAACAATATTCAAAGTGCATTTTTTTGTAAAAAAATAAAAAGCCAACAAAACTTTACATGTTCTATTGGCTTTTGGGAGGCATTTGTAATGAATTTTAACTTTTCTTAGTCTGCTCAAGCACTTTTGTAGCCGTTGCGATGATTCCTGACACATCCGATAGGTTTGAAGGAATAATCATGGTATTATTCTCTTTAGCAAGTTTTCCAAATTCATTTAGATACTGCTCGGCTACACGAAGATTAACGGCATCCATACCGCCTTTTTCATTAATCGCTAATGCAATTTCACGAATCCCCTTTGCCGTGGCATTGGCAATAGACTCAATCTCTGCAGCTTTTCCCTCAGCTTCATTGATCCGCTTTTGCTTTTCTCCTTCAGAGCGTGCAATCAATTCTTGCCGGTCACCTTCTGCCACATTTATCTTCGCTTGTTTCTGACCTTCCGATTCAGCAATCATGGCACGTTTTTCGCGTTCCGCACGCATCTGCTTCTCCATCGCATCTTTGATACTTTGGGGAGGCGTAATATTTTTCACTTCGTAACGAGCGACTTTCACTCCCCAAGGATCACTGGCCTTATCAACTGCATCAACAATACTGGTATTAATTGTTTCCCGTTCCTCGAATGTCTTATCCAAATCTAAACGGCCAATGACACTACGCATGGTTGTTTGGGCAATTTGAATAGCGGCAAAACCGTAATTATCGATTCCATAAGAAGCCTTTTGAGGATCGATCACTTGTAAATATAAAACGCCATCCACTTCCACAGCAATGTTATCTTTCGTAATACAAGACTGTGATGCGACATCAATCGCTTGTTCCTTTAAGGTATGCTTATATGCAACCTTATCGATCATTGGCATTAAAAAATGAAATCCTGCCGTAAGTGTTCCAATGTATTTACCAAATCGTTCAATGATATACGCTGAACGTTGTGGTACAATCTTAATACATGACAATAAAATAATAAACACAACGAGGCCTATACCAATCGTCACAATAGTTGAAGCTTCCATAAAAATATAAGATTAAAGTTGAAAATATTAATTTGCCGGTTCGATAATTAGCAGTAACCCTTCTTTGTTAGTGATCTTAACTTTTTGCCCCTTTTCAATTGGAGATGCTGAGGTCGCTGACCAATTAGTCCCTTTAAATTCGACTTTTCCTTGTTCACCTTGCTCCATCTTTTCAAGACAAATCCCATAATGACCAATGAATTCTTCATCGGGATCCGCCAGATTATTCTTAAAAAGTCGATTCATTAAAACTTTCCTTAAAAATACAAGTGATAATACTGAAGTAATACTAAAAATTAGGAACTGCCCTGCCAATGAAGGCTCAAACAGGTAGACACACAAAGCTGTTATTAAGGCTCCAAAACCAAAGAACACAATAAATAGTCCCGGAATAACGAACTCTAACAGTAATAATACTACGGCAACAATAAACCAGATTAGGGCTGGGTTAGATAAAACGTCCATAAGTCAACATTAAAGATTAGTGTTATATGGACTAAATTTATAATTTTTATTGTAAACAAAAAAGAGAAGATTAAAAATCCTCTCTTTACATATTATAACCGCTCAGTTTTACTTCTTCAGTTGCTCTTCGGGTGATCGATAGAAAAAAGCCAACCCTCCCGTGGATGTTTCTTTATATAAACTCGGTAAATCATGACCTGTCTGCTTCATTACACGCACCACTTCATCAAACGAAATACGATGACGTCCATCGGATAACAACACATAGGTGTTATGATTAAGCGCACGGGCAGCTGCAAAAGCATTTCTTTCAATACAGGGAATCTGAACTAATCCGGCGATAGGATCACATGTCAGTCCCAGATGGTGCTCTAATCCCATTTCTGCTGAATATTCAACCTGAAAAATGGATCCTCCAAATAATTGAGTAGCGGCTGCCGAAGCCATGGCACATGCAGTCCCCACCTCACCTTGGCAACCTACTTCAGCGCCGGAAATGGAAGCATTATGTTTCACCAGGTTCCCAATTAAACCAGCGGTGGCCAATGCTCTCAATATTTTTTTATCCGATGCATTATAATAGGTCTGAATGAATTTCAAAACGGCAGGTAGAACCCCACTTGCCCCACAAGTTGGTGCTGTTACAATCCTTCCTCCAGCAGCATTTTCTTCAGACACCGCCAAGGCAAAGGCAAAAATCATTGACCGTCGCTCCATGCGACCACTAAAATTTTTAGATTTTGTATGATACGAAGCAGCTTTGCGGGGCAGTTTAAGACTTCCCGGTAAAGCCCCTTCTTCCTCTAAGCCTCGACTAATAGCCGCTTGCATCACCTTCCATATCTCATTCAGGTAATCCCAGATATCTGCATCTTCTTGTTCGGCGACATACTCCCAGAGATGCTTCCCATTTTTATCACACCAAAAAAGAATATCTTCCAATGTATTTTTATCATAAATAGAAGTTGCTTCTTCAGTAGTAGTATCGTCAATAACCGTTCCGCCGCCGACACTATAAGCTGTCCACTCGTCCACAACCGTACCATCCTGTTGAAAGGCAAAAAAGGTCATCCCATTTGAATGACGTGGCAGAAATACTTCTGGTTTCCACTCAATCGTTAGCGTTTTAGCTTTAAAAATCTGTTCGATGGCATAATCCGTCAAGTGCCCCTTACCGGTGGCAGCCAAGCTTCCATACAATACAACCTTATAGTTATCTGCACCTGGATTTTTATCCAAAAACTGTTCGGCCGCCTTTTTAGGTCCCATAGTATGGCTACTGGAAGGACCACTACCTATTTTATATATTTCCTTTATCGACTCCATGATTCATTTTTACAATTTTTCCCTACACATAAAAGTATGCAAACTTTAACGCTTCAATGCATGCAAACTCAAAGCCAAATGTAGACTATTTTTCAGATGCGAATCACTTCCGTGATAAAAATCATATCCGTTTTGCAGCAGTAAAATAAATCTCGCACTCTATTCAGCGTCTGACTAAAAAATACATTGTTAGCCAGTGGCTAAATGAAGTACCTGGAAAGTAATAATCTGCCAGAAATTTAACACTTTATGGCTTCTATATTTACATGGCCTTTTAACTTACCCGCAATCCATGCGGGGTTATTTTACACCCTGTGACGGATAGCTCACCTACACGGCGGATAACCGATCTCAAGGGGCGGATAACAGGTTACGATAAGCAGAGAAGGCGTCAACAAGCCCGGATAAGTGGAGATACCATGCGGATAAATGCTCGATGAAGCATGGATAACACACCACCTGTGCAGATAAGCGGCCACATCATGCGGATAAGCGCTTTTTAGGTGCGGATATTTTATGAATAAACAATTTGAAATATGCCAATAAAAAGTTATATTTATAAGGAACTCAACCCCTTGATTATGACACATCCCCTTTCACCCGCCACAATTATTGATTTTTTGAATCACTTCAACGATTCGATAAAAACAGAAAAACCATCCAATTACTGGTCAAACTATTTAAAAACGGGCAGTTATTTATGGCTAGATACCGGCGACATTGCTGCTGCCAGAAAAATATGGTCATCAGACTTTAGTGCACTTACCACCAACAACACACTCCTGAACAATGAAACACAAAAAGGGGCTTATGACAAAATCATACCAATAATTGCCTCAAAAATTTCAAGTTTATCGGATAGTGAGCAAGTAAAAGAAATTGCCTTCTGCTTAAATGTCATCCACGGATTAAGATTAGTAAAAATATTTAAAGCACAAGTAAGCGTTGAACTACATACCGAATTAGCGCATGACATAACAGGCATTATTGAAACGGCAAGCCGACTGCACCAATGTGCACCCAATCATTTTATTATCAAGATCCCCTACACAGCTTCCGGTTTGATTGCAGCACGACGGCTTAAAAACAAAGGTATCCCAGTTAATTTCACCCTTGATTTCAGTGTTCGCCAAAACGCCTTTTCATCGGTTATTGCACAACCAAAGTACACCAATGTTTTTATGGGACGACTGGGAGCATACCTAAAATCAAACAAACTTGGCGAAGGGAAATACATTGGTGAAAAAGTAACCCTCGAAACGCAACATTGCCTGCGTATTTTAAATCGAAAAGGATTGACGCAAACACGTCTAATTGCTGCCAGCATCCGAAACAGCGAACAATTAATTCACCTGGCAGGTACCGATGTTTTTACAATTCCCGTAAAAATAGCTGAAGAAGCTAATAACAGAAATATTATACCTAAAAAATCGCATATCAATGACATCCCTGAATTAGATTTATATGACAATGAAAACATCAAACACCTCCAATTAAAAAAACTCTGGCAGGTGAGAAATCATGAAATTGAAACAATTCTACACCTTAACAATAAGTTGCCCGAAACAGGTCAGGAATTAGAAGAATATGCACGTGAACATGGTTGCCGGGACCTATTTCCTACCCTTACAAAAGCTGAACACGCAACTTTGAAACAAGATGGTAAGATACCGGATCACTCCAAATGGGAAAATAAAATAATAGCCGGTGAGATAGGCATTGATACACTTTTAAACCTGGCTGGCCTCTATTCTTTTGAAACTGACCAACAGCAACTCGATCGTCGGATCAAAAGCTTATTAAACATTCATGCCATTGAAAAAGATCATTCGTAAGGCATGAAAGCAAAAAGGGAGACCTCCTATCGTCTCCCTCTCATTTTTATTCTATTGAATTGTCATTTTGCTGAACATCTGAGAGCGGTTTCAAATTCGCAGGAATCTCTTCATTTTCGTCACCGAAATAGGAAAAGAAATCAAGAATAGGACTTTCCGTAATAGCATTAATATCGAAATCTACGGTCATGCCACCCATGCCTGCAACAATTTTCTCATACGCATCTTTCACATCATTGGCTAGCACCAAAATCTGATTAGATACCTTCTTTTCCTTTCCGGATTTTTCGTCGATTGAGGCAAAAGAAACCTTACTCTTATACCATTGATCGCCATCAGCCTTGTTAAATATCTCGGCATAATTTGCTTTTCGGATATTGGTTACTAAAAACTCCCCGCGAATCATACTCTCCATTTCTTTATATATTCGCGATTCAGCCTCAGTAAAAGAGACCGCATCTATCAAATAGGTCTCACTAACTTTCTTTTCAGCTCCCGACTGCTCATCAATCTTTTCGTACTTAACTTTACACTCAAATAAGTTCTGCATTTTATCTATCTTTTATAAAGCGGATTTTTTAACGTTAGAACACTCCACCTAAAACCTTCCATCCATCCTGTAGACTATGAATTAAGCCTCACCTATCTCTATCCGCAAATTATTACCTTAAGATACAAAGATAATGATGCGAACGAAATAATATTAGAATGCTTCGGAGAAAGTAATATACGTCCCTTGTTCTCCTTTAGCAAAACCGAAATCAAATCTGACATTCATTCGTGGTTGAATCTCTAACCGAAGGCCAATACCGGCATTTGGCAACCAATGTTTCATTTTATCAAATGAAGGAGCCACAGTGCCAACACCACACCAGGCCACATAACCTAATGGACTATCATAGCTTCCTTTTTTATTAGGAGTGCGACGTTGAAACATGTGTCGATATTCCACAGTGGCATGTACCATTTGTTGGTCACGGAACCGTCCTAAAGTATATCCTCTCATATTACCAGCTCCTCCCAACATAGCCATATCACTCCACGGTACATTTTTGCCTATACAAAATCGATTTTTGTATTGCCAGGCCAAGGTCCGACGATCTCTACGGATTCTGATATACTGACGATAATCCAATTCAAAAACCTTAAAATTAGTGTTACCACCTAAAAATTCATCAAACATCAGTAAACTACCACTTAAATAAACACCTTCGTAGGCATTTTGTACAAAATCACGTGTATCATATTCAACTACAGCTCCCAAACCGGAATTAAAAACAGTCGTCCCACTTTGCAGCACATCCTCATCGGTAAGCATGCGCTTATTTAAATTAGAAGCTTCAGTTCCATTATAATCCACCATAAATCCCACGAATAATCCCTTATTAAGCCGAAAAAGAATACGTTCGTAAAACCGCATATAGTGGCGTCTGTAAGCTGTGGTGGAATCCGTGCGGGGTACATTCATCGCATTCTCGTATCCTACTCCCCAATAGTGATCAGGCATGTCTCGCAACTGAAACTCTCCGGATGCTCTGAGGTTATCATTGGTCCAATAAATGACGTTTTGGACAGAAACAGTAAACGACCCATTGGTACTATAGCCAATTGAAAAAGGTATGGATGACAGGTTGAGAAAACGATTCCATTCCTGTACTTTGAAAGTTAATAATCCTCCTGCCGAAAATAGCCACTCGGTTTCAGGCATATAAGATGGTGCAATATAAGGTACAATTTTAGCTGAACCGAAATCCACCTTAGCCATCCGTAGTGTATCCATATTGTTCAGAATTCTATTTCCCAAACTATCTATCTGTGCTGAACTACCGATGGACAAAACAAAGAAAAAAAGCACAGTTCCACAGACTTTCGATACCCTACCAAACAAACACCCCATGAATTTTAGTATCATGCAACGATTCTACTTCTTTTTAAAAACGCCAATTTAGCACTTTTTAAACACCTTTAAAAAGTCAACTAAAATGAAAAAATAAAATCCTTCTCCAGCCAACCGCAATCTCCTTTCTTACTGCTGTTTATACAAATCAAAAAGCAAAAGATTGAATTTTTCACAATAAAATTCAATTTTTGAATACGTCCACATACAATTTCAGTTGTCTATTAGTTAAAATGGTTAAAAACGGAAATGATATGAACGGCAAGGCAATTAGGAGATCACTCTACAAAGTTTTAAGAAAAACAGGAGTGCCTAAAGAACGGATAAATGAAGAAGCATCCTTACGGGACGAGCTATTTTTAGGTGATTTAGAAATGAACTGTTTCTTATTTTACCTTGAAACCAGATTTAACCTAGCTATAAAAAATGAAGAACTATCGCAATTAAACTCAGTAAAATCAACAATTGACTTTTTACACAAGCATTGTGCATAAGAAATTTTTCAATGACCAACTTTAAAGGTTGTTTCCAAACAGAGGCTTTAAAACCACTCATTTTATCGTCCCATCGTATCTTTTGGAAACAACCTTTAGT
>Ga0193953_1000527_pt1 | contig 20281 bp, 19 predicted proteins | sample BB_4_MG_FD_140325 | JGI IMG/M metagenome (GOLD analysis project Ga0193953, IMG submission 140325) | Microbial mat bacterial communities from the Broadkill River, Lewes, Delaware, United States - BB_4_MG | ecosystem: Environmental > Aquatic > Freshwater > River > Microbial mats | place: USA... | reverse complement strand
CAACAATGACACTTAAACACAGGATCGATAAAATATTAGAGAAGATACTCATTGTAATCATGAGTCTGCTCGTAGTGGATGTCCTCTGGCAGGTACTCAGCCGCTACATTCTTTCGTCGCCCAGCTCCTTTACCGATGAATTGGCGGGCTTTTTACTCATTTGGGTGGGCGTATTAGGCGCTGCCTATGTAGCCGGACAAAAACAACACCTGGCCATTGATCTCTTACTGCAGAAATCATCAAGCATGAACCAGAAACGCCTGATGGTATTTATCAACAGTTGCATTGCCCTCTTTGCCTTGAGTGTGATGGTGGTAGGTGGCACCTGGCTGGTAGCCACCCGTTTTCAATTTAATGTGAATTCAGCAGCCCTTCAATTGCCCTTGGGATATGTCTACCTGGTACTACCTCTCAGTGGCTTGCTGATTTTGTTCTATTCAATCGTATTCATCATCAAACCCGAAGGAGGAACCAAATAATGGAATATTTAGGAATAATTGTATTGGTGGTCTCCTTTTTAGTCTTGCTGGTGAGCGGTGTACCCATCGCCTTCAGCATTGGTATCTCAGGCATCCTCACCATGCTGGTCAGCATTGACTCCTTGCCGGCTGTGACTACTTTTGCCCAACGTATGGCCACCGGACTGGATAGTTTTGCACTCCTGGCCATCCCCTTTTTCATATTGGCCGGAAACATCATGAACCGGGGTGGAATTGCGGTCCGGCTCATTAACCTGGCCCGCATCCTGGTGGGGCGTTGGCCGGCAGGATTGGCCTTTGTAAATGTATTTGCCAACATGTTATTTGGGGCCATCTCCGGATCGGCCGCGGCTTCTGCTTCAGCCATTGGCTCCATTATGGGGCCGGAGATGAAAAAAGAAGGGTACAAGGATAATTTCAGCGCAGCAGTTAACATTGCCTCCGCCACAACGGGCCTATCCATCCCGCCTAGTAATATCCTCATCGTTTATTCACTGGCCAGTGGAGGTGCATCTATCACTGCCTTGTTCCTGGCAGGTTACATACCGGGGATCATTACCGGTCTGGCCATAATGCTGATGGCCATGAGTATGATGATCTACCAGAACAAAGGCTTTAAAGCGGTTGCAACAGCTCTTGTAAAAGTATTCGCGGGAGCGGCAGTTCTCTTTCTTGCAGCAGTGGCTCTAATGCATGTGAAAGAAAGTTCACAATTATCCTACAACATTTCGTTGTCAGCATTGATAATCGGGTTCGTGGCCTTTATCAGCTATAAATTGCGAAACCGTGGTGCCGGTGTGAAACGCGGATTGAAAATACTGTGGGATGCCGTGCCCAGCTTATTGTTATTGATTATTGTTATCGGTGGTATCGTAGCCGGATTCTTTACAGCCACCGAAGCTTCAGCTGTAGCGGTGTTATATGCGTTAATCCTGGCTTTGATCTACAAAGAGATCACTATAAAAAATTTGCCGGATATCATTTTACAATCCGTTAAAACCACGGCTATCGTCTTACTATTAGTCGCTACTTGTATTGGATTATCCTGGATCATGGCGTATGAAAACATTCCTCAAAATGTGAGTTCCGGCCTCTTGGGTATCAGCGACAATCCGATTGTTATCCTCTTACTCATCAACCTGATATTACTGTTTGTGGGTGTGTTTATGGACATGACGCCGGCTGTATTGATCTTTACACCGATCTTTTTACCCATCGTCACCAGTATGGGCATTGATCCCATTCACTTCGGTATCATCATGGTATTGAACCTCAGCGTGGGATTGTGTACGCCACCAGTAGGCTCCGTCTTATTCATCGGGTGTAGTGTGGCCGATGTTAAGATTGAAAAAGTGATCAAACCACTGTTACCCATGTTTGTGGCCATGATTGTCTGCCTGATGTTGGTGACCTATCTGCCACAAATTAGCATGTGGTTACCCAATGTGTTTGGTTTATAATCAAATTGCTTATTACTTTTGTCTGAAATACACAAAGGAAGGTTGCTTATTAACCCCAGGCTTATGTCTGGGGTTAGTAAACGCCCATTAAACGCGTTATGAAAAAAGTCCGAATTAAAGATATAGCAGAAAAGGCTGGCGTATCCATTGGTACAGTCGACCGGGTTTTACACAACCGGGGTGAAGTAAAAGCTGCCACCCGCGAACTGGTGACCCGCATCGCCAAAGAGATGGATTACCAACCAAATCTGGTGGCACGGGCTTTAACCGCCAAACAGCAATTTAAGTTAGCAGCGCTCCTCCCCCAAGCCCGGGATGAAAATGTATTTTGGTCGAAACACCCTGAAGGCATCAACCAGGCCATCAAACAACTGGAAGCCTTCCGTGTGGGTGTGGATTTCTACTACTTCGAATTGCAAAATGAGGCCGAATTTAACCGGATGGCTCAAGAGCTGCTGGCACAGCAACCCGATGGGGTGATTCTGGCACCTATCCTCCGAAAGGAATCAGCGGCCTTATGTGAACAACTGGATCAATTGGCCATTCCCTATGTGTTTATCGATACGTTTATTGACCATACCCATTGCCTCTCTTTTATTGGTGAGGATGCCTATCAAAGCGGACGTGTTGCAGCCAGCCTCATTGATTATGGATTGGAGGTGGACAAAGATATCCTCATCGTTAACCTGACCAAGGATATCGAAAACACCTTGCACCTGACCGAGCGCAACCAGGGATTCCAAAGTTATTTCCTGGATGCCGGACGCAATGAAGGGCTGCGGATTAGTGTGGAGATTCCATCTACCAACCGCGATGTGGTGAATGAAAAAATGGACCGCATTCTAAAAAACAATGCCAACATAGGCGCTATCCTGGTCTCCAGCGCTAAAACCCATGTCATCGCCCGCTACCTGGAGAAACACAAAATCTATCACATCACCTTAATCGGGTACGAAGTAACGACCAAAAACCTGCTGTACATGAAACGGGGCGGCATCAAATTTCTCATCGGCCAGCGCCCGGTAGAGCAAGGAGAAAAAGCAGTCCTTAAATTATACGCTTACCTCTCGGCCAATGCCATTCCCGAAAAAAAGGAGTTTCAGAGCATTGATATATTGAATGCCGAGAACATTGATATGTATCATTAATCAGGCTGAAGGTAAAGGATAAAAGGAAAATGGAAAAAGGCAGAAGGTTGAAGGTTGAAGGGAAAAGAGGAAAGTAAAAAGTTAAAAGGCTAAAGTAAAAAGGGAGTGGAAAAAGTTCCAAGAGTCCAATAATTCCAGGTAAATATCAAATTGCTTTTGTATCGGTGTAACTATCCAGACAGGAGAACGTGTGCCGCTTAGCGATAGGAAAAGCGTGACCAAGAGAAATTTCTCCTCCTTCCGATAACCATCGGGTGTAAGGAGGAGTACCGCGAAGTATGAGTGGGGAGGTGGTTATTTATACGCGAATTCCCTTCGAATCGCACTCCACTAACCACTGACAACTGACAACTAACCACTGACTGCTAATAACCACCATCTGAACACTTCTCCCCAACGACTGAACACTATCACCTGACAAAACCCTATTCATTCCGTATATTTGTCATACAAACCCAAACACCAGTCGGATATTCTCTAAAACCAAAAAACAAATACTATGGCAATATTTGGAACCACTGACACACTGCTTGATCAAAGTGAAAAACTCCGCTTCCGCAAAGCATTGGAATTCCTGCAAAATGAAGATTTAGATGCCATCTTCGAACAAGTAAAACCCGGCAAAAATATTGAAGTCGATTTAAATGGCCGGGATGTATTTGCCATCTTCCAGACTTATGAAACCAAGCCCCTGGAAGAAGCTAAAATGGAAGGGCACAAACGCTACATTGATCTCCAGTACATCCACAAAGGAACGGAACAGATATTGGTCGCTCCCACTCAACGCATGGTAAAAGAGGCGGATTACAACGATGAAAAGGATGTGTACTTTCCGCAAACTGCTGATTACTCAAGTATCCGTCTGTCCGCCGGCCTAGCCAGCATCCTCTATCCCGAAGACCTGCATGCACCCGGCATCAGCGTGGATGCGCCTTCTACGGTTCAGAAAATTGTGATTAAAGTGGCTATAGAGTAAGCTGAGTTAATACGCACAATAAAAAACGGGCATTTAAATGAAGTAAATGTCCGTTACCTGTTTCTATTTATATGCAATATTTCGCTGAATCACCTTCAAGTAGAGCAGAATATAATCCAGAGATTGCAAAACAAGCTATTTATGCAACAGAATGCTCACTTGACATTGCAGAATGCCCGGTAAGAATACCGGAATGAAACCTGAGGATTGCAAAATAAACTCGATGGATCGCAGAATGTAAGCTCAGGATAGCAAAGTGACCTCACTGACTGACAGGGTGTCCACTGTGACCGACTTGGTGGCAGTTGAGGATGGGTTGGTGAGCAATTTCTTTGCAATCATAATTGGTTTATTGGATTTCAGGCTAATCCGGTTCATCCTTCTTTATCTCCTCCGGAGAAATGGATGGGCTTCTATTAGCGTATGCTACAAAACTTTATCCGCTCCGCGGAACACAAAGAAAGCTTTTAGAAGTATTTGGGCAATGTGACTAAAATACTTACCGGAAGTCCCTTTAATACCAGACATCTCTGCAATAATTATTCTACAGCCGATAGTGCCACAGGCGCCTCCAAATCCAACTGATCCAATAACACCGGATCAGCCATGATGCTTTGTACCGAATCATCCGCTGCCAAATGCCCGTTCTGCATCACCAACAGTTGCTCTCCCCATTGAGCGGCGAAGTTGGAATCATGGGTACTAACGATTACCGTTTTTCCGGTCTGGTTAAGATCATTCAATACTTTTTTCAAACGTTGCGATTGCCGGTAATCCAACCAGGCAAAGGGTTCATCCAACAGGATAATGGCTGGTTCCATGGCGAGGACACCGGCCAATGCCACTTGCTTTTTCTGACCGTAGCTGAGTGTATGGATGGCAGCTTCCTTTAAATGCGCAATGCCGGTGAGTTCCAGGTAGTGATCCACCCTGGCCTGCACTTGCTGTCCGGGCAATCCCAGGTTACGTAAGCCAAAGGCCACATCATCCTTCACACAGGCCGTGACCACCTGTACATCCGGGTCCTGAAAAACATAGCCAATGGTTTGGCACAGCCAGTGGCGCTCTTTCTTTTTGAACTGTACCTCACGTCCATTCAGACTATAAAATCCCGATTGAGGTTTTAAGACACCTGCCAAAATCAGAAATAAGGTAGATTTGCCTGATCCATTGGGGCCCATCAACACCACTTTCGCACTTTTTTCGATGGAAAAGGAGATATTCTGAACGGTGCCAGTGTCACCGGGATAGGTATAGGATATGTTCTCCAATTGAAGCATTGACATGGTTCGTTCTATTTGTTTATTCTGCCCAAAAGAGTGACACGGAATAAGTACAAAGGCAACAGTAAAATGATGTAGGGCAAAAGTAGTAAAACCGGAGCTTTTATGGGACTATCTCACGCGGATTTCCTAAGAAAATAGGCTTTAAGTTTGATATCTCTTTAACTATGGAATCAAATTTATTTTTCCACTCTAGCCGTGGAGGCTCTTCCTTTCTCCTGCAGTCGAGAAAGGAAGCAAAGAGTCCGCCGACGACAGCACTCATTCACCCACTATTCCTTTGTTGATGTCGGAAATCCAACTAATATTGCATAGGCTTAAACGTGATTTCCCTGCCGGATTTCACAGATAAACACTGGGAATATGACGGTTACTTTTCTGCGTAAATCTGCGTGCACAATCTCCATCTATATTAATGAAAATACCAACAACCCACATCCCATCAGCAGAATACCCATCAGTTTCAACTTGGAGCTCCCCTCCCAATGACCGGGTTGGTGAATCACGCCCTGGTAACCACGCACTGTCATGGCCTGGTAATTCATTAATGATAAACGCAAGCTCTTAACAAAAACAGCCGTCAACATCATGGCAAATGAACGTACCGACGTGCGAAAACCTCTGTATCCCAAACGCTGTCGTTGAGCCATCATCACTTCACCGGTCGTTTGTCGCACACCAAATAAGTAACGGTAGGCCAACAGCATCAATTCCGGCAATACATCCGGCACTTTGAGCCTTCGGGCAATAGCCAACCCTTCTGCCGCTGAACAGCTGCGAATCAGAAATTGCAAAGCCAGCAACCCGTTGACAGATCTGGCAGCCATCAAACCTGCATAAGCCATACTATCGGGGGTAATCCCCCACCAGATACCGGCAAAAGAAAACCGAAACCAGGCATCAAATGGTTCATCCCCGGTTACCATGATCAAGCCAATAGACCCTGCCACAACGAAAGACGATGCAAACACAATAAAGCGCCATTTATTCCGGGTTGCGGGAACGCCCCATTGCAACCAGCAAATACCGCCAATAAAAAGAAATGCCTGCAGCCACCATTGGTGGCGAATGAGGGCCAAAGTCAACCACATCGCAAACAACAGCAGCTTTTCGGCGGTTCCTTTCAGCGTGAGCTGTTTGCAATCATTGGGTTTTATTGTATTTTTCTTTTGCTGATGAGTCACTCGTTAAAAAAATTACTGCATTTCGGCGCATAGCTATTACACTCAATTGCGAACAGGGTGATTGCGCCACCACTTTGTTGGACTCTTACCCGGGGTGTTACCCCGGGCTATTATTATGCCACCCTTTCAGGGTGAAACAAACATTGGTCATTAATAATTAATAACTACTCATTTGAAGCTGCCTCCATCGCAGCCTTTTTCCCTTTTATGTAACCAATGATGTAACACAACACACCGGCTCCCAGTGCGGCCTGCAAGGAAAAGAGTAAACTTTCCGTTTCACCACCCGGGGGTGCCCATATGTTTTCGAACCAAGGAACGTATGCCGTTTGCTGTGCATCGATCAGGTCTACCACTTTTCCATCAGCACCTCCAAACTCCGAATCACCGCCCAGCCACAAGGCGACAACAGGTATGATCAGTAGTAAGAGCAACAAGAGGTAATTCTGCTTTTTAACGGAGTTAATTAACTTCATGGGAGACCTCCTTTGCTTTAAATCCAACTAATCCTTTTTTAGAAAAGAGCTGATCGATATGCACAAATCCATTACTAACCAACACATTCATTACCATCACGGTTAAAATACCTTCCACAATGGCCACCGGTATCTGGGTAATTCCGAATATACCAATGAATTTACTGAACGCACCACCGACACCACTCACAGCATCCGGATGCGCCAAGGCTAACTGCACAGAGGTCACCATGTAAGTGGCTAAATTACCAAGCACTGCTGCACTGAACAATGACCAACGAAAAGAAACGCCGCTTCTTTTCAGCCCTTGATAGACCAGCCAGGTCACCATTGGTCCGATTAGTGCCATGGCAAATGCATTGGCGCCAAGTGTGGTTAATCCGCCATGTGCCAACAGAAATACCTGGAATAACAAGACGATGGTCCCCACTATCCCCATAGAGGCCGGCCCGACTAATGCTGTACCGAAGCCCATGCCGGTAGCGTGTGAACTACTGCCTGTGACGGATGGTAATTTCAACGAGGTTAATACAAAAGCAAAGGCAATGACCATGGCCAAAACCATGCGTTTCTCCGGTGTTTGAGTAATCAGTTGCTGAACTCCTTTAAGCCCCCAAATGAAGAAGGGCAAGAATGCCACACTCCAAATAATGGACCACTGCACCGGCAAGTAGCCTTCCATAATGTGCATGCCGAATCCTTCCATGGGGATTAGCAGAAGCACGAGTAAGTAGAGGTATTTTTTCATCATTTTATTTAGGTTTTTCCACAGGTTAAAACCTGTGGTTATTCGTTATTATTTCGACTAATCATATCATCGTTCCTTCATTATTAATCAGGAGAATTTCCAATTCAAACTCTCTGCATAAAGACGCCACCGTTTGGTAACAAGCGGCCTTTAGAGCTTTGAAAAACGATTCCTCCATATGAAAGGGAATAATTTTTTCCAGCTCACGCGCCATGGCCATATTTTCTATTTGCTCAATGACACCTGCGTCATAACCACAATGCAAGGCAACCTGAGCGATAAAGCCTTTATTCATCACCACATTCCGGCTGTGCGTATCCAGGTGTCCATCAGCTAACTTCACCGCCTTACCGGTCATGATACCCATGGTCACTTTCCGGATACCAGGTTGGGCTGCGGCCTTTAGAGCTTCGCCAATATAATTGCCGTATTGCACAAATGCGTAGGGCTTTAGTCCTTTAAAACGCCGTTTCAAGTAATTCTCGCTTCGCCCACCTGAATTCATAACAATGTGGGTCCCCTCATTATCCAAAGCAACAGCAACCTGACGCTGAATGGTAGCGACGTAGGCTTCGGATGAAAACGGTTTGATGCGCCCCGTACTGCCGATAATGGACAAGCCACCTTCCACCCCCAGACGGGGGTTAAAAGTTCGGGCTGCCAGGCGTTTGCCCTGTGGAATGAACACCGACACATCAAAACCAGAAGTCACTTCATAATCATCCATCAATTGAGACAGTTCACCGCATATCATTTCACGGGGCACCTTATTTATGGCCGGACCACCAAGAGGTAATCCTAATCCCGACAAGCGAACAGTGCCGACACCTTCGCCTTCCACAAAACGGATCTCGCCCAGCGGATTATAGGAAATGCGACAGCCAATGACCAATCCATCGGTCAGATCCGGATCATCGCCACTGTTCTTAATCACCGTGGCAAAGGCCTGACCTGCTTCTAAGCCCTGTGTATGAATAGCCATGGCACACGGTTCTCCATCGGGTAACAACACCGTTTCATTCGTCGGACACACGCCTGTCAGCAAATAAGTAGCAGCTGCTTTTGCACAGATAGTGGCACAAGTGCCGGTTGTAAAGCCATGTGCCAAATCTGCTTTTGGCAAATCGCCTTGCTGTTGCATGAACTTCCGCAAATCAGCCCGACACTTAACAATGCAAGTATAATCTGGCATTGGTGGTCTTTTCAACACCACCAGGGGAATATTGAATTGACGTGCCAGTTCTATTTTGTGATCAAACAATCCGTTGAATCCACTATCCTTGGTGAGCAAAAGCTGAATCTGATGGTCCTGAATCAAGGTCTTGGCATCATTCAAATTCTCAAATGCCATTGACGCAATGAGGTGGTCTTTCACAACACCACTCTCCTGAGCCAGTTTCCACGATGCGGGCTGGTCTAATATCCGGTACCAGGTTTCTGATGCTTGCAGTGCCTGGTGCAGGTAGGATACGCTTTTCACCCCCATCAAGGATAAAATACGGTCTGCTTTCTGGCGGGCAACCGTCTCCACCATCTCCGCCAACGAATCCACATACATTACCAGGGGATCTTCTACCGGTTCCATAAAACCCCGTTCTACCCTCACAAGCGGTAAGTTGACCTTTTTTGCAGCTGATGAAATATTCCAGTGTAATTCTGAGGCATAGGGATGCGCGGCATCCACGATCAACTCAATGGCTTTGGATTGGCAAAAGCGAGCGATCTCCTCAGCAGTCATGGCTCCCTGTAATTTCTCGCATCCTTCAGGCACCATCACTTTTGATGACATTTTAGTCGAGTAAAAGAAGGTAAAACCCATATCATTTAACCAATTGGCCGTGGCTTTACCTTCCGTTGTGCCACCAAAGAGCAATATTTTAGGCGCACTGATCATGCTTTACCAGCTCTGAATAAATGCGTAAACTTAGGGTCATACAATTTTGACCGGTTCTCTCGGTTACCAATGGCTTCACCCACCACAATCATCACCGTCAGGCTCAAATTATTCTCACGCACAATGGTCACCAGATCTTTCAGCTGCCCCCGCCAGATTTTTTCTTCTTTCCAGGTTAACTTGTAACAAACGGCAATAGGTGTTTCAGGTGGATACCCTTCCAGCAATTGTGCCTGCATGTCGTCAATGAGCGTGACACTCAAAAAAAGGCAGATAGTACTTTGGAATTTGGCCAGTTCGGATAAGCGTTCGCGCGGTGGCATGGGCGTGCGTCCTTCGCCACGTGTTAAAATGATGGTTTGAATCCGTTCCGGGATGGTAAATTGAGATTGCAATCGCGCTGCCGCTGCCTGAAAAGAAGAGATACCAGGCACAATCTCATAGGACATACCATTGGCATCGAAGAAATTCATCTGCTCCTGGATGGCCCCGTAAATACAAGGATCCCCAGTATGCAAGCGAACCACCAAATGACCTTTCTCCCAGGCTTCACGCATGGTTTGGAACTGCTCTTCCAAATCCATCTGGGCTGAATTACGCACCACACAACCACTCTTGGCATAATGTGTTAATTGCTCTGGCACCAGGCTACCGGCATATAAAATGAGATCGGCGGCTTCCAGCAGGCGTTTGCCTTTCACCGACACCAACTCCGGATCACCCGGACCTGCACCAACGATGTAGATTTGTCCATTATACGCTTGTGCCCGATCCATGGCAATGGCCAAAGTAAAATGCTTGCCTTGCTCATCTACTCCTTTTATTTTAGGGATGACCAGTTGATGATTACCTGATCCTATCAATGCCGCAGCCTCGGATACATTATGAGCTCCGGTTGCCTGCAAGGCCGCTTCAGAAGGTTCTAACAGATCGCTCACCTGGTTTAATTCCGCTGGGGGGTGAGTGATAAAAGGCACGCCAAATAACAGGGCCGCACTGGTAAAAGCCCGTTCACCCTGTTTTAGGCCCACCGAATGAATGGATTTCACACACCATGGACTCAATTTTAATTGCTTGAGAATATCGGCGATAGCAAGAGAATAATACCTCTCGTTCACGCCTTTTTGAGAGCCTGTTCCCAACACCAAACATTTGGGGCGAAAGAACAAAGCTGCTGTAGATACTTTGTGCAGACGAGGCGTCACTGCAATGATCACCTCAAACTGATTTTCATCCACCTCATCCATGCTATAAAACAGTTCAACATGAGTTGGTAAGGTACGCTCTAAATAGTGTGTCCCTGCATCTTTGGTCTCTAACACCAATGCTGTTGGGGCACCATTCACAAAGCTGGCGATCAGCTGATTCTCGGTGCTGTTTTCATACTCGCTCGTCCAGTCATAGGATTTACCTATGATGTCCAATGCCCATAAGTCCAATGTATCACTGGCCGTCGTCACAATGGGTGTCCCGCCTGTCATACGGGCAATGCGTTGCGCCATGGCATTGGCTCCCCCTTTGTGACCGGAAACGACCGGTTGAATAAACCGACCATGTATATCCAGATTGATTATTGCCGGATCACTTTGTTTGCTCTCCAGGTAAGGCGCAATGGCCCGCACACATATACCCAATGCACCGACAAATATGATCGTCTGGTGCTCCTTAAATCCTTCATCCAAAAATACCGGTAAGGATGCAATGACCTGTGTGCCTTCATATCCGGCTACCGAATAGACAGGAGCATCGAGCTCTTGATTCAGTAATTGAGCTACCGGCAAGGCATTTATATTATTGATGATGATGGCTGTTTTATCCATGCTAATTATTTAATCGCAGAGGCGCTTAGATGCGGAGTTTACTCCAGAGTTTAGACTACCTCTTGCTTTCATTTTATCAATTCTAATTTACATTTTCAAGCACTGACTAGTGCGACAAACTTCAAATTATAGTATTTATTTTTGCCCTCCAGCCGGGTGGGCTTTTACTTTTTGGCTACAGCCCCAAAACGTAAACAAAAAAGGCCGCCGCTATTGGACAAAGGCGATTCCGAATTTGGTTGGCAGGTTATTCGTTTTAACATACCAAAAGACCATTATTAATTACCTCAATTTACAATTCAATGCACTAGCTCTTACCTGCCACCTTTTGTGCCTGAAAAATAGTTACCGGATTGTGTTCATCCTGTTGCAAAATCATTTGATCGGTAATGGTTAAGGGCAAATCTTTTACCGCATCCATAAATGCGGTGGCAGTTGCTTCACTCACTGCGTTAAACACGATGTAACCATTTTCTTGCAAGCGCTTCACCAGCCGCCCCAGCATTTCCGCTAAGCGCCCGCCATGACCGCCAATAAAAATGCGATCAGGATCGGGCCAGACTGAAAGATCCATTTCAAAAAAATCACCAATGGCAAACTGAATCCCCGGAATGTGAAACTTCGCTTTATTTTTACACATCAGCCTTTCTGATTCCGGCCGTTTTTCAATGGCAAAGACATCGATATGAGGGGCTGTCTGTTTGGCTTCGATGGATACTGAACCCGTGCAAAATCCGACATCCCACATGACCCTGGCTGTATCCAATTGCAACATTGCCACCGACATCAAGCGAATACTGCGTTTGGTGATCATCTTAGGACGTCCTGTCAGGAAATGAAAATCAGCTTCCGGAATGCCCATCATACGATTCACAGGAGTGGTCTTCTCCAATATCAGGCAATTGGGGGCAATGGTTTCAGTCTGACACAATTCTTTCACAGACATGTGGCGTACTTTTTGCCGTTCGCCTCCCATCCGTTCACCTAAATAAACGGTATAGTTTTCCAAGCCCACCTGCTGCATACGCTGTCCGATGGCTGCCGGTGTTTTCTTTTTATCGGTTAAGATACCAATGAGTACCGTGCCTTTGATGAGTTCCTGATCCAGGTTCACCCACGGACGCCCCGTTAAGGTCGCAATCACCATGTTACCATAAGGAAGATGACATTGGTGGGCCAACATTTGCAAACTATTAAAGCTTGGATAGACGGTCAGCTCCGCATCCGGAAATTCCCGTTTGAGCGTATTGCCAATGCCAAAAAACAAGGGATCACCCGATGCAAAAACGACAATAGATGCATCCATTTGGCGGTACTTCTCAAAGGTTTTGGATAAAGGGACCTCTACATCCGTCCAATGGTAGTCTTCAGGCAGCAACTCATGAACCAGCTCCCGGTGACGTGAACCACCGGAAAAATGATGCGCCTCAAGCACCAACTGCTTTACCTCATCGGTAAAAACAGGTACGGACTGATCCGAAATACCAATTACCTGGAACTTACACATCTCGGCCTGGCTTTAATGATGCTGCTTCATCCCGGCTTAACACTGCATTCACAATGGTGGCTGCTAAGTTGGATCCTCCCTTACGTCCTTCAATGCTTATGAAAGGCAGGTTCGCGAAGGTCTTCAAGCGGTGCTTGGACTCTTCCACATTCACAAATCCAACGGGAGCTCCCACAATCCCTGCCGGTTGAAATTTCTTCTTGCGCATCAGCTCGGTTAATTCAATCAGTGCAGTGGGGGCATTCCCGAATACATACAATGCGTCCGGATGTTCTTCCACTGCCAATCGAATTCCGGCCTGGGTGCGTGTGATATTCTTTTCTTTGGCTAATTGCTCCGTGCGTTCATCGTGCAAATAACACTTTATGGAAATACCGTAGCGCTCACAAGCTTTCTTACGAATGCCACTTTGTACCATGGTCACATCGGTTATGATGGTACCCCCCTTAAGCAAGTATTCACTCATCCGTGCTACCGCATTGTTCTTCACACGTAACAGATTCTTCATTTCAAAATCAGCAGTGGTATGAATGGTATGCAACATCACCCATTTCTCTTCCAAAGGAATAGCCAAATCTTGCAACTGATCCGCAATGGTTCTAAAACTCTCTTGCATAATCAGTGGACCTGGTGCCCCGTCCGGTTCATATTTGGCATAGTACCCCCGTGGAGTGATGAAGCGTTCATTTGCCACATAACTCTGTGAGTTTCCAATTATGACAATGGAGAACATATCCACGATTTCGGGATCAAAATCCGCCAGCGTTGTCAAGGTGATGTGTTCTTCTTCACGCTCCACCTGGCGCACCACAGCTACCGGTGTGGTTCCCGCCCGTTCTTCCAGGAGTAATTCCTGCAGACGGTACAATTGCCAATACCGTTTCTTACTGCGGGGATTGTATAAAACCGTTACAAAATCCCCATAAGCAGCCGCTTTCATGCGTTTTTCAATCAGCTTCCAGGGGGTTAGCAGATCGGAGAGCGACAAAATCACGAAATCATGACTCAAAGGCGCACCCAACTTAGCCGCCGCCGCCTGAAAAGCAGAAATACCAGGTACCGTGTGCACCGGAATCCCTGTTTGACGCTTATCGGCCATCTCAATAATCAGCGAAGCCATACCATAAATACCAGCATCACCCGAACTGATAACGGCTACTTTTAACCCAGCCTCTGCTTTTTCAAAAGCTATTTTTGCACGCTCCACTTCCTGACGCATGCCTGTGTCAATACAGTCAGTGCCTTCCTGCAGGTATCCCTGAATAAACTGAAAATAGTATTTATAACCAATGATGACATCCGCCTGACGAATGGCCTCTATGGCGGGATTTAAAAACAAATCGGGATTCCCCGGCCCCAATCCAACTACTGTTATATTACCCATGCTAATATTTCTCGCTATACCACCATGTCATAAAGGCATTCTCTTTATAACAAACGGCGCTATCATTTACAACTCACTTTATTCTTAATCACAATTATCGAAAAATAGGGAATCCGTCGTTCGCTCAGGTCATTCAGATCTGTGGTAGTGAATTCCTTATCCGTACCCATGTACTCGCCATAGAAAAAGGTGATGCCCTCCTGATTTAAAAAAGCGGTAATCCATGCTTTAATCTTGGAAACTTTCATCAGCACCACTGTTTCGTTGTTTTCCACAAATCCAGCCAACGTGGCTTCATCAGCTACTTCAGGTACCACCAGCACTTTGTCTGTTTGCGTACAAATGGGAAACTTCCCCAATGAACCGCTTAAAATAAAAGCGGGTACACCTGGAATCATCTCATACTCAATAGCAGCTTCCCGAAAATCATCTAACAAGTAGGCAAAGGTGCTATAGAAGGAGATATCCCCCTCACTTACCACTGCCACATTTCGCTCTTGCTGACAATGTGCAATACAATCAGCTGCCAGTTCCTGATACGTTTGTGTCGCCGTGGACCGATCATAACTCATCGATACCTCAACGGGTTTCAATTTATTGTGATCAATATCGAGATGTTTCAAAACCCGGTATGACATGCTGCTGGTCTGTCCTTTACCATTTACTGTAGAAGGATAATACACCACATCCACAGCCTGTAAAGCCTTTAATGCCTTCAATGTGATTAATTCCGGATCACCCGGGCCCAATGCCACACCGATTACTTTTCCTGCCATTTTTAAATCCTTAAATATGAGACATTAGACTCTTCAAAACTTATAAACACGTATTCTGATTTAATGATGATGGCCACAACAGGCGTGATCATCGTGTCCGTGATGATGGTGATGGTGGTGTGGTTGATAGTTCTCCAAAACAGATCGATCCACTTGAGAAATCAAATCGATTTCACCGGCTTCGACACTTTTCAATCGTTTCATTAAAATATCTCCCAATAACTTTGTCTCGCTTAACAAAGGCGATACATACACCTTACGATCCGGATGATTTTCAGCAAATTCTGCAAATAGCGCCAAGGCTTTATCCATGTATACTCCCGGAAAAAAGACATAAGGAACGACCACAATATTTTTATATGGCAAGTGATCACAAATACGCAAAGCCTCCGCTACCGATGGATAAGTCATGCGACTGCAATACCCGTTGATGGCAAACCCATAGCGGTTGGATTCCTGTACCATGCGTGTCAAACGTGCTAAATCCCCATTGGCTTCGGGCTTGGAAGCTCCCACTCCTAACCCAAATAATAAAGTATTAGCCACTTCTTCCTTGAGTTCTTCGGGAACAGCCGTTTCAATGAGCGCGTTAGAAAGCCTCACCATGTCGTCACAATCACCAATGTAATTAGCCAGTTTAATGCTGACATCGTATTTCTCCCCACATTGATAAAGCATGCAAGGAATATCTTTTTGAATGTGTACTCCGGTAAATAAAAAGACCGGCAAGGCAATGATTTCAGTTACACCGTTAGCAACCAAACGCTTCACACCCGCTTCAAAATCAGGTTTCGACAGTTCCAAAAAACCGGGTTCTACTTCATACTGAGGTACCCGTTGCGAAAATTCAGCTGCAAACTGTTTAAATGCCTCTTCACCGCGCTTAACACGTGTGCCATGGCCACAAAGTAAAATACCTTTTTTAGACATATTATGATTTTAGATCTTTAGATAATAGATGTGAACGATTAGAGTTTATCAGACTACACATTCTACAGATTGAACAATGGGTTGCAGTTGATCGGCGAAATTGACCACTTCTCCAATAATCATCAACGCCGGGGGATGAAAACCCACTTCATCCATTTTAGCGCTAAGTGTTTTGAGCGTGGCCCGCAACATTTCCTGTTGCGGATACGTCCCCCAGCGGATTAGCGCCACAGGCGTTTCCGCTCGCTTTCCGCCATCTACCAATAGTTGCGCAATGGACGCAGCATTACTCACACCCATGTACACCACAATGGTATCAGAGCCTTTGGCCAAAGCTTTCCAGTTCACGATTTCTTTACCCGAAGCTGCCGGATGACCTGTCACAAAAGTAACCGATGAGGCTACGTGACGAGCTGTTACAGGGATACCCATATAGGCAGGGACTGCCACTCCTGAAGTGACACCAGGCACCACTTCGTAATCAATGTGGTGCTCTATCAACTTTAATATTTCTTCGGTTCCCCGGCCAAAAACAAAGGGGTCACCGCCTTTGAGGCGAACGATGGTTTTCCCTTTCCGGGCAAATTGAACCAGTAACTCATTCAGCTCTTCCTGCGGATAGGTATGTTTATCCTTTTTCTTGCCCACATACACCAATTCACAAGCGGGTTGACAATCCTCCAGCAACTCACGGTTCACCAGGTAATCGTACAATACCACATCTGCCTTCTTCAGCAACTCAGCTGCCTTAACGGTAATCAATCCGGCATCACCCGGACCCGCACCTACTATATATACTTTTCCTTGACTAGGGCTCATATCTTGCTAAATATCTTTCACATTCACTTTTTGATTCTCCAGCACTTCTATCATCTGATCGATTGCCAGATTCATTTTTTGCGTCGCTATTACTTTATTTTCCTGCTCAACTGCCGTCACCATTTCCTTTCTTAACTGTGCCAGTTCCTCCACCATTGCAGGTGTCAGGACCGATAGTTTATGCTGAAAATAACGGCGTAAGCGCGCCGACAATGCCGGTGATTCACCATTGGTGGTAATCCCGAGCTGCAAAGCACCTACCTGACATGAGGCCGGCAGAATAAAAGAGCCCTGATCGACACTGTCCACACTATTAACCAGAATCCCTTTCGACTGGGCCTCCTGGCACACCTGAAGATTAACCGTTTGGTTGTTGGTAGCAGCAAAGACCAGAAAAACACCTTCCACATCGCCACTTTCAAAGGCGCGTGATAAGGTCATGATCTTTTGGGCTTGTTGAAGTTGTTCAATGGCCGGTGTGAAATCTTTGGAAATAACAGTTACAGTAGCACCTGCCAAACACAACTTTTTGATTTTTCGTTCGGCGACACGTCCGCCACCAACAACCAAACAAGGTTTATCTTTCAGATCGATGTGAATCGGATAGAACTTCATGGTGTAAAATCAGATGGGTATAAAACAATGATTACAAACAAATAGAAATCAACAATCCCCTCCAATCGCCATATGGCAGTAGCGATCATTGGAAAATAATTCCTTAGTAATAGTTTCCTGGAAAAAACATTTGTGCGACAGCATCAGCGTCACACCATTACATTTGCAATTGGCTGTTTGTATCATCTTACATCAAACTTTTAAACCCGAAAGTTTTGATTCATATTATGTAGTGCTTACATGGCAGGTTTTCTGACTTGCTCCCTCCTGGTTGCGCCTTCCCGTTAAACCCAGTGTTTAACAGTGACCTTTTGCAACGGAGTTACCAGAGCTTACAGCTGCGGGTACAGTTCCGGACTTTAACCGGATTCCCATTTTCAAATCAAAACCCGAATAGGTTGGTTTTGACTCACCATTTTTCAGCATGACAAAAGTAGTTTATTTTTTAAAACATCCAATCCCAACAAATCGATAATAGCCAACAAGTACATCAAAAAATCATTATATCCATTAACACACTACAAACCAAACACAATCGTTATTCAAACAGTATCAATTCAATCGATGTAAACTAAAGAATATGTTATGAAAAAATTAAAATGGTTTACCAATTCCTATCCTGAGTTTTACTTTTTAGCATCTGTCATTTTCTAATGGTTATCCTCCTCCTTCATCAATCCTTTTGCATGGGGACTACCAGCACTATATATCCTTCAAATCATCTGGAAGAATATCAAACCCGGCATTATTTTCTCTGCCATTATTGGCTTACTAAGCCTTTTTATGCTTTTTGCTCTACTTTCAGAATTTAAGGAATTCCCTGCAGGAAGCAGAGAAGGAATGAAAAGGCTCATTATCGGAGGTGTTTATTTCATTACCAACATTGTCATGGCAGGTATCATGCTGGTAAGATATGCCAGAAAAGACATCTATTCAACAGATAAAGAAAAGGGTCTTCAACCAACTTCAAATTCATAACCTTATTGAATTCATCGATACTAAAAGATCGCTTCTTATAAATGATCTTTTTTAGCTCTTGCCTTTCGCTTTAAATAATCACTCATTTGGCCAGTCAATGGAATCACACTATTTTTATGGGCATAACAACTAGTGGCTCAATTTGTAAAATTTATGCATGTATTTTATTAACCATCTGATTTTGTCCCTTTTTCTGGTTTTCATCTGCCGGTCTTTCAGACCTCACATTAAACGTGCCTATTCACAGGGCTCGTTTCACTCACCCTGCGCTGGTACCTTGCGGGGCTTCACCCCTGATAATATATTTCCAAATCCAATATTAGTAAATTGGTTTTTTGGCCTGAAAAGGCCAATAGGTAATAGCACTGGGTGAGTGAAACAAGCCCGGTGTTCACGCCAGAAAAACGAAAAGGTCTGAAAGACCGACAGATGAAAATAACTACTATAATATTGTGTTTAGCACTAGATCCATGCACTTTCAAAATATCATCCAATACTTCCGGGAATGTTACCGCAATGACAACAAAAGCCTCTCGGTTACCAACATCTTTCATAAAGAGGTGGAGTATCTTCAGTTGATTGACGGTAAAGAAGAATTTCTGACGCAACACCTCCCATATATCCCCATAGAGGAAGATTATGGCATCACCCTGTATGAAACCTTGAAAGTGTATGAAAAAGAGAAACAGCTGTATTACTTTTCCTTTCTCATGCTGGGCAAGACCAATGATAACACAGGTGTTCGAAAAGTTGCTGCACCTTTATTCCTCTTACCCGCTGAAGTCGTTTTCAAAGAAGGTTTGCCCTACATTGTACCTGATCTTTCATCCATTCAAATCAATGCCAGTGTGCTTCGCCCACTCTTTAAAGACACCAATGCCGACAATGATTTCAATAATGTGATTGTAGATCAGTTTAGTCACATCACCAACTTCACAAACCTGGGCTATCGACTGGATGAACACTTTGAAGACCTGGATACGACCCGCCTGGTCGATTATCCAAATTTATATGATGAGAAAAAAGTTAAACGTTTTCTCACCCCCAGCCAGCTCAAGAAAAATGATGAATTCCTTGTTGTACCAGCCAGCGGCATAGGAATCTTCAAAAAATCGTCTGAGAGCCTGGGTATCCTGAATGAACTACAGGAAATATCAACAGCAGATTCACCGTCAGCTCCATTGCATGACCTGTTTCATGCGGAACAAAAAACACCCAATGACCACAAGTTACCCGGCCGCTTACCAACCCTTTTGAGCCGTGCTCAAAAAGCCGCTTTGACAAGTGCCATCAATTCGAACCTCAGCCTGATCATTGGCCCTCCGGGTACCGGTAAATCATACACCATTGCCGCCATGGCCATTGAGCAGCTCACCAAGCACAAACCCGTTTTAATTGTTTCACGAACCGATAAGGCTGTTGACGTCATTGCCGACAAAATTGAAGAAGAACTGGATTTGCCCGGCTTAATTGTTCGCGGCGGAAAACGCCAGTACATGAAAGATTTGAAACAGCGCCTGAACGATATGGTGCATGGGATTGGCATCGATACTTCCATCAAGCCTCAGAAAATAAATAATTCAAAATATCGCATCCAATTACTTGAAAAAGAAATTAAAGCTCTTCAGGAAGATTTTTTTACGAAGACAAACAAAGAAATGCAGACCGGGAAATATTTGGCAGATCATTTCCACTCCACCTCACTGTTCCATCGAATTAAAAAGTACTTCCTGAAGCTAAAACATGAACAGTCAGATCCCATGTGGCAACTCATGGAGCAAATTACCGCCAAACAAGACCAGCT
>Ga0193953_1000526_pt1 | contig 20316 bp, 19 predicted proteins | sample BB_4_MG_FD_140325 | JGI IMG/M metagenome (GOLD analysis project Ga0193953, IMG submission 140325) | Microbial mat bacterial communities from the Broadkill River, Lewes, Delaware, United States - BB_4_MG | ecosystem: Environmental > Aquatic > Freshwater > River > Microbial mats | place: USA... | reverse complement strand
TCTTAATAAATATACGGCCTTATACATTTTTTCCATAGTTCTATTTGGAGAGTATTCGATTCCAGAACTTAAAAATAGGCCTTCAATATAGTTTCTTCTATAAAATTCATAAGTTATTTTTGCAATATCTTCGGAAGAAAGAGAAACTCTTTTCGTTGTATTTTTTGTATTATTAACACAATAGGCGCAATTATATATACATTTATTTGTCATTAATATTTTAAGTAATGAAATACAGCGACCATCTGTGCCCCATGAATGACAAATGCCAAATTTTCGTGAATTACCAATATTACTGTTATTTTTACGTTCAACAGAACTAGAGGCACATGAAACGTCATATCTAGCTGATTCAGCAAGTATTTTCAATTTATTCATTAAGTCCATCGCTTTCTCCTTGTGAAAATATAGTAGATACCATTATCAAATAATATTCTTCATAGAATATATTACTTATAAGTATTGTAACTAAAGAATAGCATATATGATGGCAAAAAGCAAACATATGTTCGTTAGCATATGTTTGGAATATTTATATAGTTTCCGGATAGTTTTTTATTACAAGGATTAATAGATATTGTTTGATTAGATGTTTTTATATACTCAGTTAATGAAATATAGCCATTATTATATAATCTTTCAAGCACATATTTTTGTCTTTCTTTTGCAAGTTTAAAATTTTTATTGGGTGAAAATTTGTTTGGTGACTGAGGTATTCCAGCAATTAAACTAGCTTCAGATAGAGTTAATTCGTTTGGAGTTTTATTAAAATAAAAAGATGAAGCTTCATCTATACCATAGCAATTGTTACCAAAGTAGATGATATTTGAATATTTTTCGAGTATATCGTTTTTAGAATTTGATATTTCTAAAGATATTGAAATAAATAGTTCTTTAAATTTTCTTTTAAAAGTTCTCTCATTTGAAAGATACATATTTTTTGCCAATTGTTGAGTTATAGTGCTACCGCCTTGAACTATTTTTTTGTTTTTAATATTTACTATTGAAGCTCGTGTTATAGCAAGTGGATCTAAACCAAAGTGGAAAAAAAATCGTTTATCTTCGGCTGAAATAATTGATTTAGAAAAAACATCTGGTAGTGTTGAATTTTCTAATTTTGATAGGGTTAATTGTTTTAAAAAAAATGATTGTGAGAAAATACAAAAAAAAGAAAAAAGGAAAAGTGAAACTATAAGCATTTTTTTAAAAGTATTTTTTATCATTATTTGCCTCCATATGATTAATTATTTCAAATTATTGTTAAATAGAATTAGCATAATTTTGATAATATAATTTTACATTTAGCTAAAAAAATTAAAAATCGAATAAGATAACATAAAATAAATTAATCTTACAAACTTGTAATGATAAATGGAGAGTATTTACAAAATAAATGTATGGTATAATAAAAATTATAAAGGAGATGATAGATTTGTTTGATTTATTTTTAGGAAATAGTGTGATTTTAGGTTTTTTATTATTTAACATTTTAACGGTGTTTACATATCATCCATTTACTTCGTGGAAAAATGCAATTATTAAACGTACTTATAGATTTAACATTTTTTTTATTTTAGTTGAGGTTATATTTGGGTTAATCTTTATTTTGAAAACAATGGGAGTATCAATTATGTTATTAGACTTTTTTTATAATTATATTGATGTATTTGTTTTTATAGAAGAGATTTTATTTATAGCAGGTGGGCTTTATTTATTTATTTTAATGTTGCAGAGAGAAATTTCGCCTATAAAGGCATTTATTATACCAGAGATAACCTTAATAGGTCATTATATTTTAAAAAATAACTCTTTAGTAAATAATTTAGAATCATCTATAATTAGAGTTTTTGTGATAATTATTGTTTATTGGATTTTATTAAAACAATTAGAAATAAAAAGATATTAAGTATATATTTAATAAAAAAAAGTGGCATAAGCCACTTTTTTAATTGTAATTTTTCATTAATGGTTTTAGACGCTTATAAAGTATTACACCAACAGGTAGTGAAATTATTATTCCAATAACACTTGTTAATAATGAACCTGGAATACGAGAAAGTGGCGCAATAAAATTTCCTGCAAAAAAAGCATTTACAAAATAATAACCTACAAGAGATATAATTGCTCCAATAATATATGCAAATAAATTCATTCTAACGCTTTCACAAGAAGGACGTCCTTTTCGAACAATTAAAGCAACTACAAAAGCCATTAATCCTTTAATAATTAATGTTGGTATGGCGTAGTTTGCATATCCGCCAAAAAGATCAAATAGGAACATTCCTAATCCACAAGCTAAGGCAGCATCAAATGGTTTTAGAAACAAAGCAGTAATAAATAAAGCTAATGTTCCAAGATGAAGCATTGATGGTCCCACAGGTATATGGATAAAAGTTAAAATAAAGTTAATTGCCATAAATAAAGCAATAAAAATAATGCGATTAAGATTCCATTTCATAAAAACACCTCCTAGAAAGAGTATGCCTAATAATTGTACCTTTATAAAGATACAATTATAAAATTATTTAAAGGACAGTTTTTTTGGCTTGGATTTATTGAAAATATATAAAGAAACAATAATTCCACCAATAATATTTCCTAATGTGACGGGGATTAAATTAGATAAAATTTTTAAGATACTAAATGATGAATCGATAAGCGTTGCAAGTGGCAGAAAAAACATATTAGCAATGCTATGCTCGAATCCAGCAACGACAAAGATAATTACAGGAGCCCATAAGGCAAAGAATTTACCAATTATAGAATTGGCATAAAAAGAAAAAAATACAGATAGACATACTAAAATATTACAAAAAAGTCCTAATAATATTAAACTAGTAAATGAATAATTTACTTTTGTAGTTGCAATTTGAAGTACAAGGGTTTGCTTTTCAACAGCTGAATAGAAACCGCTATTGTAGACAGTTAAAATTACGAGTAATGATCCTATAAAGTTGCCTATATAAACTAAAATCCAATTTTTAAAAATACTAGATAAATTAATTTTCTTCTCAAAAAAAGATAAACTAAGTAAGATGTTTCCAGTGAATAGTTCGCTTTTAGTTAAAACAATCATAAAAATACCAATAGGAAAAAGAATGCTTCCTATTATTTTTCCGGAATATGCATTTAAAGATGAAAAACCTAAAATGGTTTGAATAAATACATGAGAAACAATTGCAATAAAAATACCGGCTAAAGTTGAGTTTATAAGAGTGTTTTTAGCGCTAGTATTGATTTTTTCTGCATTCGAATTTATTAAAGTTGTTACAGCTTCATTAAAATTTAACATAAAATCCTCCTCAAGATTAATATTATAAAATGGGGCTAAAAATTTTCAAAATGCAATAATTAGAATTTTCTAAATTCACCAATAAAAAATATTATAACATAAAAAATTGAATTATATAATATGAAATTGACTTTTATTGATGCATAATGAATGTTTTAATGGGTATTATAAAATGAAATAGCGCAATTAATATTATTAAGAATATTCAGAAAAAGTGATAAATTCATTTAATATTAGATAGAAATGTATTAAAATGATATGAGGGGGGTTGTTATGAACGGAAATGATGTTTTAAAAAGAAAAAATAAAAACCTAATTGAAACAATTATAATCGATAACAAAAATAAAAGTGATTTAGCTCATTTTCAAAACCCAAAAAACAGTATTATAAATGATTCAATTAAATCTTTAAAGAAACAGATAAATAGATTAAATGATATTATTTTAAAGAGTGATACAGTTTTATTTGTCTGGACATTAGAAGAAAATGTTCCAGCTAAGTATGTAAGTGATAATGTAATAAGATACGGGTATAGACCAAAAGATTTTTATTCAGGGAAATTACAAGATTATTGGCAATTTATTTTTGAGGAAGATAGAGAAGAAGCTAAAAAAAGAGTTTATGAAGCTAGATTAAATAAGCAATCTGAAATGAAACATCAATATAGAGTTATTTGTTCATCAGGGGAGATAAAATGGGTTGAGGAATGGATGTGCATTGAAACTGATTTAGAAGGTAATGTAATTGAAGAAAAGGGTTTTGTAAGAGATATAACTGAATCTATGGTTATGCATAAGAAAGTTGTTGAAAGTGAAAGAAGGTTTAGGAGAATGTATGAAAACACTTCTATGCTTATTTTTTCATGTGATCCTAAGGGCGTTATAATAGAAGTTAATAGAGCAATGGCAGATTTCTTAGGTTGTGATAAATTCTTTTTTAATGGCAAAAATATGAGTAATTATCTTGAAAGTAAAGCTAAAAAAGAACTAGAAGATTTATTATCGATGAAGGAAAAAAATGAAACACATCTTCATGAATGGAATTATATTGATAAGAAAAATGATATGAAATTATTGAAATTAAATAGTGCAAGAGAGTATAATAGTTTTGGCAATTTAGTAGAAATTCAGTTTTATGCTGAAGATATTACTGAGAAAAAAATTAAGGATAGTAAGATTAAGTATTTAAGTGAGCATGATGGTTTAACAAAACTATATAATAGAAGAGTATTTGATGTGGAACTTAAAAAGGCATATGAAGAAAAAAAATTTCCGCTTGCAGTTGTTATAGGGGATATTAATGGTCTTAAATTGGTAAATGATGCTTTTGGTCATGAGATGGGAGATAGATACTTAGTTCATGTTGCAGATTTAATTAAGAAAAATATTAGAACATCAGACATACCAGTTAGATTAGGAGGAGATGAATTTGCTATAATTCTTCCTAATGCAGATGAAGAAATTGCAAATAGATTTATTAATAGATTAAGGAAAGCTTTTTCTGAGAATAAATTTGATTATATAAAACCAAGTGTTGCAATGAGTTATGCAATAAAAAATGATGACGATTTATCAATGAGTGAATTATATAGAATTGCTGATGAGAAAATGTATAAAAATAAATTGAATAACGGGAAAAGTGTTAGAAGTTCTATTATAGCATCATTACTAACCACACTAGATGAAAAAACCTATGAGACAAAACTTCATGGTGATAGAATTAAAATATTAGCAATTGAAATGGCAAAAATTTTAGGATTCAATAGAAATATGTGTGATGAATTGGAATTAGCAGCATTAATGCATGACATTGGAAAAATAGCAATTCCAGTGGAAACATTGGCTAAAAAAGGAAAGTTAAATAATTTTGAATGGGATGAGATTAAAAGACATCCAGAGACAGGATATCATATACTCTTAGCATCTCCTAATTTAGCATCAATTGGTGAAATTGTATTATGTCATCATGAAAGATGGGATGGAAAAGGTTATCCAAGAGGTTTAAAAGAAGATAAAATACCATTTTTATCTAGAATTATATCTATTTGTGATGCATTTGATGTTATGACTCATGATAGACCATATAAAAAAGCGATATCATTTCAAAATGCAATTGAAGAAATGAAAAACTGCTTTGGGACACAATTTGATCCTAATTTAGAAAAAGTATTTTTAGAAGCAGCAAAAAATATATTTAAATAGATTATGTGGAGGAATTTTATGAAAAAAGAAAGTTATATTGACAGAAGAGAATTATTAGCATCTTGTATTGAAAATGATAGTGTACTTGTTTTATTTTCAGGATTAGCACCTCAAAGATCGGCAGATTATCCTTATGTATTTACACCATATAGACCATTTTATTATTTAACTGGAATAGATAGAGAAGATGCAATTTTAGTTATGGTTAAGAAAAAAGGAAAGGTTAATACATTTCTTTTTATTGAAAAGCCTGATGAAAAAATTGAAAAATGGACAGGAATAAGGATGAAACCAGATGAAGCTAAGAATATTTCTGGTATTGAAAGCATATTTTTTAGTGAAGATTTCAAAGATTATTTTAATAGAATTTTTGGCGGTCAAGAAATAAAGAATATTTATATGAGTATAGAACATATGGATTCAAAAGGAATAGGTAATTATAATTATCAAAAGAGCATTGAAATTTTAAAAAGATATCCAAGTTTAAATTTAATTAATGTTTTACATATTATAGGGAAAATGAGAACTATTAAATCGGATGAAGAAATAACTGCAATAGAAAAAGCAGTAAAGATTACTCAAGTTGGATTAACTGAAATGCTTAAAAATTTAAAACCAAATTTAAAGGAATATGAATTAGAATCTGAGTTTGACTATGTTGTAAGAAAAAATGGTTGTACAGGATTTTCATTTAAAACAATAGTTGCATCGGGGAAAAATGGAACAATTCTTCATTATGAGAGCAATAGGGATGAAATGAAGGATGGAGATTTAGTTTTAATTGATTTAGGTGCTGAAAAAAATTATTATTGTGGTGATTTAACAAGAACATTCCCTGTAAATGGAAAATACAGCAAAAGACAAAAACAAATATATGACATTGTTTTAGAAGCTCAAAGGAAAGTTATAGAAGCAATAGTTCCAGGAATTCCTTTTAGTAGCTTAAATGATATTGTTAAGGCAGTTTATGAAGAAAGATTAATGGAAATTGGATTAATTGACAAAAAAGAAGAGTTGCAAAAATATTATTTTCATGGGGTTTCTCATCACTTAGGATTGGATACTCATGATGTATGTGAATATGATATAAATCTAAAGGCGGGAATGGTAATAACAGTTGAACCAGGGTTATATATTTCTGAAGAAAGTATAGGAATAAGAATTGAAGATGATGTATTGGTAACTGAAGATGGTTGTAGAGTCTTATCAAATGATATGATTAGAACAACTGAGGAAATTGAAGCATTTATGGAAAATAATAAATAAAATTCAAAACTATATCAAATAGAAAATAATCTAGTTGGTATAGTTTTTTTTCGCCATTGACTAACGATAATAAAAAAGATATAGTAAAATGTGCATTTAAATCTTAATGTTAATCATTAAGGAGGATGGAAATGGATAAAAAAATAGCATTAGTTGGGAATCCTAATTGTGGGAAGACAACTTTTTTTAATTCAATAACTGGATCTAATCAATACGTTGGAAATTGGCCCGGTGTTACGGTAGAACAAAAAATAGGTAAATCAAAATACAAAGATATTAATATTGAATGGATTGATTTACCTGGAATATATTCTTTAGTTCCATATAGTATGGAAGAAAAAATATCTGAAGAATATTTAAGAAAAGAATCTGTAGATTATGTATTAAATATTGTAGATGCAACTAATCTAGAGAGAAGTTTATATTTAACAGTGCAACTATTAGAGATGAGATTACCGGTTATATTAGTCTTAAATATGATGGATTTAGTTAGGAAAAATGGTATAGAGATAATTAAAGATAAATTGTCAAAATATCTTGATATTGAAATTTTTGAGATATCTGCTGCAAAAAAACAAGGGATAGATTCTATTTTAGAATATATTTGTTTTAATAAAGCAGAAACAAAACCTTTTAATTGGAATAATTATAATTTATCTATAGATGGTAAGTTTGAATCTAATTGCGAAATTCTAGAAACTGATAGATTGCCTTGGGAAAAATTACATCATTTAGAAAGATGTAGTGTAGATGACAAATTAATTTCTAATTGTGATAAAAAAGATATTATATGTAAGGATATGAGAAGCAAATTAATTCAAGCAAGGTATAATTATATTGAGAAAATTGTTAATGAAGCTACAATCAAGAAAAAAGATACAGCTATCTTTACTGACAAAATTGATAAGATTGTAACACATCCAATTTTAGCACTTCCTATTTTCTTAATTATTATGGCATTAGTATATTATTTGTCGGTTCAAAGTATTGGAAAAAAATTAGTAGGGTTATTTGAACATTTAATTAATATTAATATTGCTGGTGGGGTTAAAATATTTTTGGAATATGTAGGGACAAGTTCTATAGTACAAGATTTGGTATTAAATGGCATTTTAGCTGGAGTAGGTTCAGTTGTTACATTTTTACCACAGATTGCTTTAATATTTTTCTTTATTTCTATTTTAGAAGACAGTGGATATATGGCAAGAATTGCATTAGTTATGGATAAATATTTTAGAAGATTTGGACTTTCTGGTAAGGCATTTATCCCTATGATGGTTGGGACAGGTTGTTCTGTACCAGGAATTATGGCAGCAAGGGCTTTGGATACAGATAAAGAGCGAAAACTTGTTATAATGATTTTACCTTTTATTTCATGTAGTGCAAAGTTACCAGTATATGTATTATTTGCATCATCTTTTTTTCCTGATTATGCGGGATTGGTATTGTTTAGCATGTATGTTGGCGGAATTCTATGGATGTTCTTTTCTGCATTTGTTTTAAATAAATTTATGATTAAAGAACCAAGTGAAGGGTTGTTAATTGAGTTACCAAAATATAAAATGCCACAAATAAAAACGGTGTTGCTTCAAGTATGGGATAGAAGTAAATCCTTTTTAAAGAAAGCTGGAACCGTAATATTTCTTGCTTCGGTTATTATATGGTGTTTGCAAGCATTTACAATAAATTTTGAAAAAGCAGAAGATCCAGAAACTAGTATTATTGCAGATGTTGGTAAAACAATAGCACCTGTATTTAAACCACTTGGATTTGGTGAATGGAAGCCAAGTGTTGCAATTTTGACGGGAGTAGCGGCTAAAGAAGCTGTAGTTTCAACTTTAGGAGTACTTAATGGAGTAGAAGAAGCCGATGAAAAAAATGAATTATTGCTTGAAAGATTGAAAAATATTTTTACTCCGGCATCCGCACTTTCATTTATAGTATTTATTTTATTAGCATCGCCTTGTATTTCTGCTATAATAGCGATATATAGGGAATTAAATTCATTAAAACTTATGTTGTTTGCGTTATTTTATCAAACAGGGTTGGCATGGATTGTGTCATTTATAGTATATCAAGTTGCGAATAAGTTAATTTATGTTTAATGTGGAGGTAAGTATGTACGATTATCATGTGCACAGTTGTTTTTCAACTGATTCAGATGCATCTTTAGATAGTATTTTTGAAAATGCGATTAATAATGGTTTAAAAGGAATATGTTTAACGGATCATATTGATTATCAGCATAGTATGGATTCAAATGACTTTACATTTAACCCTACTGAATATTTTAAAGTTTTAAAAGATTATAAAAATAAATATAAAAATATTTTAGATATATATATTGGCGTTGAATTAGGAATTCAAGATACTGTATATAAGGAATGTCATGAATTATTAAATAATAATGATTTTGATTTTGTTTTAATGTCTCAACATATGATAGATGGGGTAGATTTATATGATAGAGAGATTTATAAAAAGTATTCTTTAGAAGATGCAATATTAAAGTATTATAAAACAGTTTTAAGAAATATAAGTGGCTTTAATAATTATAATTGTTTGGGACATTTAGATTTGATTAGAAGATATGATGAGGATGCTAAGGAATATAATATGCATCAATTCAAAGATATTATTGAAGAAATATTAAGAAAAATCATTGAAAATGAAAAGGGTATAGAAATTAATGCAGGTGGATATAGATATAATTTAAATGCAGCTAATCCAGATTGGTGGATAGTGGAAATGTATTACGAATTAGGTGGTAGGATTATTACGCTAGGTTCAGATGCACATAAGGCAGAAGGAGTAGGAACTAAATTTGCTTTTATTAAAAAAGAACTGAAAAAAATAGGTTTTACTAAAGCTACTTATTTTGAGAAAAGAAAACCTAAATTTTATAATTTATAAAAATCAGGCTGGGTAATTTTAAATTTACCACAGCCTGATTTTTTTATCTATTACCAAGTTCAATAAAAAGATCTTTTAATGAAATATCTAATTCATTCATTAATACCATTAGATGATAAAGTAAATCACATGTTTCATAACAAGTTTCTTTAGGATTATTTTTTGAGGCAATTATTACTTCTGCTGTTTCTTCGCCAACTTTCTTTAATATTTTATCTAAACCTTCATTAAAAAGATAATTAGTATACGATTTTTCAATAGGATTATTGCGTCTTTCTTTAATTATTTTCTCTAAATCATATAGTGAATTAATATTGGGATTTGGAGATAAAATATATCTATTATCAAAACAGCTTTCGGTATTAGTATGACATGCAAATCCTTTTTGAAACACTTGAATCAACAAAGTGTCTTTATCACAGTCAAAGGACATAGATACTATTTCTTGCGTATTTCCTGAAGTTTCGCCTTTATGCCATAGGCATTTCCTTGATCTTGAATAAAAATAAGTTTGATTAGTTTTTATGGATTTGTTGAAAGATTCTTCATTCATATATGCTAACATTAAAACTTTTTTTGATATAGCATCTTGTATAATGGTAGGTACTAGACCTTGTTTATTAGTTTTTAATTCTGAAAAATTCATAATATCACCTTTACTTTCTTATTGGAATGGAGTTATTTATTAAAGTTTCTTTTAATTTTCTAATATTAATTTCATCGTAATGAAATACAGAAGCTGCTAATGCGGCATCTACTTTTGTATTATTAAAAACATCTACAAAATCTGAAATTTTGCCTGCTCCTCCGGAAGCAATTATTGGAACATTAACGGCTCTACATACCTCGTTTAGGAAGAAGGTATCATATCCATTTCTAGTGCCATCTGTATCAATAGTATTAATGACAATTTCACCTGCACCTAATAGAACGCCTTTTTTTATCCAATCAAGTGCATTTATATTTGTATTAGTTTGGCCACCATTTGTAAATATATAATAATTATTATTTGTTTTTTTCACATCTACTGAAAGAACAACACATTGATTTCCATAAATAGTAGCAGCGTCTTTAATTAAATTAGGATTTTTAAGTGCTCCTGAATTTATAGAAATTTTATCAGCTCCAGCACGTAAATAGGTTTTAAAATCATCAATGGTTTTAATGCCACCACCTATTGTAAAAGGAATTGTTAGATTTAATGATATGGATTTAACTAAATTAACAAATGCATTTCTATTTTCTAAAGATGCGGTTATATCATAAAAAACTAGTTCATCTGCACCTTCTATATTATATCTTTTTGCCAATTTTATTGGATCAGCAATTGCTTCTATATTTTTAAATTTTTGACCCTTAACGACCTGTCCATCTTTTATATCGAGACAAGGGATTATTCTTTTCTTTAACATAATTACCTCCTATAAAGTTAGAGCATCTTCTAATGAAATTTTATTTTCAAATAGAGCTTTTCCGATTATGGCAGATTGTATTCCAATTTTTTTCGCTTCTTTTAAATTTTCAATATTTTGCACACCACCAGATGCTATTAAATGAATATTATATTTAGATAATATTTTTTTATATAAAGAAAGATTATAACCGGTCATCATTCCATCTTTATTTATATCGGTAATTAAATAGTTACTAACTCCAATACTAACTAAATCCTTTATAATATCACTCCAAAAAATATTGCTATCTTTACGCCAAGCATGAGTTTTTATTTTTTCATTTAATAAATCTAATGCAATAATGATTCTGTTTGAAGAAAAGGAATTAATGCAATTTTGAGTAAATTTTAAATCCAAAGCTTTTGTTCCTAAGATACATTTAGAAACGCCAATTGAATAATATTTATCTAAATCATCAAGTGTTCTTAATCCACCGCCTAATTGAATTTCTAAATTTGTACTTTCGCATATTTCTTTTACTTCATCATAATGGAATAATGAATCGTTTTTTGCTGCATTTAAGTCAATAATATGAATTTTTTTTGCACCTGCTTTTTCATATTTTTTTGCTATTTCTACTGGGTTATTTGTATAAATTTTATTTGTATTATAATTTCCTTTTAGTAATCTAACACATGAATGATTTAATAAATCAATTGCTGGTATTATATTCATTTTATATACTCCTTAAAATTTTCTATTAGTTTAAAGCCTGCTATATCACTTTTTTCTGGATGAAATTGCATACCTATAATATTGTTTTTCTTAACAATTGAAGGGAAGATATTATGTTCATATTTAGTATTAGATAAAATGTATTTAGAATCTGTTTTAACATAATATGAATGAACAAAATAGTAATCTAAATTCATATCAACAGAATCAAAAAGAAAATCATTAATATTTTTTATTAATGAATTCCAGCCCATATGAGGTATTTTTGAAGTTTGGTCATCAAATTCAATAACTTCGCCTGGAATTAGATTTAAGCCCGTTGAAAAGCCACCTTCAGAACTGGATTCAAAAAGTAATTGCATACCTAAACAAATTCCTAAAATTGGAGTTTGTTTTTTAGCAGCCTTTTTTATTGCTAAATCTAAATTGAGTTTTTTTAAATTTTGCATTGCGATATTAAAAGAGCCAACTCCTGGTAATAACAGTGCATCTGCATTCTCTATTTCTTTAGGATTTTTAGATATTTTATATGCAATTTTACTTCGGTTAAGGAGATTTTGCACAGAGAATAAATTTCCTAAATTATAATCTATAATGGTAATCATTAAATAACCCCCTTTGTACTTGGAACTAGTGAATTAGTTTTATCAATTGAAGTAGCGAGTAGCAGAGATTTTCCAACGCTTTTAAATATTGCTTCAGCTAAATGATGATTATTAAAATTATTAGATAAATTTTTTATATGCAGTGTAAAATTTGCATGATTAGTAAATGCTCTAAAAAACTCAATAAACAATTCTGTAGGCATTTCACCAATATTTTCAGAGGTAAAAGATGCATCAAAATTTAAATATGAACGATTGCAAAGGTCAAGAGAACTTAAAACCAAAGTTTCATCCATAGGTAAAAGAAAGAATCCATAGCGATTGATATAGGATTTTTCTTTTAAAGCATTTTTTAAAACTTCACCTAAGCATATACCTATATCTTCAACAGTATGATGACAATCAACATATAAATCGCCCTTTGCTTTAAGTTTTATATCAAATTTTGCATATGAGCAAAAAAGAATTAAAAGATGATCAAAGAAGCCTATTCCTGTATCAATTTCATTTTTTCCTGTTCCATCTATATTAAGATAGATATCTATTTCAGTTTCATTTGTTTTTCTATTAATTATTGCATCTCTCATAAATATTCAGCTCCTTTAATGAATTAATTAATATTTCAATTTCATTTTTATTACCGATTGTAATTCGGTAATGGAATGGTAAATTTTCAAAAGATCTAATAATAATATTTTTTTCTTTTAAATATTTATCAAGGGGATAATTAGTTGTACTAATAAAAATAAAATTAGTGCTAGATTCATATATTTTGAAATTAAAAGATTTTGTTAAAAATTGTATAAGTTTATTTTTTAAATAAAGAATTTCATCAATATGACTATTTAAAGAATCTTTATTTGATAAAGCTTGTATTGCAAGAGATTCTGAAATTGAATTTAAATTGTAGGGTGGTTTTACATTGTTTAATTTATCTATAAGTTTTTTAGAACCACAAGCATAGCCAACTCTTAATCCAGCTAATCCATATGCTTTAGAAAAAGTTTTTGTTATTAATAGATTTGGGAAAAATTTAATTTTATCAATAAAACTTTGGTTAGAAAAATCCATATATGCTTCATCTAATATAATAATCCCATCAAATATAGAGAGAATTTTTTGTATTGTTTCAGAGGAAATAATTTTTCCTGTTGGATTATTAGGATTGCATAGAATTATTAATTTGGGATTAAACTTTTTTATTGAGTAGATTAGATTATCAAGATTGAAATCAAACTCATTAAGTAAAGTTAGTTTTGCTTTTCTTATTTTAGCAAATTTAGAATACATACTAAAACTGGGATTAAGGGATATAACATTATCATCTTGATTTACAAATGCTTGAAAAATAAATGAAAGAATTTCATCAGAGCCATTACCACAAATAAAATTTGATTTTTTAAGATTATAATTTTTGGCAAGTGCAAATTTTAAAGCATCACTATCCATAGAGGGATATCTATTAATTTGTTCTAATAATTTTGAACTATCGATATTCAACATCCAAGAAGGAATATTGCTTGATTCATTTGCATCTAATTTGATTTTATTGTAATTATTCATCTTGTGTACACCTCACTTTGATTGCATTTGCATGAGCAAAAAGAGTTTCAGCATTTGCAAATTCTATGATAGAACTACTTTCTTTTTCTAATTTTTCTTTGCTATATTCTAAATAACTCATTTTTTTTATAAAATCATATACGCCAAGAGGTGATTGGTATTTTGAAGCACCTGATGTAGGCAAGGTATGATTAGTTCCAGCCCAATAATCGCCCACAGGTTCAGGTGTATATTCTCCAAGAAAAATTGAACCAGCATTTTGTATTTTAGAAAGATAAACTTTCGGATTTTCAATCATTAGTTCTAAATGTTCAGGTGCAATATCATTTGAAAGAGTTATTGATTCTTCAATTGAATTTGTTAAGAAACAGAACATATTTGATGTTGATTGAACACTTAATATATTTTTTCTTTTAGATTTATCTATTTGTTTATTTAATTCATCTTTAACAAGTTTTATTATTTCATTTGAAGTTGTAATTAAAATACAACAAGCATTTATATCATGTTCAGCTTGAGAAAGTAGATCTGCAGCAATATATTTTGGATTTGCTTTTTCATCTGCAATAATTAATATTTCACTAGGACCTGCTATCATATCAATACCAACTTCACCATAAACTAACTTCTTTGCCATTGAAACATATATATTTCCAGGGCCAACTATTTTATTAACTTTTCTTATACTTTTTGTACCATAGGTTAATGCAAATATAGCCTGAGAACCTCCAATTTTATATATTTCATTTATATTAAGTAAATCTGCAGCTACTAAAACATTAGGATCAATTTCACCATTTGAGTTAGGTGGACAAACAAGTACTATTTCTTTAACTCCTGCAATTTTTGCTGGAATTGCATTCATTAAAACAGAAGATGGGTATTTTGCAGTTCCACCAGGGATATAAAGGCCTACTCGTTCAATGGCTCTATATGTTTGTCCTAAATAGAAATCTTTATTTTCTAAAAAATAATCTTTTTGCAACTGTGGTTTATGGAATGCGTAGATGTTATCTATTGCTTGTTTAAAGATATTTACTAATTGAGAATCAATAGAAGAATAGGCTCTTTCTATTTCTTCTTTTGTAACTTTTAAATTATCTAGTGAAACATTGTCAAACTTTTTAGTATATTTATACAAAGCATCATCACCAAAGTTGATTATATCGTTGGCAATAGGTTTTATTTCATTAAGAATCTGTTGAGATAATAATCGATTTTTATTTAGTTTTTGTTCAGAAAATTCGGTATATTCTGAATAAAGTATTGTTTTCATAAAATGCTCCTTTCTAAGTTTTAGACTATTTGTTCTAGGAAGTTATTTATTTCAGCTTTTTTAAATTTATAACTACTATGATTTGAAACAACTGAACTTGTAATTTCTAAAAAACTATCTATTTCATATAAATTATTTGCTTTCAGTGTATTTCCAGTTTCAACAATATCTATTATTACATCAGATAAATCTACCAAAGGAGCAAGTTCAACAGAGCCCATAAGAGGAATAAGTCTAAAGGATAGTTTCTTTTCATTTAAATATTTAGAACTTATTTTAGGATATTTTGTTGCTACTCTTAAAATTGAAGGTGGATTATCCATAATTTGATTGTTTTTTGCAGCAAGAGACATTCTGCATTTGCCAAATGAAAGATATCTTAACTCATATAAATCCAAAGATGATTCTAAGATAGTATCTCTACCAACGATTCCTAAATCAGCAATTCCTGTATCTACATAGATTGGGACATCGCATGCTTTTACTAAAATTAGATTGAAATAATCAGTTTTTAATATTAATTTTCTGCTATTTTTATAATTATTTAAATCAAGTGGATATTTTGAACAAAGTATTTCCATAACTTTTTTTTCGATTCGTCCCTTAGCTAGTGCTATTGTTAACATAATTACCTCCTAATGTCCTAGATATTGATCTTGGTTTTTGTATGCTTTTAAAAATTTTAACAATTGTGTATCATTCAACTTTAAGGTAGTTGTTGAATTTTTATCAATAAGAGTATATTTTGCATTTAAAGAAGAAATAATTGTAAAAGGGATATTATCAATAAATGCCTTTTCTAAACGTTCTTTGTTATTTACATAAGATTCAATATTAACTTTGAAATTAAAATCACGTAATTTTTCAGCAAGGGCAAAGGCATTTTTCATATCCTTAGAATTAACAAGAAGTAAGATATCATATGGAACAGTTGAAGATATCTTTTTTAAATTCATAAAAGAATCAATATCAATTCCAAAACCGCAAGCAGGAAAACTTTTATTAAAAGCAGATGCTAAATTATCATATCTACCTCCTGATAGAACTGCCTTGGGATAATTTTCAATATAACCTTTTATAATTAAATCAGAATAATAATCTTTGTCTGATATTAAACTTAAATCTATTGAAATAGATTTATAAAATGAATAGTCTTTAAGATAATTTATGAGAGAACTTAAATTATCAATAGCTTTCTCCATTCTTTTATTAAGTTTAAATTGTTTGATTTTTGTTAATACATCAGAAGGATTACCAGATAAAGATAAAAGTTCTTTTAATAATTTATTATTAGTATTTGACTTTAAAGCAAATAAATTAAGTTCTTGTTGATTTTTAATTTTTAGTATTTCAATAAGTTGAAATTTTTCTGTTTCGTTAAAATCAGCTAAAAGACCATTTAAAAAATTTACATCACTTATTTCTAAAACAAAATTATTATTGCTTAATTTAAGAGCTTTTGATGCAAGATTTATTATTTCAAAATCAGAAATAAGAGTTTGATCGTCATAAATTTCAATACCTACTTGAGTTTTTTCAATTGGTGTTTGATTATTTAATTCAAAAATATTACAACCATAACATAACTTTAAAGGTTTATTTAGAAAATCATAATCTTGGGTGATATGCGCAGCTATAGATGCAGTTATATCATTTTGAAGCACAGTTTTAGAATCAGTTTTTTTTGAAAATGTAATTAAATTATCTTTTAGACTGTTAAAAATAGAGTTTCTAAATAAATTAGAATTTTGGAAAATAGGTACAGATATTTCGTTAAATCCATGCATTTTAAAAGTATTGTTAAAAGAAGTTATAAGTTCGTTTTTGTAAGCAAAGTTTTGGTAAAAGTTTGAATTAATTGTTTTCATTAGTGCCTCCTTAATAAGTAATAAAGTTATAAGAAATAAAAAAACTCCTATAGGCATTGCCTATAGGAGTTAGTCACCATAGATGCAAGCCCGAGCATTACAACTAGGGCTTGCATCTTCTGAATTATTTACAGAGATTCAAACCCACATCTATGATGATGATGAAATTGTATAGAATTATTTAAATTAGTAATAAATAAAGTTTTCATAAGTCACCTCAAAATTAATATTGTTTGAATGATATCATAAAAAAAATGCTAATACAAGAAAAAAAATATAATTTTAAAAAAGTAATAAAAATATTAAAATTATTATATATTATGCGGTGTGGACCCCGAACTCTAATAAATTCTTTACTTGTGCAACATCTTTATCACCTCTGCCAGATAAATTTATTACTATAATTTTATCTTTAGATAAAGTTTTTGCAAGGTCTAATCCATATGAAATTGCATGTGAACTTTCAATTGCAGGGATAATACCCTCTAATTGACTTAAAGTAACGAAAGCATCAACGGCTTGCTGATCAGTAACGCTAACATAATTACATCTGTTTATATCTTTATAATATGAATGTTCGGGTCCTACTCCAGGATAATCTAAGCCAGCTGCTACAGAATGTACTGGAAGAGGAGTTCCATCTTTTTCTTGTAAAGTATAGCACTTAAAACCATGAATAAGTCCAGGAGTTCCTTTTGATAATGTTGCGGCGTGAAAAGGAGTGTCCAATCCTTTTCCAGCGGGTTCAACTCCAATAAATTTTACATCCATATCGTTAAAAAAAGGTGAAAATAAACCTATTGCATTGGATCCTCCTCCAACACATGCGATTAAATAATCAGGAAGACGATTTTCGGCCTCTAAAATTTGAGATTTAACTTCATTTCCAATAACACTTTGAAAAAATTTAACCATAGTTGGATATGGATGAGGACCAACTGCAGAACCAAGCATATAATATGTTGTTTCAGCGTTTGAGGAAAAATCCATAAGTGCTGCATCAACAGCATCTTTTAGTGTTCTTGTACCTGAAGAAACAGGAATAACTTTTGCTCCTAATAATTCCATTCTAAAAACATTTAGTTCTTGTCTTTTGGTATCTTTCTCACCCATATAGATAATACATTCCATATCAAATAATGCACATGCAGTGGCTGTAGCTACACCATGTTGTCCTGCACCAGTTTCAGCGATAATTCTTTTTTTGCCCATTTTTTTAGCTAATAGGACTTGTCCTATAGTATTATTTATTTTATGTGCGCCGGTATGATTTAGATCTTCTCTTTTTAAATAAATTTTTGCGCCGCCAATTTTTTTTGATAAATTTTCAGCATAATAGAGAGGGTTTTCGCGTCCCACATAGTTTTTTAAGTAATAATTTAAATCTTTTATAAATGAGGAATCATCAATGCATTCTTCAAATGCAATTGCTACTTCATTTAATATTTTTTCTAGATTTTCGGGAACAAAAGAACCTCCAAAATTTCCAAAATAACCTTTTTTCATAATATACCTCCTAAAATACATCATAGATGTTTGTGATAAGTATTGAATTGAAAAAGATTTACGGATTATTTGATTTAAAAATTGGCTAAAAAAAGTCCTCTATATCCTAAGATATAGAGGACGAAAATTCCGCGTTGCCACCTCATTTGCTAAATAGCCACTTCACGTACGAAGAAAACTTGATACGCTATCTCTATAACGGGAGCACCCGGAGCACCTACTTATTCGGTGTCACTCAAAAGTCCATTCAAGAAATCTTTTCACACTGTTTTGCACCACCAACAGCTCTCTAAAGTGAATAAGATAAATTTACTCTTCTTTCTCAACGTTTTAAAAATTACATGCATGTTTATTTTCATTAACTATAAAATAAATGGAAAGTATAGTCAAGTCTTTTTAAAAAAAAGAAGTTTATTTAATAAAGAGTCTATTGTTTTCTTAGTATAGAAACTAAATTGTGATATTTAGCTGAAGATATATTAATTGAAATTATTGTGTTGATTGTATTTTGAAATAGAAATATATATATTGATTTTGATTTTCTGAACAAAAAAGAAGATAAAATAATGCTATTATAATATAATTAGAATGAAATTAAAAAGATTTGTTTTATAAATAAAAGAAATCAATACAAATAGGGAGGTATCATGAAAAAAAATTTTTTGATTATTACAGCATTTTTAAGTGGCGTAAGTGTAATGGGGGTTGAATTAAGTGCTAATAGATTATTAGCTCCCTTTTTTGGGTCTTCACAGATTGTATGGACAGTTATTATTGGATTAATAATGATTTTTATGAGTATTGGCAACTATTTTGGAGGAAAATATGCTGATAAAATGGAAAATATGGATAAGTTATATAGAAATCTTTTTCTTACAGGCATATGGGTTTTAATTTTACCATGGATAGGGAAATATGTTATTTTAGGAATAACATTTTTATTAGTTTTTATTGGGATAAAACAGGTTATATTGTTTGGTTCTTTATTAACTTGTTTAGTTCTATTCTCTTTTCCTCTAATAATGTTAGGGACAGTATCACCTACATTGGTAAGATTCGGGTTAAAGGACAGTGATAAACCGGGGGAAGTGGCAGGCAAAATATATGCTAGTTCTAATATTGGGAGTATACTTGGAAGTTTTTTACCAACATTTATTACATTACCTCTTTTGGGAACAAGGAAAAGTTTTATATTTTTTGCTATGATTTTAATGCTTCTTTCAATTATTTACAAATTGAAATATAGGAATATTAAAAATGTATTGAAATATGCAATTGTCTTTAGTATAACGGCTATTTTATTTATTATTCCAATACAAGAAAGTTATGCATTTTGGGACGATTCTGTAATATATGAAGGAGAATCTATATATAATTATTTACAGGTTAAAGATACTGAACAATATAGAACATTTTCAACTAATGTTGCTTTTGGTGTTCAATCAGAAATAAGGAAAAATAAATTATTGACAGATGCATATTATGATTACCTATTGTTTGCACCTCTTTTTAATGGAGCATCAAGAGAGGGTAAATTGGATATACTAATATTAGGTTATGGGACTGGTTCAGTGGATAAACTTTTTAGCTATTATTATCCTAATTCAAATGTTACAGGAGTTGAAATAGATAAAAAAATAATTGATATTGCAAAAGAATATTTTGATGTAGATACAAATAGAACAGAAATTCATGT
>Ga0193953_1000524_pt1 | contig 20368 bp, 20 predicted proteins | sample BB_4_MG_FD_140325 | JGI IMG/M metagenome (GOLD analysis project Ga0193953, IMG submission 140325) | Microbial mat bacterial communities from the Broadkill River, Lewes, Delaware, United States - BB_4_MG | ecosystem: Environmental > Aquatic > Freshwater > River > Microbial mats | place: USA... | reverse complement strand
TTCCGACCACTTGACCCCCAGTCAAGTGCGCTACCAGGCTGCGCTACGCCCCGCCAAAAACAGAAGCTTTATACTCCCGGGGTCCGATAGATGTCAAGCATTCATGTTGCAGTTATGCTGGCGCACGCTCAAAGGGTGTTGAGTGGGGGGATGAATTGGCTGAGATGCTGCTGTGTTATTGGTTTGCAACTGTCGAAAAGGCGAGGGCTTTTTATGCGGGGTCCGTGCAGGGTGGATGGCCTCTCACATGTGGCGGTGGTCTGGTTCGGGGGCAATGCGCTTTCGCAACCTGCTTTCAAGGTGGTACACCTTGCCGCCGGAGGCTTGCTCAGTCGGGGCAATAAAAAGGCAAAAAAAAAGGACCCAATCTGTAAAGATTGGATCCTTTTAAAATCTGTTTTTGGTTAATGGTCGGGGCGAGAAGATTCGAACTTCCGACCACTTGACCCCCAGTCAAGTGCGCTACCAGGCTGCGCTACGCCCCGCCAAAAACAGGAGCTTTATACCCCCAGGTCTCGATTGATGTCAAGCACTCTTTGACAAAAAAAAAGTCCGCCCCCATAATGGCCCAAAAAACGCCGGCCCCTGTGGTGTTCGCTCAGATATCAAGTCTCTAAAATCAAGGGGTTGGGGAAAGGATGCTCTTTTATGGTTCCACTTTTTAAAAATGCGCGGATTGGTGTTGTGGCTCCGTCGGGGGTCGTGGATCCCGAAAAACTTGCAAAGGGGATGGATAGACTCAAGGCGATGGGGTGGACGGTGGATGCCGATGACGGTGTGTTGGCCGCGCAAGGGTACCTGGCCGGGGGGGAGGATGCACGTAAGTCGTCTCTGATCCGCATGGCCGGGACCCGCCCCGGGCTTCTGGTTGCCGCACGCGGGGGGTATGGTGCCATGAGGTTGTTGCCTGCTCTATCCGCGGACGAACTTCTCTCACTGCCTCTGTTTATGGGGTTCAGTGATGCCACGGCTCTTCTGGTTCGTTTGGTGGGCCTGGGGGGGCGGGCTCTCCATGGCCCTACGGTTCAGTCCCTATCCATGGCATGTCCGGAGACCCTTGACGCCCTTGAGGGGTTATTACGCGGGGGGGATCGACCCAACCCCCTGGGAGATTCCTGGAATACACTCGTGGACGGAGAGGGGGCGGGGGTTCTTTCCGGCGGTAACCTGGCAACCCTGGCCCATCTCTGCGGGACCCCCTATCAACCGGATTTTTCGGGATGCGTTCTTGCTTTGGAGGATCTGAATGAGGCCCCCTACCGTATCGACCGCGCCCTTACCCAGATGCGGTTGGCTGGTGTTTTTTCCGGGGTGGCCGGGGTGATGGTGGGGGAATGCCTTCATTGCGGGGCTGCCGAGGTGCTTGATGGGGTGTTTCGCGAAATCTTTACGCCACTGGGAATCCCGGTGGTGACAGGTGGGCGGTTTGGGCACGGGACCACAAATTTGCCCATGGTCTTTGGAGAACGGGTTGCACTCTCCACGGAATCGGGGTTTCGGTATGCCTGATCTCCTGTGTGAAAAGATGAAGGAAGGGGTTGCAGGCGGTGTTTTTCCCGGAGGGCAGCTTCTGGTCATGGCAGGTGGCGAGGTGGTGGCAGAGCACTGCGCAGGGCGGCTTCACCCCGAAGGGGCCTCGGTGACCCCCGTGACCCTGTTTGACCTGGCGTCCCTCACCAAGCCTCTGGCCGGGGCCACGCTTGCCATGCGACTGGTGCAGGACGGGCTGATTTGTGTTGACCAGCCTGTATGTCGATACCTGCCGTGGTTTTCGGGTGGCGGTCGAGGGGCCGTCACGGTGCGGCATCTGCTGGACCACTCCTCCGGCCTTCCGGCCTGGCTTCCCTTTTATGAAGCACTTGTCCCCATGGCTGCGGAAGAGCGCCGGCACGGGTTGCAGATGCTTTTGCAGGGGTGCTCCCTTGAGGCCCCGGCTGGGGCGAGGGTGTGCTACAGCGACATCGGGTTTATGCTCCTGAAGGTGCTTGTGGAGGCCGTGGCTCAAGGGGATGTGAGGACACTTTTTAACAGAGAGGTGCGTACCCCATTGCGCCTGGTTGATCTGATGTACGCGCCGGATCTGACGCCGGAAAGGGAGGTGGCAGCAACCGAGGTATGCCCCTGGCGTCAGAAAACCCTGGTGGGGGAGGTCCATGACGACAACGCCTGGGCCATGGGTGGGGTTGCCCTTCACGCCGGACTATTCGGAACGTCCCGGGAGGTGGGGCGGCTTGTGTGGCACTTGGCGTCGCATCTTCAAGGGGGTGGGGGTGGGGCCCCTTTTTGCCAAAAGGTGGTGAGGGCCTTCCTTTCGGAATCGTGTGGGCGGGGGCGCGGATTGGGATTTGACATGCCATCAGGCGGGGCGTCGGCCAGTGGGCGTTATTTTAAAGCCGGCAGTGTCGGTCACCTCGGGTTTACCGGTACCTCTTTCTGGGTCGATCCGGTGGCGGAGGTGGTGGTGGTCCTGCTTACAAACCGGGTGCATCCGTCCCGGGAGAACACCAAGATTCGTTCTTTTCGCCCGGAGGTGCATGACCTTGTGATGGAAACCCTCGGGAGGGAAGGCGTTGACGGGCAGTGATGGGTGCCGCTTCGGCTCCTCTTTTTAAGTTGTCAAGATTCATGATTTCTGATAGCGGTGGAGGGTGATCGTTGCCCTTGCCTGTCCGTCGGGCCCATTGCCCCTCACATGAGGCGGTGGTCTCTAAGCGGGGTGCTTCTTGAAGCGAACCCCTCTTTTTGGTGCTCATTTGGGAGTGCAACCGGTCAACGTAACGACGACTCAATGGAGCGGACGCGAGCCACGGGTGATGCGATGCCGGTGTCAAGCTGACTCTCTTTAATTATCAGGCCATTACAAATTATCGGGAACAAAGGCTGACTATGAACCTTCTTGACTCGCTGCTGGGGATATTTTCCAGCGACCTGGCCATCGACCTGGGAACGGCCAACACCCTTGTCTATGTGAAAGGTAAGGGCATTGTGCTCAGCGAACCGTCCGTGGTGGCTGTTCGCACCGACAACAGATCCAAGAACAAGGTGCTGGCCGTAGGTGCCGAGGCCAAGAACATGCTCGGGCGAACTCCTGGGAATATTGTGGCTATCCGTCCCATGCGGGATGGGGTGATTGCTGATTTTGAAGTGACGGAAGCGATGCTCAGTCACTTTATTAAAAAGGTGCATAACAACCGCCAGAAGTTTGTTCGCCCCCGCATTATCATTGCAGTGCCATCCGGGATTACCCAGGTTGAGAAGCGTGCGGTGAAAGAGTCTGCTGAGTCTGCGGGTGCCCGTGAGGTGTTTCTCCTGGAAGAGCCCATGGCAGCAGCCATCGGTGCGGGGCTGCCCATCACCGAGCCCACCTGTAATATGGTTGTGGATATTGGCGGCGGCACCACCGAGGTGGCGGTTATCTCTCTTGCCGGTATCGTCTATTCCCGCTCTTTAAGGGTGGCTGGCGATCGCATTGATGAAGCGATCATGCAGTACATCAAGCGGCGTTACAACCTTCTCATTGGCGAGCGCACTGCCGAAGTGATCAAGACCACCATCGGCAACGCCTACCCCGAGACCGAGCATATCGAGACCATTGAGGTGAAGGGGCGAGACCTGGTCTCCGGGATTCCCAAGATTCTCGCCATTGACTCCGAAGAGATCCGCCAGGCAATCAGCGAGCAGATCGATGCCATTGTGGAGTGCGTGAAGATCGCCCTGGAGCAGACCCCCCCTGAATTGGCTGCGGATATCGTGGACCGGGGAATTGTGCTTACGGGGGGCGGTGCCCTGCTTAAAAACCTCGACAAACTCCTCAAGGAGAACACCGGTCTTCCCATTACTGTGGCTGAAGACCCTCTCTCCACCGTTGCCAAAGGGGCTGGCATGTCCCTTGACAGCATCGAAATTTTGCGCCAGGTGGTCATCAGGTAGCCTATGTTTTCACGGCGCATGGTACTGGTTGTGGCGGTGTTGGTGCTGCTTCTGCTCAACATTGCCGCTCTCACCGTTTCAAGCAGCCGCCTCGATTCGGCCGGAGGTGCAGCGCAGATCGCACTGCACCTGACGGCCCCTTTCCAGAAAGGCATCTCCTCTACCCTCGGATGGGTTCGTTCCATCTGGACGGGGTATTTCAATCTTGTCTCCACGGCCGAAGAAAATGAAGCGCTTCGCCTTGAAGTGGCTCAGCTTCGTGAGCAGCTCAACGGGTACAACGAGCTGAAGCTGCTCGACGGTCGGATGAGAGATCTCCTCTCCTTTAAAGAGGCAAAGGCCCGCAACATGGTGGCCGCCGAGGTGACGGGTAAGGACGCGTCACCCTGGTACCGAACCCTTATCATTGACAAAGGCACGGAAGACGGTGTGGTCAAGGGGCAGCCAGTTGTGGTGCCTGACGGCATCGTGGGGCAGGTCATCGAAGCCTCGCATCGATATGCCAAAGTGCTTCTCGTCACCGATCGCAACAGCTCTGTGGATGCTTTGGTTCAGGACACCCGGTCCAGGGGTGTTCTTAAGGGCGGCGGGTCCGGCGAGTGCCATTTTGCCTACGCCAACCGAAACGACACCATCACCGCTGGTCAGCGTATCGTCTCATCGGGGCTGGACGGTGTGTTTCCCAAGGGTTTTTTCATCGGGACCGTGAGCAAGGTGAACAAAGGGGTGGCCGGAATCTTTCAGGAAGTCGTGGTGACCCCATCTGTCACCTTTGAGAAGCTGGAAGAGGTCCTCGTGGTGATGAGCCCGGAGGCGGATAGCTGATGGCGGTCATCGGATACACCCTGGTCTCCACCCTGTTGATCCTTATACAGACGGCCCTCCTTCCCCAGATACCCATGCGGCCCCTTTTTGACCTTCTCGTGGTCCAGGTGGTCTTTACGGCCCTTTCGTTGCCGGGGGTGAAGGGTGGTGCGGTGGTTTTCATGACGGGGGTGCTCGCCGATGGGCTTTCAGGCAGCCCCTTTGGCCTTTATATCACCAGCTATTTCTGGCTCTTCTTTTCCCTTCAGGTTGCCACGCAGGTTCTGCACGTGTACAGCCGCATTCTTATCTATCTTGCCATCCTGGCAGGGATTCTCCTTGAAAATCTTGTGGCGCTTCTGGCGCTCAGTGTGGCCGGGGCCAACGCCGCCACCATGGTGTGGGCTGTGGAGCAGGGGGGCGTCCAGCTTCTCTGGGGGGCTGCCTTGGGCCCTGTTGTTTACCTTCTCCTGGGTGGGGGGTACCGGCTGGGCGGAGCGTTGACCCGCAGGGTGGTTCGTCGCCTGGAAGGGGGCGAAGGTGTGTAGTGCTTCTGGGAACGGGGACAGCGCCGAGGGTGGGCGCATGGGCAGCTACCTCAACAGTCCGGACGGGGATTGGTTCAATCGCCGTCTTAAAGGGACGATGGTTCTTATCTTTATCGCCTTTGCCGTGATCCTGGTTCGCCTCTTTTATCTTCAGATCATCAACGGCCAGACGTACCGGGAGCTTTCCACGAACAACCGCATCCGTCTTCAGAGTCTGCCTCCCTCCCGGGGGCTGATCTATGACAGCGAGGGCAACCTTCTTGTGGACAACCGGCCTGCCTTCGACCTTTTTATTGTCCCCCGGGATGCCAAGCCCCTGCCTGAAACCCTGGAACGCCTCTCTTTGTTTACCGGGATTCCTGTGGAAGAGATGGCAGAGCGAATTGCCAAGAAAGGAGGGGAGAACAGCTCCCGTCGGGTGGTTCTCAAGCGGGGCATCGGGCGTGACGTTCTGGCGCCTGTGGAGGTGCACAGTTTTGACCTGCCAGGTGTGGTGGTGAAGGTACGTCCCAAGCGGTTCTATCTTAATCCGGGCATGGCAGCTCACCTGTTGGGCTATTTGGGTGAGATCAATGCACGCGAGCTTGCAAGTGGCAACCACCCGGAGGCGTCGGTGGGGGATTTTATCGGCAAGTTTGGGGCGGAAAAGGTGATGGAGCCTCTTATGCGGGGCTCCCAGGGCGGCCGACAGGTGGAGGTGGACGCCCGTGGACGGGTGATTCGTGAACTCCAGCGGGTGGAGGCAGATCCCGGCAAGAACATCTTTCTGACGATCAACACGAAGCTCCAGAAGCGGTCAGAAGCCCTGCTTAAAGGGGATGTCGGTGCAGTTGTGGCCCTTGACCCCAGAAATGGTGCTGTTTTGGCCATGGCCAGCAGCCCCACCTTTGATCAGAACGATTTTGTGAGCGGGCTCTCCTATGCCAAGTGGAACGCTCTGAGAAACGATCCCGGCCGTCCCATGGAGAACAAGGCCACCCAGGCTCTTTATCCTCCGGCCTCGATTTATAAAATCGTCTCATCCATTGCGGCCCTTGAGGAGAACCTGGTTGATTCAAAGACGCGTTTTTTCTGCTCGGGCAGGCACTCCTACGGAAACCGTGTGTACCGCTGCTGGAAACGTGCAGGCCACGGTTCGGTGGATGTGCTGGATGCCATCGCCCAGTCCTGCGATGTCTATTATTATGAGGTGGGAGAGCGCCTGGGGGTGGATCGTCTGGCGTTTTACGCGAAGGCCTGCGGTCTGGGCCGTCCAACGGGGGTGGAGCTGGCCGGTGAAGCTGCCGGGCTCATTCCCACGGCCGAATGGAAGAGGCGCAAGCTGGGTCAGAACTGGCTCAGCGGGGAGACCCTTTCCCTTGCCATCGGGCAGAGTTACAACCTTGTGACCCCTATTCAGATGGCCATGCTGGCTGCCTCGGTGGGCAACGGCGGCACGCTTTACAAGCCATACATCCTGGGGAAAATTGAGACGGCCGACGGCGAATTGGTCAAAGAGACCCTGCCGGTTGAGAAGGGGCGTCTGCCTGCGGGAAAGAAGACCCTGGAGTTGGTTCGAAAGGGGCTTTGGGGGACGGTGAACAGCCGGAAGGGCACGGGGAAGATAGCCGCCATCGAGGGGGTCACCGTGGCAGGGAAGAGCGGGACGGCCCAGGTGGTCAGCAAGGGGGATGATGACTCCAGGAAAAAGAAAATCAGAAAATTCCGCGACCACGCCTGGTTTGTGGCCTATGCGCCTGTGGTGAACCCCACCATTGCCGTGGCAGTGATCGTGGAGCATGGTGAGGGTGGGTCCACCAAGGCGGCCCCCATTGCCAGGAAAGTGATCGAGACCTATCTGGAAAAAGGGGAGGCCGCCCATGATTGATCGCCGCGTCGTTGAGCATTTTGACTGGGGACTTCTTTTGATTACCCTGCTTATCTCCGGCCTGGGGCTGGTGGCGCTTTACAGCGCCGTATATGCCGGGAATGATGCCTCGTTGCGCCCTTTGTTCGTCAAGCAGCTCGTCTGGCTTGGGGGGGGCATGGGGGTCATGATAGCGACCTTTTGCGTGGACCCCAAGGAGTTCGAGCGGTGGACCCCGGGAATCTATGCCGGGTGCATGCTGCTTCTTGTGGCGGTGCTTCTTGTGGGGCGTGTGGTGGGTGGGTCGAGGCGCTGGCTTGTTTTGGGGTCGTTGACCCTTCAGCCTTCGGAGCTGGCCAAGGTCGGCGTTATATTGATGCTGGCGCGTCATTACGCTCGAAACGCCACAACCCGGGGGCTTGGGTTTCGCGAGCTGGTCAAGCCAGCGGGCATTGTGCTGTTGCCGTTTTTTCTGATCTATCTCCAGCCCGATCTGGGCACCGGCCTTCTCATCGTGATGATTGCCGGGATCATGACCCTTTTTGTTAAAATTGAGCGGCGCACGTTGACGGTGCTGGTGTGTGCGGGGCTGGGGGTTACGGTTGCCGCCTGGCTCTTTTTTCTCAAGGCCTATCAGAAGCAGCGGGTGCTGACCTTTCTGAATCCTGACCGTGATCCCTTGGGGGCCGGTTATCATATTATCCAATCCAAAATTGCCATCGGGTCCGGGATGCTTACCGGGAAAGGGTTTCTTAAGGGGACCCAGAACACCCTGAGCTTTCTTCCCGAGCGGCACACCGACTTTATTCTCTCGGTTCTGGCCGAAGAGTGGGGCTTTCTGGGGACGGTGCTTCTTGTGCTCCTGTACTGCACGCTTTTTGTCTGGAGCCTCAATATTGCCCACAAAAGCAAGAACACATTCGGTACCATTACCGCCGTGGGGGTTACAGCCATGCTCTTCTGGGAAGTCTTCATTAACATGGGGATGGTGATGGGCCTGATGCCGGTTGTGGGGGTTCCATTGCCCCTGGTGAGTTACGGTGGCTCGTCGGTGGTAACCAGTCTTATGTCCATCGGCCTCCTGATGGGGGTCAGCATGCGTCGTTTTAAAAAATAGCTGTTTAACAATCTGGGGCAGAGATCCGGGCGCTCGTTGCAGCCGGAGAGTGAAATGCGTTATCGGCTCATGGGGTGGGTGGCGGCTGAGACGGGAGGGGTGAATCCGGTGTGATCATCGGTTCTTTTACTCTTTTTCGTGGCGGGGTTATTCGGTTTTGAATGCTTAGCTTTCCATGGTTTGCGCCTGTTCGCTTTACGGCAACATACTGCTTGTGGGTAAAGCGTAAGAGCCTTTATTAGCAAGCGCTGGCGTGTCATGGAAAAAGCTGATATCACTTGCTATCCACTAAAAGATTTTCTAAAACAGGTTGACAAAAAAAGAGAAAAACTGGTATAGGATCGGTGCTAAAATAAGGGATTTTCTAAGACTTGTATCAGTCTTAGTTTCTGTTGTTATGATATTTTTCTGGCATTCTTATTAACTTTTGTTGGAGGGTCACCAATGGTTAGTGTGGATTATTCCTTATTGGTGCAGATCGTCAACTTCATCCTCTTGATTCTTATTTTGAACGTTGTTCTTTATAAGCCGATCAGGGGGGTTCTTGCGAAACGCCGTGAGGCAATCGATGGGCTCAATGCGAGCATCGATGCGTCCTCAGCTGGTGTTCGTGAGAGGGAGGAGACATTTGCAGCCGGGATCAAGGAAGGGCGTACCAAGGGCGTTGAGCTCAAGGACGCGCTCATTGATGAGGCGTCCCAGGAGGAGAGGCGCATCGTCGGGGAGATCACCAGCCGTGCCCAAGAAGATCTTGTCGCTGTTCGTGAGAAAATTTCTCAGGATATGGTTGCGGTGCGGGAGAGTCTGCAGAGTGAAGTGGATGATTTTGCAAATGCAATTGGCGAGAAGATTCTGGGGAGGGCACTGTAATGTTTTCTGTGTTTAAGGCGTCCAAAGGGCGCAAGCTTCTATCCTGGTGTTTTTTTGTTGCGTTGACCCTTACTGCCGGTGTGGCCTTTGCCTCAAGCGGCGGTGATGGCGGACATGCGGCGGAGGCCAAGCACTGGCTCACCACGGATACCGCGCGTGTATTGAACTTTGTTGTACTCATGTCCCTTCTGGTTTTTGTGCTTCGAAAGCCTGTCTCCAATGCCCTCTCCGGGCGTATCGATACCATCCGTGATGAACTCGATACCCTTGAATCTCAAAAGGCCGACGCCGAAAAGACTCTGGCTGAGTATGAAACCAAGATCGCCACCCTGGAGAGTGAGGTGGAGGTGATTCTGGCGCAGTACAAGGAGCAGGGAGAGACCGCCAAGAAGCGAATTTTTGCCGAAGCCGAGCTCCATGCCGCTAAGCTTGAGGAGCAGGCCAAACGCAATATTGACCATGAGTTTAAGGCGGCTCGTGCTGACCTGAAGGCCGAGATCATGGCCCTCGCCCTGGAAAAGGCCGAGGAGCTGATTCGAGAGAAGATCAACTCGGACGATCAGGACAAGCTGGTGGATGACTATCTGGACAAGGTGGTGGTGTAATGAAAGATATCGCAATATCCAAGCGTTATGCCAAGGCTCTGTTGCTCATTGGCAAAGAGGACGGCAACGCGGAGACCTACCGTAGCGAGCTCAGCGGTATGGCTGCGCTTCTTGCCAGGGAGGAGGAACTTTCCACCGTCATTGCCAACCCTGTCTACGCATTTGACGGCAGGCGCGGCGTGTTGAAGGTGGTGGTTGATAAAATGGCCATCTCCCCCGTCATCGCGTCCTTTGCCCTGCTTTTATTTGACAAGGGCCGTTTCGGCCACCTTGGCTCCATCGACGAAACCTATCAGGAACTGGTGGATGAGCTCAACGGCGTCGCCCACGCGCATGTGGTTTCAGCTGTGGATCTGTCGGAAGACGCTGTGGAGAAGATTAAGGCATCCCTCTCCGCGCTGACCGGTAAGGACGTCATTCTGAATCTGGAAAAAGACCCCGGGTTGATTGGGGGCATTGTTACAAAGATAGGTGACCTTGTACTTGACGGCAGTGTGCGCACACAGCTGCAGAACATGAAAGAATCTTTTAAAAGGGGTGAGAGTGTCTAATGGAAATCAAAGCTGAAGAGATTAGCCAAATAATCAAGGAGCAGATCAAGGATTTCGACAAGAAAGTCGAGCTTTCCGAAACCGGCGTCGTTCTTTCAGTAGGCGACGGCATCGCGAGGGTCTACGGTCTCGAAAAAGTAATGGCCCTGGAGCTTGTGGAATTTCCCGGTGGCATTCTCGGCCTCGCCCTCAACCTTGAAGAGGACAACGTCGGTATCGCGATTATGGGCGATGACTCCCAGATCAAGGAAGGCGATATTGTCAAGCGTACGTCACGTATTGCCGAGGTTCCTGTAGGCGAACCTGTTCTCGGTCGTGTTGTCGACACCACCGGTCAGCCCATTGATGGCAAGGGGCCCATTGAGACCCCCGACAACCGTCGTCTTGAGATGGTGGCCCCCGGTGTTATCCAGCGTAAGGGTGTTCATGAACCCTGCTACACCGGTATCAAGGCCATCGACGCCATGACCCCCGTTGGCAAGGGCCAGCGTGAGCTCATCATCGGTGACCGCCAGATCGGCAAGACAGCCATTGCCGTTGACGCGATCCTCGCCCAGAAGGGCCAGGATGTGAAGTGTGTCTACGTTGCCTGTGGCCAGAAGAAGTCCACCGTGGCCCAGGTTGTGGCAGTCCTTGAAGAGCACGGCGCCATGGAGTACACCACCGTGGTTGCAGCGTGTGCCTCCGACCCCGCAGCCCTTCAGTTCCTCGCCCCCTATGCCGGTTGTGCCATGGGCGAGTACTTCCGTGACAAGGGCGAGCATGCCCTGATCATCTACGATGACCTCTCCAAGCAGGCCGCCGCATACCGTCAGGTGTCCCTGCTGCTTCGCCGTCCCCCAGGACGTGAGGCCTTCCCCGGTGACATCTTCTACAACCACTCTCGACTCCTGGAGCGTTCCGCCAAGCTCTCCGATGACCTGGGTGCCGGTTCCCTTACCGCCCTTCCCATCATCGAAACCCAGGAAGGCGATGTGTCCGCCTTTATTCCCACCAACGTTATCTCCATTACCGATGGTCAGATCTACCTCGACAAGGGGATGTTCTTCGCCGGTATGCGCCCTGCGGTTGACGTAGGCCTCTCGGTTTCCCGAGTCGGTGGTGCTGCCCAGGAGAAGGCCATGAAGCAGGTGGCCGGTACCCTTCGTCTTGACATGGCTTCCTTCCGAGAGCTCGAGGCCTTTGCCGCCTTCGGTTCCGACCTTGATGCCTCCACCCAGAAGCAGTTGACCCGTGGTGAGCGTCTGGTGGAAGTTCTCAAGCAGCCCCAGTATGCGCCTCTGCCCCTTGAAAAGCAGGTCCTTATCCTTTTCGCCGGCACCAAGGGTTACATTGATGCCTACCCGCGTGAGATGGTGACCAAGTATGAAGCGGGCCTTTACCCCTTCGTAGAGAGCCGCTTCCCTGCGATTCTTCCTGCCCTGGCAGAAAGCAAAAAGATTACCTCCGAAATTGAAGCCGATATTGTCAAGGCCCTCACTGCGTACGACGAGGAGTTCAAAGACACCATCAAGTAGCTTGCTGGAAGAGCAAATCTATTAATTTGAGACACGTAAAGGTAAATGGCATATGGCAACGTTAAAGGAAGTACAATTAAAGATCTCTGGTGTTAAAAAGACCAAGCAGATCACCAGCGCCATGAAAATGGTTGCGACTTCCCGCTTGCGTGGTGCTCAGTTAGCCATGGAGGCCTTCCGGCCCTATGCGGAAAAATACGCAGAGGTTTTGGGAAGTCTTGCTCAGAAGGCAGGTGAAGGAGCCAGTCCGCTCCTTGAAGCACGCGAAGAGGTGAAGAAAGTCCACGTGGTTCTCCTGACATCCGACAGGGGGCTTTGTGGCGGTTTCAATATCAATCTGATCGAAAAAGCGGAAAAACTTATCAAGGAGAAGGAGGGGGATGATGTCGAGATCTCTTTCACCAACTTTGGTAAGAAGGGCCGCGATTGGGCTCGGAAAGAGGGGCAATCCCTTGTGGATGAGTACCTCGGGGTGGTTGGTGCCGGGTTTGGTTTCGGCGTCGCGTCCACCGGAGGCCAGAAGCTGATCAACGGCTTTATGGCCGGTGAATATGATGAAGTCTATCTGGTCTATGCGCAGTTCGTCAGCATGGGCAGGCAGGAGCCGGTGGTTCAGCAGCTTCTTCCCATTCCCCCCATCGAGGTGGTTGAGGAGGAAGAGGAGAAGGCGTTTCAGGCCGAGCATATCTGCGAGCCCAGTGCGGAGCTGCTTCTTGGCGAGATGCTCCCGAGAAACGTTTATATCCAGCTCTACCGAGGCCTTCTTGAGACGTCGACCAGTGAACATGCGGCACGAATGTCGGCCATGGAAAACGCCACCAACGCGTGTTCCGACATGATCACCGATCTTCAAAGGGTGTTTAACAAAGCACGACAAGCGGCAATTACTGCAGACCTTATGGATATCGTCGGTGGTGCAGAAGCCTTGAAGGGCTGATTGTAACTCGCTTATCGAATATACAGCATAGATTTAGGTACATAGGAGGTACTTTTCAATGGCTGACAATATCGGAAAAATCACACAGGTCATGGGGCCTGTTGTTGACGTGGAGTTCGAACCTGGAAAACTGCCGGCGATCCTTACAGCCCTGACCCTTACCAACGCGGCCATCAACGACGAAGAGGACAACCTCGTGGTGGAAGTGGCCCAGCACTTGGGCGACAACGTGGTACGCACCATCGCCATGGACGTCACCGACGGCCTGGTTCGCGGCATGTCCGTAAAAGATACCGGAAATCCCATCGTGATGCCCGTGGGCAAGGCCTCCCTGGGACGTGTTCTCAATGTTGTGGGGCGCCCTGTGGACGGCCTTGGTGATGTAAGCATGGAGAACACCATGCCCATTCACCGTCCCGCCCCCGAGTTCACCGAGCAGGACACATCCGTAACGGTCCTTGAGACCGGGATTAAGGTGATCGACCTTCTCGTCCCCTTCCCCCGTGGCGGCAAGATGGGCCTCTTCGGTGGTGCAGGTGTTGGCAAGACCGTTATTATGATGGAGATGGTAAACAACATCGCCATGCAGCACGGCGGTATTTCCGTGTTTGCAGGTGTTGGTGAGCGTACCCGTGAGGGCAACGACCTTTACCACGAAATGAAAGACTCCGGCGTTCTTGACAAATGCGCCCTGATCTACGGTCAGATGACCGAACCTCCCGGCGCCCGTGCACGTGTTGCCCTCTCGGCCCTGACCTGTGCCGAGTACTTCCGTGATGTGGAAGGCCAGGACGTTCTCATCTTTATTGACAACATCTTCCGTTTCACCCAGGCGGGTTCCGAGGTATCGGCTCTCCTCGGTCGTATGCCCTCGGCGGTAGGTTACCAGCCCACCCTGGCGGTGGACATGGGTGGTCTCCAGGAGCGCATTACCTCCACGGACAAAGGTTCCATTACCGCGGTACAGTGTGTGTACGTCCCCGCTGACGACCTCACCGACCCCGCACCCGCAACCACCTTTGCCCACCTTGACGGTACGGTTGTTCTCTCCCGCTCCATTGCGGAACTGGGCATCTACCCGGCGGTTGACCCCCTTGACTCCTCCTCCCGTATTCTCGACGCGGCCTACATCGGCGACGAGCACTACGCTGTGGCACGTCAGGTTCAGACCGTGCTTCAGAAGTACAAGGAGCTTCAGGATATTATTGCCATTCTCGGTATCGACGAACTTTCCGACGATGACAAGATGGTCGTAACCCGCGCACGTCGTATCCAGCGTTTCCTCTCTCAGCCCTTCCACGTGGCCGAAGTTTTTACCGGTCTCAAGGGCAAGTACGTGAAGCTTGAGGACACCATCCGTAGCTTCAAGGAGATTCTGGACGGCAAGCATGACGATCTTCCCGAAGGTGCGTTTAACCTTGTGGGAACCATCGAAGACGCGGTTGCCAAGGCCAAGGATATGGCTGACAAATAAGATGTGAACGGGGCTGGCCGGCTCCTTTTTCGGTGCCGGCATAGCCCCTTCTAACCTGTGAGGGGTTGATATGGCAGACAATATCAGACTCGAAATCGTGACACCTGAAAAGCGTGTGATCAGTGAGGACGCTCAGATCGTCATGGCCCCGGGTTCGGAAGGTGAGTTCGGCGTGCTCGACGGGCACACCCCGTTTCTCACCTCCCTGAAGGTGGGGATGGCCCGTTTTAAGGACGCAGCCGGAAATGAGTGCGGCGTTTTTATTAACGGTGGATTTGCCGAGGCCTTGGGTGACAAGGTGACCATTCTGGCCGAGTCGGCGGAGCGGCGTCGTGACATTGACGCCAATCGCGCCAAAGCGGCCATGGAAAGGGCGGAAAAACGCCTGTCGGGAAACCGTACAGAGATTGATGAGATTCGAGCCAAGGCGGCTCTTGCGCGAGCGATTCATCGCATCAATGCGGTTGATAGCAGGTAAGACCTTCGTGCGCCGAAGGGGAACAATCGTCTCTTTATGGGGCCGTTGTATTGCCTGGACCGAGTCCAGAGAAAGATGTTTGTAAAGGGGCGGCCCCGGTGGGGCCGCCCCTTTTGTCGTCTGGACGGCGTTAAAACGGGCCGTTTCGGGCCATCGGTTTAAGCGCTGTGTGCGCGATCTTTATGCCAGGTTTTTGCATGCACCCATCAGGTGCTATTGCAACAAGGGGGGAAATTGAGTAAAACCACGGGGAAGACAGCGGTGGTTGTTCTTGCTGCCGGCAAGGGCACCCGCATGAAATCAGACAAAGCCAAGGTGCTCCATGAGGTGCATGGTCGCCCCATGGTGGACTATGTGATGGCATCGGCCTCAGAGATCGCAGGCAGCGATGTGGTGGTGATCGTGGGGCACCAGGCTGAAGCGGTTAAAGCCGCCGTGGCCGGTCAGCGCGAGGCTCTGTTTGCCCTGCAGGAAGAGCAGCTGGGCACAGGGCATGCCGTGATGTGTGCCCGGGATGCCATCGGGGCATCGACCCGGCAGGTGGTGATCCTCTGTGGGGATGTCCCCCTGGTGAGGGCAGAGACCCTGCATCGACTGGTTGTGGAGCATGAGGCCGCCGGTCGAGCTGTGTCGGTGCTGGCCGTTTCCCTCGAAGACCCGACAGGGTATGGTCGAATGGTTACAGGGGAAGACGGCGCGCTGCGCTGCATCGTGGAAGAGAAGGATGCAAGTGCCGAGGAGAGGGCAATCAAGGAGATCAACAGCGGTATCTACTGTGTGGATGCTGACTTTCTCTTTTCTGCCCTCGACAAGGTGAAATCGGACAATGCACAAGGGGAGTACTATCTCACCGATATCGTGGAGATAGCCGTTCAGGAAGGGGCTGGTGCCGGCGTCGTGACAGGTGGATCGGCCAGGGAAGTTACGGGCGTAAATACCGTAAATGACCTTGAAACCGTACGCCAAATGCTGGGATAGCAGGCCCAATGAATTCCCTTGACTTTATTGAAAATTGAAGACTATAGTGATTTGAATTTCGAGAGGTGCTAAATTGGATGATGAAGCAATAGTTGGTCAAATTGATTATATAGAAGAACAGGTAGATTTTCTCATTGAACTCTGCAACAGCCTGAAATCAGAGAATGCAGAGCTTAAAGGGAAGGTCGAAACACTCGAAGGTGAGCTTCAGGTGAAGACTCAGACTGAAACCGCCTTTGCAGAACAGAGGGAGAACATTCGAGGTAAGATTGATGGCCTGATGGATCGGCTCAACAACTACATCGACGTTGCTTCCTGATCTCTAACGGATGACAAAAGCGAATCCGCAATCATTGGAAGAGATTCTAACAGTCGACCTGTTTGGGGAGACGTATAACTTCAAGACTGACGCCGATGCGAGTCAAGCATCGGCCATCGTCGGAAGTATCGTTAATGAAGTTGCGCGTGCGGGAGACGGGATGAAAGGTCCCTTAACCGAAAACCGCAAATTCATTCAGCTTCTGGTGGCCACCTTGAATATCGCCAAGGAACTGGCGGAGGTTAAGAAGAATCACGCCGAGCTTCAGGAGAAGCTCACCCAAAAGTCGGCCACCCTCATTGAAAAGCTGGGGGGGTGTCAGCCGTAACGACAGTTCAGAAAAGGCTGTTCTGCTCTGCCGAAATACGATACAATTTGAATAAAAAATATCCCTGCCGTGTTCGTGATTGGAGTATATCCTTTGACCCAATGGCAATACCACGGGAGCCTCCCCTGACTTTGGTGCGCAAGTTCTGCCTGACAGAAAAGCCTTAAGGAGTTATAGAGGCGCCCCCCTTTGAACTAACGGTTCAAAGACCTTAATTCAACACGGCACCCGGGTGGGGATATTTTTATGTCAACTCTTCCCCGCTGCCTGTCCCTTCCTTCCAACCACCACCCCTCGAAGCCGACGACTCTGTCAAGGGTCTCCGACATCCATGGTATACCCATACTGTCCATGCGGCATCGTCTCCTTTTTTTAAGATTCTGAAGCCTTGCATTGCACGAATGTCGGATGCGCTTGTTCGCTCGTTTTATACCCCGCTGCGGTCTTTGGGTATGCAAAATCATGTGACCTCAAGGTTGGGCGAATGTCTATGGTGTGGAGTCCTTAAGGCGGTTTTTTGCCGTCAAAACTGAGGTGGATATATATTCGGGGGAATCAAATGGTAGTGAAAACTATGTTAATCGGCATTGTCAGTTTCCTTGTCGGCGCTGCCCTGACCTTTGTTATCAAAGGGAGGGTAAACAGCAGGCGGGCCGAGGAAGCCGAAGAAGAGGCCGAGAAGATAATCCGTGATGCCAGACTGCGGTCTGAAAACCTGTTGATGGAAGCCAATGTTGAGGCCAAAGACCGACTCATCAAGATGAAGAGTGAGTTCGACGCCGAGACCAACGAAACACGGATGGAGCTGAAGGGGCTCGACAAGCGATTCAACCAGAAGTCAGAGAAACTGGATCGTCGCCAGGATCAGGTTGAAAAGCTTGAAAAGGAGCTTGCCCAGAGGGAAAAGCAGATCGATCGGGACTCTGAAAAGCTGTCAGAGAGCCAGGTGGAGTACGACGGGCTTATCTCTGAGCAGAAGCGGGAACTTGAAAAGATATCGGGCATGACCTCGGAAGAAGCCAAGGGCCTTCTTTTGACAGTCATGGAAAACGATGCTCGTCACGATGGCGCCAAACTCATCAAGCGGATTACCAGCGAGGCGAGGGAGAGTGCTGATAAAGAGGCTAAAAAGATCATTGCCACTGCCATCCAGCGTTATGCAGGTGACTTTGTGGCCGAACGTACCGTCTCGGTGGTGCCGCTTCCCAATGATGAAATGAAGGGCCGTATCATCGGCCGCGAAGGGCGGAACATCCGTGCTCTGGAAGCTGCCACCGGCATCGACCTGATCATAGATGATACCCCGGAGGCTGTTATTCTCTCCGGGTTTAACCCCGTTCGACGAGAGGTTGCTCGGCTCTCTCTTGCCAAGCTGATCAACGACGGCCGTATTCATCCGGCCCGTATCGAAGAGGTGGTGAAGACCGTAGAGAAGGAAGTGGATCAGACCATCAAGGAGGCCGGCGATCAGGCGGCGTTTGATCTGGGTGTCCACGGGATTTGTAACGAGCTTATCGCCATTCTTGGTCGGTTGAAGTTTCGTACCAGTTATGCACAGAACGTGCTGCAGCACTCAGTGGAGGTGGGATTTCTCTGCGGGGTGATGGCTGCCGAGCTCGGTCTTAACGTGAAGCTTGCCAAGCGCATGGGGCTGCTTCATGACATCGGTAAGGCGGTGGACCACGAAGTGGAGGGTCCCCACGCCACCATCGGGGCAAACCTTGCCAAGAAATTCGGTGAGAATCCCAAGATTGTCCAGGGCATTGCTGCTCACCATGAGGATGTGGCTCCGGAATCGGTCTACGATCTTCTGGTGCAGGCTGCCGACTCCCTTTCAGGGGCACGGCCCGGTGCACGAAAAGAACTTCTTGAGAACTACGTCAAACGCCTGGACGACCTGGAGAAGATTGCCAACGGGTACAAGGGTGTTGCCAACTCCTACGCTATTCAGGCGGGACGTGAGCTCCGCGTGATTGTGGAAGGCGATGTGGTCAGGGATGAAGACGCTGTGGTTATGAGCCTTGATATAGCCAAGCAGATCGAAGAGTCTCTGACGTTTCCCGGTCAGATCCGGGTAACGGTCATTCGAGAAACCCGCGCAGTGGGGTATGCAAACAAGTAGAGGCATCTCCAGCCATTTCAAGGAGAACGTAATAAGCCGAGCGCTGACGCGAAGTCGGGACCTTTTTTATGGGTCCCTTCATTTGCCAGGCGTTTCGGCTATTTTGTTATCAGGGGGTTGTGAGGTTGAGTACGCCGCCCGTTGATAATTGACCCGATGATCTGGGTGTCGTTTTGCGGCACCTTATATATAAAAGGGTGGTGCCCTTGGACGTGGATCCGGTTACGGCACCCAACCAACAGAGACGAGGTATATGCTATGAATGTCATTGAGTCGCTGAGAGACCGCGGTTTTGTGGATAATACAACACATGAAGAGGAATTGATTGAGTATCTTTCCACGCCAGGGAAGCGCTGCTATATCGGTTTTGACCCCACAGGATCCAGCCTTCATGTGGGGCACCTCGTGACGGTTATGGCGCTGTGTCACATGCAGCGGGCCGGGCACTGTCCCATTGCTCTGGTGGGGGGCGGGACCGGCATGATCGGTGACCCCAGTGGGAAGACCGAGATGCGGCAGCTTCTGACCCCCGAGATCATCGATGAGAACAAGGCCGGCTTGCGGGCCCAGCTTTCACGGTTCCTCGATTTTTCCGACGGGAAGGCCATGTTGCTGGACAACGCAGACTGGCTGACAGGCCTCGAGTACATCCCCTTCCTGCGTGAGGTGGGGCGTCACTTCAGTGTCAATCGTATGATCAAGGCGGAGAGCTATCGTGCCCGCATTGATTCCGATGAAGGCTTGAGCTTTATCGAGTTCAACTACATGCTTCTTCAGGCCTATGATTTTTACGAGCTCTGTCGTACCCATGACTGCTACCTTCAGATGGGGGGCAGTGATCAGTGGGGCAATATTGTGGCAGGGGTGGATCTTGTGCGCCGAAAGCACGGAAAGACAGCCTTTGGTGTCACCTTCCCTCTGATCATGACCGCTGCCGGCATCAAGATGGGCAAAACCCATAAGGGCGCTGTCTGGCTGGACCCCGAACGCACCTCGGCTTACGATTACTATCAGTTCTGGGTGAATACCGATGATGCGGATGTGGAGCGCTTTCTTGCCCTCTTCACCTTTCTTCCCATGGAAGAGGTGAGGGCGGTGGCCGGTCTCTCCGGGGCGGACCTTAACAGTGCCAAGGCTGTGCTGGCATTCGAAGCCACGGCTCTGTGTCATGGCCGGGACGCTGCCCTCGAAGCGTTCAAGTCTGCTGCCGCCATGTTCGGGGTGAAACAGATAGCCGAGTCACTTCTTCCTTCCAGTGGGATTCCACGCGGGGATGATGGCAGCGCACTCGATGCGGTACCCAGCCTTGAGGTGCCAGCCGCGGATTTTCAAGGGGATGGGATGCCGGCGTTTAAGTTGTTTGCCCTTGCAGGGCTTGCTCAATCTGGTGGGGCGGCACGAAAGCTTATTCAGCAGGGCGGAGCCTATGTGAACGGTGAACGTCTGGATGCATGGGATCGAGCCGTTACAGAGGCAGATTTTGAGGGTGGTGAGGTTCTTCTTCGGGCTGGAAAGAAGCGTTACCTTCGCATTGTTCTTGGGGTGTAGCCCAGGATAAAGCCCGTTCTATGTGTGGGGGCGGTGCGAATTTCAATGGAAATTCGCACCGTTCCAAAAAAATCAAAGAAAGTTCACAAAAGGCTTTGACAGAAGCTGCCTTTCGGGGTAGAACCTTCAAGTCTTCAGCGCGAGACCGACGCAAACCAAGCGACGGCGGGTTGAGCGATTATCTGTTTGAATCATTTTTTTGGTTCTTTTTCTTGACAGAAAAAAACAGATAAGATACTTTGGTTGGGTTCGTTAACAAGAAAATATACGAATCATTTGATCTTTGAAAATCAGTAAGCAGCGAATAAATGAGACAAACGAGTCTCTGTCAATATCAAACCCTTTTGGGTCATTTTGTTAAATATGATTTAATTGGAGAGTTTGATCCTGGCTCAG
>Ga0193953_1000523_pt1 | contig 20376 bp, 18 predicted proteins | sample BB_4_MG_FD_140325 | JGI IMG/M metagenome (GOLD analysis project Ga0193953, IMG submission 140325) | Microbial mat bacterial communities from the Broadkill River, Lewes, Delaware, United States - BB_4_MG | ecosystem: Environmental > Aquatic > Freshwater > River > Microbial mats | place: USA... | reverse complement strand
ATATCTATCATCTTTTTTTACAATCTCTTCTAGCTCTTTTCTTATCTCATTACTTAGTTCTATTTTTACTCTTTTCATACTGAGTATTATATCTAGTGTTTTATTGTTTTGGGGTACTTAGAAAGTAAACCTTTACTCCCACTTTAGAATATTGGATTTGTAAATATAGATCAATCCAGCAATAAGTATAGATAAAAAGACAAACATCTCAATCATGCCAAAAAAACCTAATTCACGTAGATTGATCGCCCAAGGAAAAAGAAACAATACCTCCACATCAAAAAGTAAAAAGACAATACCTATAATATAGTATTTGATATTGTAGGTATCGTAAGACTCTGTGTGTGTGCGCTCTACTCCACTCTCATAGGGCTCATTTTTACGATGATTATCACTTGATGCACCCAAATATCGTGTAAAGTGAAAAATCACAGGTAGAGCTATAACAATAACAAAAATAATAGAAGAAGCCAATACTACATTTGATGCCATCTATACTCTTTTTTTTGATTTAATTATAACACAATGTCGTTTCAATTCAAAGGCAAAAAAGAACCTTTGATCAATTAATCTTTACAATACTCAGCCAAGAGTCCACCAAGAAGCATATTGTATGTTTCATCTCCTTGCAAGATACGTACAAGTGCCAAACCAAAGCATATAGCCGTACCAGGTCCTCTTGAAGTGATGACTTTACCATCTTGGACTACTTTTTGAGTAGGATCATAGCCATCAGTTCGAATCTGTTCTTCTACCGAAGGATAGCAGGTAAAATTTTGGGAAAGAACACCAGCACAATGCAACGCATAAGGAGCTGCACACATTGCTGCTACATATTTATCTTGCTCTTTAAACTCTTTAAGCAAAGATTGCACTTTTTCATTTGTAGCTAAAATATTGGTTCCATCCCATCCTCCTGGCAATACAATCATATCAAAATTATCACTTGAAGCATCATCGATAATATAATCACCATTAACACTAATTCCATTAGCACCTTTTACCAAAGAGCTATCACCAATATAGTGAACTTCTACATCTACACCACCGCGTCTAAGTACATCAATTAGTGTAACTGCCTCTATCTCTTCAAAACCTTCTGCCAATGGTAACAGTACTTTTGTTGCCATAAATACTCCTTTTGATTCAAATTTTATATCTAATTATAGCAAAAAAGTATATCTAATGAAAATTAGAGTAAAATTGTCTTAATTAAATAAAAAAAGGCGACTATGTTATTAACAAGAGCAAGTGAATACGCACTATTGTCATTAAGCAAAATTGAACAGAGTGATGTACCAGTCGGAGCTCAGCAGTTGGCTACTGAGCTTGCTATACCCAAAAGTTTTTTAGCCAAAATTTTACAGAACCTAGCAAAAAATGAAATATTGGAATCTAAAAAAGGGGTCAATGGTGGTTTTATTTTAACCAAAAACATTAATGAGATAAGTATCTACAGCATTATTTTAGCCGCTGAGGGTAAAGCCCCTGCGATCTTTGATTGTACTCAATACAGTGACAGCTGCCCAAATGGAACCATTGGAACCTGTGCTATCTCCCCTTTTCTATCCAAATTTCAAGCAAGAATCGATACATTTTTATATGATTTAACACTAGGGGATATACTTAAATGAGTACTCTATACCATCTTTCTCATACTGACCTTGATGGTTACGGCTGTCAATTTCTGACCCATTATGCCTTTAGTGACATCAATTACTACAATGCAAACTATGGACCTGAGGTTTTGGCAATGCTTACAGCAATTGTGAATAGTATCAAAAAAGATGCTCCTAGTGATGCTATGATTTTGATCACAGATCTTAACCTTACAATTAAAGAGGCTAGATGGATTGAAGAGCAGTCTCAAGAACTAGGAGCTTCACTCCAACTACTTGATCACCATGCTACAGGGCAAAATTGTGCCAATCGATTTGAATGGTACTACCTTGACACCTCCCGTTCAGCCACACAAATCACCTACGATTGGCTTCAAGAGCATTACAGTTTTGATCAAGATAAACATTTTGAGCAAACCACTCATGTGATTAATGCTGTTGATATATGGTTGAGTGATCATCAATATTTTGAGCTTGGAAAAGTCTGTTTGGGTATGATATCAAGTGCTAGAGAACTGAGTCGTGTCATGTTTGATGGTGATGATAGAAAATATAAGCTCTATCTTATTGAGCAGATTGTTCAATATCTTCATCAAGATGATGCGCATATTCACTTAGATGAAGCGATGCATCAAATCAAAAAACGTTTCTTTAAAAAAGATCATAACGATACAAAAGATAATCTTGTAGCATCCTATGTGGTTGATCTTATTGGTCAACAAAGAGAACGATTTACAATTCACTACAAGAATAAAAAAGGTGTTTTAGTCTACAGTGTAGGAAGTGCCTCTATTATTGGTAACCGATTTTTAATGGAAAATGAAGATTATGATTTCTATATGGATATTGGAGGAAGGGGAAACTTCTCTATGCGAAGCTCAGACAGAGCCAATGTATCTCAAATGGCTCAAGAGATTGGAAATGGTGGCGGACATCCCAATGCAAGTGGCGGTAAAATAGAAAACTTTAAAAACTCATTTATTTATGAAGATATAAAGAGATTGGTTATAAATCATATAAAAAGTTTGGAGTAGAGTTGTCGGGTATATAGCTTCCGACAACTTCATCTTAATCAATAGTTCTTGTAAGCACGGTTTGTACCGTAGCACTGCCCTTTACATATATCTCATCAGCTATTCTAATCTTTTTACCATTATAGTTAACCGATCCGATTACATAATAGCTCCCTTTAGGTATACCAAAAAATGCGAATTTTCCTGTACCATCTGATGTTGTAAACTTTAAATAGTTATAGAGCCTAGAGTCTGCTTTTGAAAGTTTATAACCTTGAATATAGCTCTCATCATACCACTGCTTAGAGTAACTTGTTACAGGGTTAAGATATAGGCGTGTATTCTTTCCATAAATCTTTTTTCCATAACCATCATCAAGATAGATCATTCCACGTACAGTAGCACGACCTTTTTTAGCTAATCGTTTATATTCATTTAGTGGAAATTTAACTCTTGGCACTACTGTATTATTTAACTTAGCTGACTCAGCATTTTTAGAATCTGTAGTAATATTTTTATCAGTACCATTTACATCAATGTTGGTCTCTTGCGCCCACTTCTCACCACTTCTGTCTTCATTTGGCTGATGAGCTACAGTAGCGTTACGAGTACATGATGTTGTTAGTAATAAAACCGTTACGAATAAAACAAATAAATATCTCTTTTGCATCATCAAAACTCTCCTTTATACATTATACTGTCCACTGTTTCATTTTAACAAACAGATCATCTTCTTTGATTGGCTTTCTTAAAAAGTCATTTGCACCAAGATCCATAACCTCACCTTTTCGTGTATCATCCGTTGAGAGTACAATTACTGGTATGTTGTTAAAGATTGGATTTCCTCTAAATATTTTCAGGAACTCCACACCATCAAGTATTGGCATAATTATATCAAGCAATACAATATCAATACTGCTGTCTGCTTTTACTTTATCAAGTGCGTCCGAACCATTCTCTGCCTCTACCATATTTGAAACGGTTGGATTTTTTTTCAATATACTCTTTAAAAGCGTTCTATTAATAAAATCATCATCTACAATCAATACGTTTAATCCCATTCACTATCCCTTATATTTTTTAATTATCTCGGTTATAACATTTTTAGATGCATTACCCTGTAGCTCTTCACCTAATGTTATTCCTAGAGAATCAAAGTTTGAATTCTTAGGTAGAATTATAGCCAATTTTTCTTTTTGTGCTTTTACAGTATCTGTTACAAGATCAACATCTGCAAATAAAATACCGTATTCACCCGATGCAACTTTTGATTCTATTGTTGGTGCATCTTGTACAACTTCAAACTCATATCCAAGATTTTTAATGACTGTAGCTAAAATTCTTGCTTCAAGTAGACTCTTTTTACCCACTAAAATTTTATCAGCCAATGAAGCCTCTGCAATCATATCGTCTAATGATATTGACTCATCATCATCCATTGATATATCAAGCTTAACATCTTCTTCTGCTTTTGGTGCAACCTCTTGCTTTGGAGTCTCCTCTTTAGGGGTAGCCTCTTCCTCTTTGGGCTTACGCTTAGAATCAATACCTGTTAGCTTGGTACGTGCTTCTGCTCTTTGCTCATCAAAATCCCCTTTATCCACTTTTTCAGCTTTATGAGAGAGGAACTTATTAAGCACATAGAGCAGCTCTGTTGTCTCAATTGGTTTGGATACATACTCATCCATACCTTGACTCAAGAATGACTCTCTGTCACCTTTAAGAGCATTAGCAGTCAACGCAACAATAGGAATATGGTCAATATTTTCATCTTTTTCATAATCGATAATCTCAGCTGTTGCTTCAAGACCATCCATAACAGGCATCTGAATATCCATAAAGATAAGATCATAAACACCGTTTCGTCTCTTCTCAAATGCTTCAAGACCATTATTTGCCAAATCAACATCCATACCGTGTTCACTAAGTACGTGTTTGATAAGTTTTTGGTTAATAATATTATCCTCAGCAACAAGAATTTTTGCTTTAAAGATTGTTGCTTGCTTAACCACATCACTGGTCTCTTCTTCAACGTGCTCTTGAATATTAGAAGAGTTTTTAAGTGCCTCTTTGAGTTTTGTAACATTAACGGGTTTGTAGATAACGTTATCATTATCAATTTTAAGATCTTCAATCTTTTTTCGTGTCGTTACGTTGGCAAAGACAAAAAGCTTCTCTTTTTCAATTTTCGCCAATGAGTTATAGATATTTTCGCTGATTTTATCAATATCGACCCAGTAAGCCTCACAGCTATCTTGAAGGTGAAGATTTTTAAGCTCCGAAACGGCTGCAAAATTTTGAACTTTTGGTGAGAAGTGATCAAAATATCGATCAACATACTTATCAAGTGTGTTACGGTTGTTTTGATCTTCATATTTACAGAGTGACACTTCTCTAAAGTTGGTATTAACCAGTGCATTATCTTCAGGGTCAATCTCTTCAAGTGGGAGAGAGAAGAAGAATTTCGTTCCTACATCCTCTTCACTTGTAAGCTCCAATCGTCCACCCATAAGCTCAACAAACTGACTCGAAATCGTAAGCCCAAGACCCGTACCTCCATATTTACGTGTAACAGAAGCATCGGCTTGTGAGAAGGCTTCAAAGATACGCCCTTGCTGATCTTTTGTCATACCAATACCATTATCCTCTACACTAAACGTAATTTTAGAGTTAAGATCCCCTTCCTCTTTGGTTTTGACTACCTCAACATTAATTTCACCCTCATAACCTGTAAACTTGATAGCATTACTCATAAGGTTAATAACAACCTCTTTGATCTTGGTTGGATCACCTTTAAGTTGTCGTCCAATGGTTGGATCCATATAGAAGTTAAGATCAATATTCTTTTCAGCCGCACCCACAGCGTAGGTCTCAACAGCACTCTCAAACTCCTCATAAGCATCAAATATAATGTTTTCAATCTCAATTTTGTTACTCTCAATCTTAGAGAGGTCAAGAATGTTATTAATAATACTCAGTAGGTTTTCTGAACTCTTTTCAATAATTGACAAAAACTCCATCTGTTCTGCTGTCGTATCGGTTGATTTAAGAAGCTCGGTAAATCCAACAATACCATTAAGCGGTGTACGAATCTCATGCGACATATTTGCCAAGAAGAGCGATTTAGCTTCGTTAGCCTCAAATGCCATCTTTTTATCTTTTTTGGCATTTTCAATCAACGACTCTAGGAACTGATAGGCTGTTTTAGTACCTTTGTGAGTATTAAGGTCAATATTTTCAATCGATTCAATATCATCAATAGGTGAATCGGTTGATTTAGCTTCACTTACGGCTTTATTAATAACATCTTCTAGCTCTTTAATGTTGTTACTGATATCTTTGGCTGTTCTAAACCCAAGGAAAAGTAGCATAATAGATAAAATCCAAAGTGCTAAAGAGATATAGAGAATCTGTTGCTGTTCAAAGAGATAATCTTTACTCGCCTTTTGGAGTTCATTATAGACAACCACTTGTGCTTTAGAGATAATAGAAATTCGTTTAGTTTGAATGGCAAACCATTTAGGCCCAGCTACCTGATACTTTCCTGTCGAAACATCTTTTAGAAGCGTGGCGGATATATTACTCAACTCATTCATAACGGCTACATTCTTCTCATCTTCATAAATAGGATTTATTTTGCTCTTCACAAAATAGTCACCAATATCGTCTGGTTTAAAGGTATGCGACTTTAACTTGTAATCTTGCCACAATGCAATCTCTTCGTTGGTCAGTGCAACTCCCTTTGCAATGTAGTACGACATAAATCCACGCTCTAGTCCTGAGTTCTCTTTGGAGATATAGAGTTGAACATGCGTATGTAAAAGTGCAGCAATACGTGGGTCTAAAGAGAATGTATCAATTTGTATCAGATCACTTAATACATGATCAACAACACTTTTGGTATACCCTTTGATAAATATATTTTTAAACTCACTTGAATCTGAATCTACCTCTTTTCTAATTTTAGGGATATTATCGAGATGCTTAAGTGACTTTTCATACGAAATTGATTGTGAAAGAGTATAAGCACTATCCATTTGAGGTAGATATTGAAGATATTGCATATAGTTATCTAAGTCATTGGCTTTATGCGTTGTTATAAACTCTTTTGCTGCTTTCATTGACGCATTGAGTTTTGCTCTTTGTTTTTGAACCGTTGCATAGTAGTTTGTTTTATCTGATGCCAAATAGAGAGAGGTAAGTCCTCTCTCTTTACCCAAATCCAATAATACTTCATCAAGAAACTTATTTTTTTCAATTGTATTTTGCAGTGCCATCGCCTTATAAAACTTAGCACCTGTATCAACTACAAAATATCCCGATAGTAAAAATAGAAGTGAAATTGGTATAAAACCAACCAGTCGTAATCTGCTTTTAATAGTCATCTATACTGCCTCCCTAGTGTGAAATGTTTTCCATAAAAAGTTTGAAAGACAAAAACTGTCCCCAATACTTCTTGAGTAGTGGTTCAAAACGAGCTGGGTTATCATTGTGTTGAATCTCTTCAAGTGTCTCTGATAGAGGAATGATTCTAAGATTACTTGAAGCCCCTTTGAGCTTATGCCCAGTTTTTTGAATGGTATCCATATCACCCTCAGCATACGCTTTGATAAAGGTCTCTTTCTCCTCTATCGCCTGATCAATAAAGTCATTTACAAACTCTTCAATCAAATCTACAGGAAGGCTGAGATCTTCAGCTGCCTCTTCGAGTCTAAAGTCAAAGTGAATGGGTTTGATCCCTTCAAAGCTCAATGTACCATAACCACTAGCATTAGCTGCAAGTGCTTCTTCTGCTTTTGGTTCTTCAACAACAGGCTCTTCAATTTTTGGCTCATCTTCAAAAATATCTGCACTCTTTGGTGACTCTTGAGGCTTTGATGTTGTTGTTACTTTTGCCAAACAATCAAAGTAGATATCTACAAGTTCCTCTTCAAGATAGTCGCGATCAAGCATATCTTCAAGTATCTCATCCAAATGAGGTAATTGTAGACTTTGAGAGATTGAGTAGAGTTCATTGAGAGCCTCTTCTCTAGCATCTTTATCTTCAGATCGTAAATTCTCATCATAGATAATTGATTTATCAATAAATTCATTAAGAAATTCAGTATAATCTTCAGCTCCAAGACCAATCATCTCACCGTACTCATCAAGATCTATCTCAATAGTATCAGGATACTCATAAGACTTAACAGGCTTTTTGACAACTTTTGGTGTTTCTGGAACAGTCTCAATTTTTGGTTCATCATCAATCTCAGATAGAAGATCTTTGATTTCATCAACCTCCTCTTTTGGAGACTCTTTAGTTGCTGCTGGCTTCTCATCATCAAGCATCAAAAGGTCATCAAACTCTTCTATCTCCTCTTCAACTTTGGACTCCTGAGCATGAATCTCTTTTTTAGGCTCATCATCAAGCATCAGAAGGTCATCAAACTCCTCAACCTCTTCAACAACTTCCTCTTTTTTCTCTTCTCTTAGAGGCTCTTCATCATCAGATAGTAACAGATCACCTATCTCTTCTATCTCTTCTATAGGTTCTGGTTTTGGCTCTTCTCTAACAGGTTCTTCATCATCACTCAAAAGAAGATCACCTATCTCTTCAATCTCTTCATCATCACTTAAAAGTAAGCCCTCATCTATTGACAACTCCTCTTTACTCTCTTCTTCATCAGACAATAAAAGATCACCAATCTCTTCACTCTCCTCTTCTTCAATTGCAAGAGCTGGTGCTAGTGGCTCTTCCTCTTCAAATGCAAGAGTTGGTTCTTCACTCTCCTCAACTGCTAAGGCTGGCTCTTCATCATCCAATCCAAAAGCTTCAAGACTCAACTCTTCTAAAGACTCCTCATCAAGTGCCAAAGAACTCTCTTCTTCATCAAGTCCAAGAGTCTTAAGATTCAACTCCTCTTCTTTAGCATCACTCTCAAATGTAAGTTCTTCAGTAAACTCCTCTTCATCAAGAGCAATAGTAGGTTCTTCCTCTTTAGCCTCTGAAACACTCTCTTTTTGTGCATTCTCTTGCTCATCTGCTAATGCCAAAAGCTCATCTATAGAAGCATCATCCTCGTCTTTCTCTTCAAGATCAATGCCTGCAAGCTTTAAATCATCTTCAAATGCATGAGTTGTCTTTTCCTCTTTCTCAGGCTCTTGAGTACTCACTGTATCCTCTACACTCAACTCATCAAGATGAAGATCTTCTTCAACTGCCTGTGCAACTTTATCAACCACACTGCTCTTTTGCGTTGGAACTGTTGCTCTATTGTCAAACTCTTTATCTTCATCATGAAGCGTCTCAAGAGTAGGCTTTTTGTCAATTTTTTCATCTTTAAGCTTTTGAGAAGCCTCAAAAAGGTCACTTTGAACCTTCTTATTAGCTATATCACTTAGGAACTCCTCTTTTTGAGTCTCTTGTTTTGGAGTTGAAGCAGTTGCTGTCTCCTCTTCATCTTCAATAAAAATACTCGCTCGTCTTGGCTTTGGAGTAGCTTGCTCTTCATCATCTGCAAAGATACTTGCCGTTCTCGTTGGTCGAATATCTTTGAGCGGCTCACTTATTGCCTCTTTCTGAGGAGATTCATCCATCGTAGAGCTGTATCCACTTTTAACAATGATATTATAGAGTTTAACTAAAGTTAGATCACCAAAAGTTGTTTTAAGAACATACTCTTCATGAGATGCGGTTACTGAACTATTACTTGACTGAATATTAATTTTTCGATCATTTACTTTTTCAAATGATATCTCACCCGTGGCAACTTGCACAAAGAGAGTTTGCAAATTGTTTGATTCGAGAATTTCAAGAAGATCATAGTCAGCTGCCACAATTTGGTTATCTTGATTTAACACATAAAACATATTGGCTCGAGCCTCCTTAATTTGTAGTTTTATTTCAATACATTAACCAAAGTCATTTTAATCTAGTAACTCCCATAGGTTATAAAAATTACTATATAATATTAACTTTTAATTTTTACTTAAGTATACATCATTAACAACTTAAAAATTACATAATACGAGTTTATAATAAAATAGCTAAATAGTAAATGAAAAGATAACTTTTTTACTAAAAAATATTAAAATTCTTTATTTCTCTTTTAAAACCGAAGCAATTTTAATATTTGTTACACTACAAATTTCATCAAACGAAGCCTCTTCAATTGCCTTAAATGTTCCAAAGTAACTGATAAGCTTTTTAACCGTCGCTTCACCCACTCCTTTTTTTTGTAGTAGAGCCGAAGATTTGTCCTCTTTTCGCTTGAGATTTTTGTGATATGTGATAGCATATCGATGGGCTTCATCTCTCATTCTTTGCACCCATTGCAGTCGTTTGTCACTGCTTTGCAGTTTAAAAATCTCATTGGTGGTATAGAGTGTATCGTGAGCTTTTCCTACAGCACGATTGGCTTTGGCATCAATCTTCTCTTTGGCAATGGCAATCACATCCAAATTGACCCCTTTGGCATGAATCAGTTCACGAGCCAAGTTTAAATTCGCTTGTCCACCATCCAATACCCAAAGATCAGGCAAGCTCTCTTCACCCTCCAACCTACGACTTAGCATCTCTCGCATCTGTGCCACTTCATCTTTGGCTTGAAGTTTATATCGTCTATAAGAGCTTTTATCCCAGCCCCCTTCATCCCAGACCACCATACCCCCTACGGTCGCCTCTCCTTGGATATGGGAGTTATCAAAGATCTCAATGCGGTAGGGAATGGATGAGAGATCACAAAGATGAGCCACGGCCTGCTCAATGGTTGTATCTCGATCTTCCATCTTAAGAAGCTCTTTAGCATTGGTCATAGCAATATCAATCAATCGTGCCTTTTTACCAATCTTGGGGTGGACTACTTTGATCTTTTTTTCAAAAGTCTGAACCAAAAAGTGCTCTATCTCTTCTCTATCTTCAAAATCACTCGCTACCAAAACTTCACTGGGCACAAAAGGTGCACCGTTACGATAAAACTCCAACAGAGCCTGTTTATATGCACTGTTTTCATCAAAAATATGGGTCTGACGAAAATAGCTATGGCTACTTGAGATAATCTTACCCTCACGCATAAAGATTTTGATCACCACTCCCCGCTCATCACTATTAAGTATAGCAAAGATATCAAAGTTTTGATTGGAGGCAAAGTCGATATTGGATTTAATCTCCAATGACTTGATCGTCTCAATTTGATCTCGCATGGATGCTGCCTCTTCAAATCGCTCCTGCATTGCCAAAGAGAGCATCTTCTCTTGTAATTTATCCGTTAAAATAGAGCGTTTTTTAATCCCCTCTTTGGTATCTTGAATCAATTGATGGTAGGCTTCTTTGGTCACTAACCCTTCACAAGGAGCCAAACACTTTTTGATCTGATAAAAGAGACACGCCTTTTTACCCCGTAAGCAACTGCTCTTTTGTACCAACGGATAGAGCTCATAGAGAGCCCCAAGCAGTTCACGCCCCCCACTAGGAAAGGGACCATAATAGGAGATATGCTTACCTTTGATAATCTTACGGGTGATCTCAAAACGGGGAAAGGGTTGAGCTTCATCCACATAGATATAGGGATAGGTCTTATCATCACGCAACAAGATATTGTATTTGGGTTTGAGCTGTTTAATGAGTGAATTTTCAAGAATAAGGGCATCATCTTCACTCAGGACAACAATATAATCCATTGATATGGTCTCTCGCAACATCTTGGTAATTCGAGGAGAGAGTGTAGCATTGGGACGAAATGTGGGAGTAAAGCGAAAATAGCTCTTGACTCTATTTTTTAGGTTTTTTGCCTTGCCCACATAGAGCAGCCGTCCTGCCTCATCAAAATATTGATAGACCCCTGCACTATCGGGCAGTGATCGCACCCGTGTCTCAAGTTGGCTCAAACGATATTCCTTTTAATGTTGGCTTTTATGGTTTCAAATTTTTGCATTAGCTCACTATCTTCACTTTCAAACGTAAACTCACCCTTTGCACCCTCATGGTAGTGAGGCACTGTATCTTCAATTACTTCTTGCTTTTTGACAATCGAGATCTTGTTGGAGTTAAAAATCACCACCTCCATCACCGCTTGAAGCTTTTTGCATCTTGGATCATTTTTTTTGAGCATCTCATAGAGCGTTTTGAGCATCGCTTTGTTGTAGTTAAGCTCCATCTTAAAACCAGGATGTGAAAGAGCCACAAAGAGGGTGGCATTTTTAACATAGACAAAGGCGATTGCTTTTTGAAACTTGGGTTGTAAGAGAGAGAGAAACGTATCAAAGCAGTAGCCACTATTGACCTTTTTAAACTCAGGACGATGGAGGATATTGGCTAAGATAGAGCTAGGTGTTTTCATGCGGTAATTATATCTAAAATTGATTCATATATGTAACAAAACCTCTCTTTTATAATCTGACTTTATTTTAAAGTGCATGATTTTTAATATATATTTACTATAATTGAAACATTAACTCTAAAGCAGGAACAAAATATGTTACCAAAGTTTACCAAACTCCCCTCTCTTGCCCTGACTCTTCTGATTTTATTGACACTTTTAGGCAGTTGTGGCTATAAAACCAAACCAGTCTATGTAGAACAAAGTAACAAAAAAGCAAATTAGGAGCTCGATATGTGTAAATATGATGTCTTAATTATTGGAGCAGGGATTGCAGGATTGTATGCTGCTCTCAATCTTCCAAAGTCCAAAAATGTCCTTGTGGTCTGTAAAGATATCCCATGGGAGTGTAACACCTTCTACGCTCAAGGGGGCATGGTCACTGCCCTTGATGAGAGTGATATTGACCTGCACACCAAAGATACCATCCATGCAGGAGCCTATCATAATGATGAAGAGGCAGTACGCATGATGAGCCGCCACTCTATGGAGATCACCCAAGATATCATTAAGCGTGGGATGGAGTTTGATAGTGACAGTGAGGGGCATCTGCTCTATACCCAAGAGGCAGCCCACTCTGCAAGCCGTATTATCCGTGCAGGAGGAGATGCTACAGGACGCTACATGCACAAATTCTTGATGGAGAAAAACCCCCACAAACTCCAACGCAATACCCTCGTCTACGATCTACTGATTCGTGAGGGTAAATGTTACGGGGTCAAAGCCTATGTCAACTACCGACCCGTTACCATCTGTGCCGATCATGTCATTATCGCTTCGGGTGGGATAGGCTCACTCTATGAGTACAACACCAACTCACGAACGGTAAGCTCAGACATTCATGGTATCTGTTATGAAAAGGGAATTGAACTAGCCGATATGGAGATGATGCAGTTTCACCCCACTGTCTTTGTCAAGAGCAAATTTGCACGAAAACTGCTTTTAACCGAAGCCTTGCGTGGTGAAGGGGCTCATGTGGTCAACAAAGAGGGTCGGCGCATCCTCTTTGATTATGATGAGCGTGGAGAGTTAGCGAGCCGTGATATTGTCTCCCGTGCTATCTTTAACTACAAAAAAGAGCATCAAGAGGATGTCTATTTGGATTTTAATATGTTTGATGAGAAGTTCTTTGCCAAGCGTTTTCCTAACATTACCCACACCTTTGCCTCCATTGGCTACCACTTCCCCAAAGACCGAGTACCTATCTCTCCTGCCTTTCACTACTCTGTAGGAGGGATCAAGAGCAATCTTGATGGCTCTATTGATGGGGTAGAGTCGCTCTACGTTATTGGTGAAGCAGCAAACACAGGTGTACACGGTGCCAATCGCTTGGCTTCTAATTCACTCTTGGAGGGAGTCGTCTTTGCCAAACAAGTTAGCGATCTAATTTTATCAAAAGAGTCTCGCGATGCCAAAGTGCCCAAATTTGATCGAGAGTACGCGTTGCATAAGGAGAATGATAAAAAATTCAAACACCAACTGCGTAAAATAATGTGGGAAGATATTGGCATTATCCGAACCAAAGAGGGTCTTCTTAAAGCCAAAAACTTTATCTATGATCTCAAAAGTCGTGATATTGGACGACTTTTAGAACTGCGTCTCAATACCGCTACAGCCATTGTACAAGCCGCTCTTGCACGTAAAAGTTCTCTTGGTACACATTATAGAGAGAGTTGATAAACGTTTAACTCTCTACTTAAACTTTTAAAACTTAAAAAACCGTAGTGCCCGTCTATTGCACCGTTTTGGATGGTGGGGTTTGAATATTTGGTGCATTGAAATGCACCTACATTTCCCATAATACATTGAGATTTTCGTAGGGTGGATGCAATCCACCGTTTAAAGGAAGTATCGAAGTATTTCAAAGGTTCAAGCATCCATTTGACGGTGGATTGCATCCACCCTACGGTTGCCAAGCGTTGATTTAGTCGTTTGGCACTGCCAAACTACGGGTGTATCCATACCTGAATGACAACTCAATGATAATTGGCTCATAGCTTTTTTGAGTTATTATAGCTCTCGTATGCGTATCCCACCGAGGACGGATACAAACGAGTTAAACACAACTATTTACTAATACTTTGTTATAATATTACTTGCATGATTTTATGATGTTCGTAAGGGTGGTTGGGTGTGGAGCTTGGGACAGCCCAAGAGAAAGGAAGTGCTATGCGTATTCTTTGCATCATAATACTGCTAGTTATCCTCACTACTTTGTGTTGGTAGCCCAAGCGGTAGAGCAAGAGAGATTGCGACTCTCTTGCTCCATGCTCAAAATTATAACATAAATTTTTAAATATGATTTGAATATCCAGTGCATTGTTTTGCACCCGTAGATTTGGCACTGCCAAACGTCTAAAGTAACTTTTGGATTGCATTTATATTTTGAAGCCGTAGGTGCGACCATGTCGCACAATAAATGTATGTGACACGGTCACACCTACAAATCACAACCATTTTACAATCCATTATTTTGTTTAGACGTTTGGCAGTACCAAACTACGGGTATCCATACTTGCATTACAACTCAATGGAGCTTTTGGGATAGTGTCGTTTGTTTGGGTAGTATAGTTTTGATTTTGATTGCCCAATAGAGTAATGGCTTGTTCATTACAAAAAATCTCTACCTCTTTGTTGGCTGTGGTGTAATTAAAAATATGAGCATTGAGTGAGGGGTTATTGACTCCTATTTTTTCAAAAGTTGCTTTGATATTGGCAATGATGCTCGTGTTTGTATGGCTTGTGTTTATATTGAGGTAGCCAATAGGAGCAATATCAAAGTCATGTTGAAGCACAAAAAAAGCATTGGTCTCTAAAGTATCCAAAGAGCCATCACCATCGATAGTGGCGACTATCTCATTGGAGGTGCTGATATTGCGAATCAGATAGAGTGAAGCGATATTAATATCGATACCGTTAATGGTGATATGCTCCATAGCTCGTAGATTAGAGAGGGCTTCAAGCTCAAAACCCTCCTCTTTGACTACGCTTTGTAGTTGTTCTACCGAGGTGATGGTTTGATTTGATTCTTGTGAAGCTAAAGCCTCACTTCCTAAGCTAGAGCTACCCCCCCCCACAAGAGAGTAGGAGAGTTGAGGCGATGAGCGAGAGGGTAATGGATAGTTTGGTTGGCATAATCTTCCTTTTTGTAATATGTTTTGTGTTTTAAAATTAATTGGATAGATTATAGCTAGTTTTGGGTTAGGTTTGAATAAATCAAATACCCAAAAGAGTACTCAAAAGGCTCATACCCTCTATTGATATGAAAAAACTTTTAATATGTTACCAAAAGAAGCTTCAAATTTCATCTACTTCTAAACTCTATAGTATATAATTCTCTTAAAATTAAACACAATAAGGGACTGTTAAGTGTCACAACATTCTACATCATATATATCCAATCTTTTTGGTAAATTTGCTAATTTTGAGTTTTTTACACCCATTCAAATGGTTATTAATAAAGCCTACGTTACCTTTTTAGGTCTTGATATGAGTGAATTTGAGCCCTCACGAAAATATAAAAGTCTCAATAAACTCTTTACAAGAGAGCTTAAAGCTCCTCGAGAGATCAATCCCAAACATACTTTAATTTCACCAGTTGATGCACTTATTAGTGACTGTGGAAAAATCAAAGAGGCTCTTGCCTATCAGATCAAAGGGATGGAGTACCAACTCGATGAGCTTTTGGGTAAAAACTATACAGGGTATGATAAGATGCTTGAAGGTGGAGAGTATATCAACTTCTATCTCTCACCCAAAGATTATCACCGTTACCATATGCCTATGGATCTGCATATATTAAATGCCACACACATTCCAGGCAAACTCTATCCTGTCAATAACCCATCACTTCAAAAACGCAAAAATCTCTTTATTGAAAACGAACGTGTCATTATTCAAGGAAAAGATCGTAGTGACAAGATACACTTTCTTGTACTTGTTGGTGCACTCAATGTGGGTAAAATGGTCGTCACCTTTGAAGATCAGATCAAGACCAATGCCAAAGTTGATGAGGAGTCTCACTATAGCTACGAAGATCTCCATATGAAACTCTCTGATCTTCTTGGATGGTTTGAGATGGGTTCAACTATTGTAATGCTAAGCCAAAAAGATGCCATTATTCCTGATGTTAAAGTAGGACAAAAAGTTAAATTTGGTGAGCGTATTGGAGGATTGCTCTAAAATGCCACGCAGTAAAGCCCTCTATATTTTTGATATGGACGGCACTCTTATCGACAGCTCTCAGGTTATCGTCAATGCCATCAATTATGTACGTGATAATATGAATCTTCCACCCATGGATGATGCCTTTATCCTCAAAAGTATCAATGAAGAGCTTATCAACCCTGCACAGCACTTTTACGGTATTGATGCATTTGAACCCATTCATGAAGAGTGGTTTTCAAGCTACTACTCTGCCCACCATAACAAAGAGATAAAGCTTTATGAAGGTATCGATACGACTCTTGAGGCTCTTAAATCCAAAGATGCCAAACTCGCCATTGCGACCAACGCCTATCGCATATCCACACTTGAATCGCTCAAACATACAGGTATCTATGAGCTCTTTGATTCTATTGTCACCTTTGATGATGTCGGCAAGGTAGGCAAGCCTGACCCTAAGATGCTCTTTAAAGTGCTCGATAGTATGCAAATAAACCCTCATCACTCTATCTTTATTGGAGATAGCCATAAAGACCGTATCGCATCTCAAAAAGCCAATATTGATTTTATAATGGTTAATTGGGGATTTAGTGATTACGAACGTGATGTAGTTGATTCGACACAAAAACTCTATGAACTAATAGTGTAAAGATGGACAAGCACAATTTAGATCAACTTATTATCTGTCCTAAGTGTGAAACCCTTCATGAGGTGGTTGAGCTGGAAAAACACACCAAAGCACACTGTACAAACTGCAACACGCTACTTTATAAAAACGATCCTTGTCTTCCTGATAAACTTTTAGCCCTATCACTCTCTGCAATCCTCTTTTTTATCATCTCCAACACCTTTATGATTATTCAAATTGATCTCTTTGGGAGTGAAGAGTTTATGAATATTCCCTCCATGCTACTAAGGCTTTTTGATAATGGGTTCTATCTTGTCGGTACTTTTTTGGCTCTTTTTTTATTTGTCCTTCCCTTTATAGCTCTGCTAATCTATCTACTGCTTGGTATCTCATTTAAGTATGGACTTTGGCACAGTGAGAGTAAAACCCTTCTCATACTACTTTCTAATATCCGTCTATGGAATATGGTCGATATTTTTCTGATCTCTATTCTCATTGCAATGGTTAAACTCATCGACCTTTTTGCCCTGCATCTAGGCATTGCATTCTACTCACTCATTATCTATGTTGGTCTTGATATCTATCTATCCAAATCAATCAAAATCTATAATCTCTGGAGTATCTATGAAGAGCGATATCGAAAAGCTTGATCTTGTACGCTGTCCTAAGTGTGAAGCGGTCAATATTGATACACACAGTGATATCACCTGTAGACGATGTAAACAAAAGATATTTAACGATATATCCGTTGCAAAAGCACGTACCATTGCCTATTTGATGACAGCAATGATTGCTTTTGTTATTGCTAATATCTACCCTATGCTTATTATCAATACCTTTGGAAATGAAGAGAGAGGTACTATTATCAGTGGTGTTATCGATCTTTGGTTAGGGGGTTCTTATCTTATCGCTTCTATTATTTTAATTGCCTCTGTTTTTATACCTATTATTAAGTTTATATTGATAATATATCTTACTATAAGTGTTAATAATAAAGATATTAAGAAGAAGTATACTATTTATCATATTACAGAGCTTATTGGGCCATGGTCTATGATTGATGTCTTTGTCGTAGCGATATTGACCTCTTTGGTGCACCTTGCCAATATTGAAATTATTGCAGGTATGGCAGCATCAGCTTTTGCTTTGATGGTATTTTTTACCCTTTTGGCAGCTCTATCTTTTGATACACGACTCATTAAACACAGCAGGAGTAGATAACCGATCATGTCAGTACAGAAACCAACCGTCAACGAAAAGAGTGGATTAGGATTTTTGACCTCTATTTGGATTGTTCCCATTATTGCTGTTATTATCTCACTCTCACTTGCCTATCACCACTTCGCACAACTAGGACCTCAAATCAAAATCTACTTCAACAGCAGTGCAGGACTCAAAGTAGGGCAGAGTAAAATCAAATATCGTAATGTTGAGATAGGCGTTGTGACTCAAATTTTACTAAATGATGACGATGGTGTCATTGTTTTAGCTCGAATGGATCAAGGGACAAAAAAATACCTCAATAACAAAAGCAAATTTTGGATTGTTAAACCTGAAGTTGATAGCTCTGGAGTTTCAGGACTAGAGACTATTTTAACGGGAACCTATATCAATCTCTACACCCAAAAAGATGAGTCGTATAAAAAGGTCTATATTGGACTCGAAAAACCCTACGAAGTACACGATAAAGGACATCGATTTACCCTTACAACCAACAAAGCAACCAATGTTAAAATTGGCTCACCTATCTACTACCGAAACATTCAAATTGGAAAGGTAGAAAGTATTGATCTTGATAAAGATCTCTCCCTTAATATTGGCATTGTGATTAAAGATGAGTACCAAAAGTTTATCAATAGAAGTACAAAATTTTGGGTACAGAGTGCGATGGATTTCAACTTTGAAAACTCCAATTTCAATATGAACCTTGCACCGTTAAGCCATATGCTCAAAGGTGGAGTAGAGATTTTTACCAATCCACACGCCAAAAATGCAGATATAGCAAAAGATTTTAAATTTACACTCTATCCCAATAAAGTATCATCTCTTAATAAAAAGATTGGTTTAGGTGGAGAGCACATTCAAAACTTTGAGATTCACTTTGATGATCCACTCTCAAAACTCGATATGTATGCAAGTGTCAAATTCAATGGATACATTGTGGGCGAAGTAACCAATATAGCCTTTAACTACGATACCAATCGACGCAAAATTCACTCTACGGTAGATGTCAATATTGATACCTCTGCCTTTAGAGACCAATATACGCATAAAAGTGGATTTGATAACTTTAAAGATGCCGTTGAAAAGGGTCTACGAGCCAGAGTAGAAGCTGAAAACCCTTTAACAGGAACACTCTTTGTTGATCTTGACTTTATCGAAAATAGAGAAAAAAACACGCTTACCTATCTATCCAATCGTAAAAAATATCTACTCCCCTCTTACCAAATGAAAGAGAGTAAAATAATGGAGAGTATTAATGAGATTTTGGTCAAAATCAAAGAGTTGCCACTCAAAGAGTTATTAAGCTCTACCAATGCACTTATTGCTCATAATGATCAACCTATCAATGATCTTTTACATGAACTTCAAACCAGTGTGAAACTTATCAATCAAATGTTATCCAAAAACGATATGCAAAACCTTCCCAAAGAGCTTAATCGAAGTATCTCCCGACTCAATGCACTTTTGCTCTCAACAAAACGCTTAATGGATGGCGATGGTCAAAAGTCACAACTAGCAGCTCAGCTTACTACGATGCTCAAAGAGATTACAGATACTTCATCATCGATTAACAGACTTATCAAAACACTTGATAAAAAACCCAATGCACTACTATTTGGAGATTAATAATGATTAAAAGAGACATTACACTGACACTACTTGCTTTTGGACTACTCTCATGTAGTAATAAAGAGCAATACATTATAAAAATAGAGCCCAAGGCTCACCCAATGCATCAACAAAGTAATATCACTACGCATAAAATAGGTATTCAATCACTCAAACTTCCAGACTACCTACTACAATACCCCATTGCAAAACAGATATCTACAAATAAAATCAGTTATCTTAATGATCACAGATGGGCAGAAACCCTTGATGAAGCACTTAAACGTGAGCTTATTAACTATTTACAATCTTATGCATCAAGTTATGAAATCCTTAACTATCCATGGGGAGCTTTACCCGATATTACACTCGATATTACGCTCCATAACTTTATTGCTACTCAAAAGTTTGTTGACTTAAATGCTACGATTAAAGTATACACTCATCAAGGTGATAAAACAATGATCTATCGAGTTACGTATCGTGAGCCTTTTAGTGGTCAAAATGAAGATATTGCTCCTACAATGAATCTACTTTATAAAAAATTTGTAGATAAATTAGCAAAGATTATAATAAAAAATGATTAAATATGAATACTTTGAGACAAATAGTTATTAAAGATTAAATTAAATCAAGATATAATAACAAGCATGGCATTGGACGAGGAGAGATAGAGGGAGTGAGAGTTTAGTGTTGTGTGTGATTTTGAAGTAATTAGATTCTCTACCATGTTAAACTCCTCCCAATGCCATGCATCTTTT
>Ga0193953_1000522_pt1 | contig 20428 bp, 18 predicted proteins | sample BB_4_MG_FD_140325 | JGI IMG/M metagenome (GOLD analysis project Ga0193953, IMG submission 140325) | Microbial mat bacterial communities from the Broadkill River, Lewes, Delaware, United States - BB_4_MG | ecosystem: Environmental > Aquatic > Freshwater > River > Microbial mats | place: USA... | reverse complement strand
TATCAGATACACAAACAACGGTTTTAAAACTCAATGCAAAAATCTCTACAATAGAGAAACCAGAACTAGAGATACAAAGAGAACTCTCTTTTATCTATCCTCGAAATGATGCTGTTAAGTAGTGTTTTAATAAAAGGGTTAATTTTACACCCTTTTATGTAGTTTAATCAAATAGCATACTTTTCTTTGTATAATTCAATCACTTCTAATATCTCACCAACACTTTGATTCAATTCACTACCCATCTTTTTTATCTCATTCGGAAAATCATTTTCCATCAAAGTTATTAATGCGTACCAAATAGGCTTATATCTGTCTTTAAGTTGGTATTTTGGCATCTCCAAAAACTCTTTCGCTTTATAGAATTGTCCTTTTGAAATAAGTAAATTCAAGTATAAAATAATATCATTTTCAGACTCTAAATCATTGTCATATTCTAGCCATTCAAGAAATTTACTATAGCTTTCTTCTAAATCTTCATTCCATAATAAAATAATTGCTAAAGTATGAGTGTTATGATACATTTTTTCTACTGAATAACTTTGATTAGCTAAGTCAATAGCTTTATCTATCTGTATTGACTGTTCAAAATAAAACCATACTAAACTATTTAAAGCATTATTATTTCCACTTTCAATTGCTTTTAAATAATATCTTTCTGCTTTCTCATATTTCTTTTGTTGTTCATATATTCGTGCCAGACCTGATAATGAGATATTATCCCCACTTTCAATTGCTTTTAAATAATACTCTTCTGCTTTTTCATACTTCATTTGTACTAAGTATAAATTACCTAGACCTCTGAATGAGTTTTTATATTCACATTTAGCTGATTTTAAATAGTATTCTTCTGCTTTTTCATACTGATTTTGTTCTAAGTATAAATTACCAAGATTTATTAAAGCATCATTATTTCCATTTTTTTCTGCTTTTAAATAATACTCTTCTGCTTTTCCATATTCTTTTAATTTATCATAAAATGCAGCTATTATAATTACAATTGGTTGACTACTCTTCTGTGATTTTTCAAGTAATTGTATTGCCTTAATTTCATTATTGTTATCATATAATTGAAATGCTTCTTGTAAAACTTCAATATCAGATTTTGATAATTCATCTTTAAAATTAGACTTAATATTATCAAAATACTCTTTTGTATTTTGTTTCATTTGGTGTTCTATTTCTAAGTTAAGACCAGCATAACTTAATCCTTCACACATATGATAAACATAGTTCTCATTTAAATTTTTATCTTTTATAGAGTTTATAAAGTTTTTTGCTTTTGTATTTAACTCATCTCTATCATACCAAGTTGTCAAAAACTTAACTAACCATTCCACCTTATTTCTATCTCTTTTTCTACCAAATCTCATAAGATACCAAATATTAAAAAATCTTTCTTTTATCTTATATATTTTATTTTTGCCAATACTTTCAAACTCTATGATATGGTACTTTTCAAGTTGTTTGAGTTGTGAAGATACAGACTTACTCTCTAGTCGTGTTTTTTTTGCTAACTCTTTTGTAGTTATTCCATCCCAATTTAAAGCTATATTATGTACTATATCTTGTAAAGTAGTTGGTAGGTTATCCATTCTATCTTTATATAAAATGGTTACATCATCAAGTATTTGTAATAAGTCCTCAAAAGCAGTTTCATTATTTTTGATAAATATATCATAAAGCATAACTAAAGTTCGTGGCACACCACCTGTAAGCTGTCTTAGTGTTTCTATTCGTTGTGGCGAGTTTTTGATAATTTCTTCTATCTTTTTATTTTGTTCTTTATCTCCAATAACTCTTAAAAATTTTATACTTTCATCATAATCAAGACCATCAAGTTTTATAATTTTAAAGTATTCGTAAAAAGGCTTAGCATAATCCAAATGTTGTTCTATCATCTTTGTAGATGCTCCAACAATTCTAATAGTAGATGAAGTAATTAGTATCTGTCGTAATTGCCTTTGTTCTTGTTCTTTTAACTTTCCTAGGAGTTCATCGATATTATCAGATAATATAATAAGTTTTTTATTTTGACTCTTCACCATTTCGTCAAAATAGTCAAAACATTTAGAATAATAATCTTCGTCTTCAATATGGCTTTCTAAATTGTCCAAAATATTTGGAAATATTTCACTACTATTTTCTTGTAATTCTTCAGCAATAACTTCAAAAAATCTGCATAAAGAACGTATTTGATATTGTTCTTCTGAAAACTTTATAGGTATCATAAACTTAGCTAGTGTTTTATCATCTTTTATAGCAATTGATATTCTTCTTAATAGAGAAGTTTTACCTTGTCCTCTTTGTCCAACGATTATATAATGTTGATTTGATACATCAAAATCAACATTTTTTATATCTTCAAATATATCTTCAAATATATCATTTCGTATTACAAATTTTTCTAGAAAATCTTTTTCATTTATCTCGTTTGGGTTATATTTGTAACTTGTATAATTAGTTTGCAACATATTTATACCACCACATTCTAAGTATTGGAGAATTAAATCTATATATTTTTATATCATTGGTATTGTTAATGTATCCATCATAAACTAAAGATTGCATTGTCTCTCTTTTCTCATCATCTGAGACTTTATATTTATTGGCTATATTTGCTATTTCATTTTTATTTATAGTATTATTTTCAGAGATATTATTTAAAATTTCTTTTGAAAATAAATATCCTTTATCACTAAAAGCCTCTTTTATTTTACTTCTCCAGTTATCAAAATAGTTTTTATGTTCAAGTGCATTATCTATTGCCTTATCAACAGTATCATTTGTAATATTTGGATTTTTTCTGCTTAGTTTTCTTATCTCATCTAAAATAAGTTGTATGTAAAAAGGTATTAGCCACTCAATTTTATCAAGCATATAATCTATTTGAGTTTTCCCTATATTAATACTATTACTTGTGAGTAAATATGCTATAAAATTAATGGCATCAGGTCTTTCTAAGGGAGATACCTTTATCGGTTTTAAATCATTTATATGCTTCATTCCGTCTATTTTTGATACAACACTTTCCAAGCCTATAGAACCAGTATATACAAATACTATATTAGATTGGTTTGCTTGTCTTATTGCTCTATGAGTTTTTAACAGATTTAGTGCATTTTTTTCACTATCATATTTCATAATATTTTCAATAGTTTGAGCAAATTCATCAATCTTAATGATAACTTTTTGATCTTTTGGTAAACTATCCATCAATTCTTCAAAAGCATCTTTATAATTAACTATTTTACCCTCACCAAACTCTATACCACTAAGTGATATCTTTTTTATATCAATAGTTTTAATCTTAGATATAAAACTAGTAATATTTGATTTGAACTTATTTGTAAATTCTTCTTTTTTTAAAGAATTAAATAATCTAGCCCAAAATTCATGTTCAAAATTATCTTCTTCACTATCTATATATAAGGCTACACAATTATTTTGTGGTTCATCTAGTATTTTATGCATAATAGAAGTTTTTCCAACTCTTCTTGGTGCTACTAATAGTGAGTGTTCTCCGTTTTGAATTGCTTCCCATATGTCTTCTAATTCAAACTTTCTATTCCAAAAGTTTTTATCTCTAACAACTTGTCCTGTAATTAATGCCATAAATATCCTTTAACAAATTTTATTTTGTCATTATATCAGACAAAATATTCTTTGTCAATATTATAGACAAATTTTATTTTGTTACTTTTTAAAGTATAGAAAAGGAAATTTATTTAAAGTATATCTTGAAAGTTTGCCTAGGCGTTAGAAAAGTTTTGTATTGTAATATATTCATCTTCAAGTTCATTTGTTACTTGATGATAAAACTTGTTGTTTGATTTGATTCCAGCTTATAGTTTCTACCTGACCTAACTCAATCTCTTCATATCTTTTTTTATCTTATGATAATATTTTATTATCATCTATTACTCTATTCATAATTTTTGTCATAACAATACCTCTTATGATAATTATAGCAAAATCTAAAAAAAATAAGAAAATTTACTTACTTCTCCAGCTCTACTACATTTAAATACTTTCTAAATATAAATTGTTCTTGTCATACAACATGATTAATTATCAAGTTAATTCAACTTTCAATTTATCTAAAAACTGCACTAGTTTTTTATTTTTGATACTTTCATCTCTTGCATACAATATAACATCATTAACAAAAATATTTCTTTCAATAATTATATTTTTTAGTTCTTGATTAAAAAGTGTCAATTTTTCAGTTACTACACTCCAAACTTCATCTTCATCAATTCCAAAATATCCATGTATTATTGTATTTCTAAAGTCTACTATTTTTCTATATCTTTTATTTTCTAAAACCTCTAGTTTAATAAGTGAATTTGTAGCTTCCCCTACTATCTCTAGTTCTCTAATAGTTACATCCTATTCTAACATAGAATGTAATAAGTCTTCACCACTAGTAAACTTTGATGTATATAATTCTATCTTATAAATTGCTATAAAAATATCAATAAAATAAAACTCAACATCCCTTTTAGACATATATCAAATCATCTTGAATTTTATTTTTAATAAATAAACGCATATTTTTTTCTTTACCTAAATCAACGGTAGTTTTAAATTCATCTTCTAAAAAATACTTTAAATCAAAAAAATTATCAAATGATGGTGTCATATCTACAAGTATATCTATATCACTCTCTTTCGTTGCTTCACCTCTTGCAAAGCTACCAAATAGTGCTATTTTATTTACTTTATATTTTTCTTGTATCTCTTTTTTATTTTGTTTTAGAAATGTTAATATTTGATCTTTATTTGTCATCTTTTTCCTTAAAGTTAAAAGATATATTATTGTATCTTTTAACTAATGAGATATTGATTAATAAATTATTTAGACTACTTATATTTTTATTTCTCCAGTTCTACTACATTTAAATACTCTTTAAATGTAGATTGATCTAGATTATTTTCTTTGTATGAAGAGATAAGTTTCCCTACGAAACCTACAAGATTAGATGCAGTTACTTTCACTCCAGACTTACGAGCAAATCTACTTCCTTTTTCACCTTGAAGTTGACCACCTAAGTATACATCATATCCCTCTACTCTATTTCCATCTTCATCTCGTACTTTAGTTCCGATAAATCCGATATCTGAGATTTGAGGATGAGAACATCCATTTCCACATCCTGAAATAGCCATGATAAGGTTTTCTTTAAAATCTGGGTGGTTTTTTTCTAGTTGCATTACAACTCTTTTAGCGAACTCTTTCGTTTCAGTGATACCAAACTTACAGAACTCTATCCCTGTACATGACTGTAGTCTTGCTCTAAACGGACTAGGAGCATAAGGATAACCTAAGGCATCTATCTCATCTGCAAGAGCTTGAGCATCACTACTAGGTACTCCATAGATGATGAAGTTTTGTGTAGAAGTCAGGGCTAGACCTTTTACCTTGTATTTAGTACAGATATCACTGATAGCTTGGAAATCTTCCCCTGCTATTCTTCCTGAATTTGTGGCAAATCCTACAAATGATTCATTTTCTTGTTTTGCTTTATGGATACCAAAATGTGTTCTATTTTCAAACGGTGTGATTTTTGGCTCTATTAGTCCCTCTTGCAGTTTGTATCCTATTGTTTCTTCAATAGCATCTACAAACTTCTCTACACCCCAGTCATTTATAAGATGTCTTACTCTTGCTTTGTTTCTATTTGCTCTATTTCCATTATCTCTAAATATTTCAGCACAGGCAACAGTTACATCTTTTACTTGATCAACTTTAACGTATCTATTTGCTCTATGTGCTATTTGTTTCGATTTAGATAGACCACCACCAACAGTTAGGTCAAATAATACTTCACCATTTTCTGTTTTAAATGCTGTAAAGGCTACATCTTGTACTTCGTGTGCTGCTGTATGTCTCCCACAACCAGAGATTCCAGTTTTGTATTTTCGTGGGAAGTTACAAAATCTATCGTCATTTTTATCAAAATACGTATCTACTTCTTTTACTAATGCACTTGCATCAAATATTTCATCTGCATCTATTCCTGCAACTGGTGAAGTCATGATAGGACGTGGTCCATCTCCTGATGCCATACGTGAAGTTAATCCTACAGAGTCAAGTAGTTCTAAAATTGCAGGCATATCTTTGATCTCGATGAAGTGAAACTGTACATTTTGTCTGTTTGTAAAGTCTACTAAACCTTGAGCATATTCTTGCCCTATTTTAGCCAATACTTTTAACTGTTCTAAATTCATCTTTGCATCAACGATTTTGATACGTTTCATGAAATATTTTTTATCTTCTGTTTCATTTTTGTTGATGTGTGGATACATACCATACCATTTTAAAAGTCCAATATATTCATCACTTAAAAAGATACCTTCATTTGCTTCTTTGTAAACATCTTCTATAACCCTAAGTGGATTTCTTGAAGCCTTTAATATTTCTAATGCTGATAGTTCTGTTTGGTTCATTTATTTCTCCTATTTCTTAATGCAATTAATCTATGTTTTTATCTAGTTTTATTATATATGAATTAGCCTAAAAACTAAAAGAAGTAAGATATTTAATTATCTTTTATATTTTATACTTAGATTTTGTAATTACACTACATTTTTAAAGGCAATTATAGATAAAATCCCCTTCCAAAAAATGACACTAAAATAAGGGCAAGAATGTTTCAAGAAACCATCGTAGAGATTATAGAAAGAATAGAAAGTTTAACACAAAAAAAGAGATCAATTATTGAGTTAGATATAGTAAATATAAAAGAAGAGATTCAAGAAACATTATTCAACATAGATTTTACAGAAGATACAATTGATGATTTAGATTTAGAAGAGATAAAAAAGTTAAATGTTACTCCCAAAGAAGCATTGGGAGTTTTTTTTCTTACTTTTGTATCTACACTACGTTATGAGTTATCATATAACAGTTTTTGGGTAGGTATAGCAGATGCTTTACTCGAGTTTGAAGAAGATGATAATAGATTTTTTATAGAGAACTATTTTATCGATGAAAATGAACCAAATAGCTATCTCAATGAAGCTATAATAGATGCGATAATCAGATTTAACCTTCGTGATGGATATGATAATGGAAAACCAACAGATAGTTTACTTTTACAAATGGGGATTTTAAATAGATTTACTAACTTAAACTACTGGCTAACTGATACCTCAAAAAACTCTACGATTGAGAAACTAACCAATAGAAGAGATGAAAATTTTTCAAATACTTTTTTTAAAGGATGGAAAGTAATACAGCGATACTCTCAAGGTTTATTATCAAGAGAAAAAGCTATCAATTTTTTAGAAAATAATATATGGTTTAAAGATTTTGATTTTGATGAACTTTTCCTTGCTTCAAAAGTGAAGTTACATACCCCTTTAATTAGTCAAAATGAGATAGAAAATAACTTTTTTCTAGAAAGCATAACCTATCAAGACAATCAACTGCAATTTGACATATCTGCAGATGATTTTTATATTTTAAACCTTACAGAAGATTATTATGATGTTTTTGTTGATGGAGAACTATTAACGAAATTAGTAAAAAAGGATGATACATACACTTTAGAAAAGCTAATAACTATCAAAGAGCCAGAAAATTATAAAGTTAAAATCGAAATAAAAAAAGAAGAAAAGTTAGTATATCAAGAAGATTTTATCTTGTTTGATTTTAATCATGATATTTTGATATTTGATGAAAATGGGACATGGTATAAAGACCAAAATCAAAAGCTTGATGATACTAAAACATACTCTTTACTCATAGATTCTGATTTTGAAATAGATAGTGAAGAAGAAAATATCCATGAATATTTTGATGGATATGTTCATCTTATTACAAATATCACAAAAGAGTCAAATATCCAAGCTGATGATGGAGATGAATATCAATTTTCCCTAAACTTTGAGGAACAAATAAAAGCTCCAAAATGGCTCAATAATCTTGAGCTTTATGCAATGAGTGATTTTTTATCGTTTGATGAACCTTTACAGTATAACTTACGATATAACAATATAACAGTAAGTGCAAGACAAAATGATGAGTTAATAGATATCAAAAATGAGATGTCTATAGTAAGATGGTCGTATACTGGTGGAGTAATTTATGATTTAAATAACATAGAAAACTATACTTACGAGATGGACTTAACATACGATATTTTACTCAATAGAAAAAATACGATCAAAATAAAAATTGATGATAAAATTTTTACAAAACAGCTCAATGTTACAATCATTGAAAAAACTATCAAACCTAAATATAGAACATTTTTAAAAAATGGTGAAGATACCATTGTATTTTTAAAAGAAACAAATAAATTAAAAAATCATGATATAGAAAATAATCAGCTCGTTATTACATCATTTCATGAAGATTTCATCACACAGCCTGAATTGAAAACTCAAATTTTACGAGATAAAACAAATATCTTTGATACCTTTGAGATCAATAAACCTTTTACTCTTACAAACTATCCATATTATACAGAAGAGATATCAAGTGTAAAAAAGATCTATGATGATGTCCAATGGAATACATTTTGTAGTATAGAGATGCATGGAATAGTAAAAGAGTATCTAAGTAATGATTCTACTATATTATTAGAAGAAAATTTACCACTTAACAGTACTCTTGTGCTACTTGATAACAAATATACTCTCAAAACAAAACAAATAGATACTAGTTCAAAAAAACTTCAAATACCAACAGATACTTTAGGTTTTTGTATTGTAAATGATGGGAATTATCTTGGTTCTTATTTTATAGAACACTCTTTAGATATAGAAACAGTTTTTGCTAGTGCTGAAATCTTAAAATTTTTACGTGCATCTTATTTTCCATTTGCAAAATACTTCAATGGTACAGAGTATGAAAAAAATAGAGCATTAAGAGAAAAAGCTAGAAATGAAAAGAAAAAAGAGAAAAGACTCATGCGAGCTTGCATCAAAAATAATCCAATACTTTTTCTTCAAGCTTTTATAGAAGAAGAGTTAACAATAGAAAATACAAAACTCAATATCAACTTTGATCACTCTAAAACTATGGCAGAACAGATACTATTTGCTATAGAATTTGAGAAGGGAGAAGCTACCACAATAGTTAATAAAATTATCTTAAATAGATGGCAAAATAAAATGATAGAATTTCCATTGTTTTTAATCTTTTTGTTAAATGTAGTGAACAATAATCGATATTATGAAATATTTTTAGATGAACTAGAAGAAGAGATAAGTGAACCAACTGATGTAAATGAAGAGTTTATAACTAGAATGATAAATGCTCTTTTAAGCGACCATAAAATAGATAGATTTGAAAAGATTAATATCAAAACAATCACACAAAGTAAAAATAAAGACTTTTATATCAAAAAAGCTATCAACACACTCAATGAGAAGGGAAAAACTATATAGTTTTTTCTAGCAAGAGGGTAAACTTTACCCCCTCTTGTATATTTTCTACTTTTAAATCTCCATCAAAACTTCTTTGTATAATCAATCTTGATAGATACAGCCCTATTCCTGTACCCTCTTTTTTAGTAGAAAAGTATGGATCGAATATTTTATTTATCACTCGTTTATCAATCTGTTTTCCATTATTAGAAATAGAGATGATTATCTCTGCATCAGACGCATCTATAAGAAGAGAGATAAGTGGTGTTTCTATATCTTTTAAAGCATCAGATGCATTAGATAAGATAGCTAAAATCACTTGCGAAAGTTCATTTTTAATACCCAGTATTTGTATATCTTCATTTATATTGTATTGTGTATTTAAAGTTATATTTCTTTTATTTAAATCGGCACTAAGGACAGTAATACTACTGTCTATTGCATCTTTTAAAAAGAAATTCTCTTTTTGTTTTGAAGGAGTATAAAACTCTTTAAAATGATCTATAGTTGTAGATAAAAACTGGAGTTGTTCATCTACTTGTGTTACTTTTTTTGAAAAATATAATTCATCAAGTTTTTTATTTTCAAAACGTTTTTTAATATTTATCAGTATATACGATATATTATTTAAAGGTTGCCTAAACTGATGTGTAATATTTGCTATCATTTCACCACTTTGAGCCATTTTTGATTGTTGGAGTAACATATCTTCATAATTATCTGTTTGTTTCTGTAAGCTTCCATACTTGTACGATACAGAGATAGTAAATAATATAGCCTCTATTGCAAAAGCTACTAATACAATATCAAAAAATTCATGCTTTAAATAAACTTGCTTAAAGTTAAATACAAAAAGCAAAAAACATAAAACTGACCACCCTATTACATAAACGGCAGTTGGTTTAAAGCCGTCTTTTATATTAAAAATAACAGATAAAAATAAAATACTATAGATAACAGTATATGGAAAATATTCAAATAATATGTAGTGATAAAATGAGGTTAAAATCACTATATTCAATAAAATGGTATTTACAATAAGTTCTTTTTTATTTGTAATAGGCGGAAAAAATTTCCCTTCATAAAAAGATAATGCAAATACAACAGCACAAAAACTTGCAAACACTAAAAATATATCTTGCGCTATCTCATTAGTATAAAATATTTGACTATAAAGAGAGATATATCCTAAAGAAAATATTTGCATACAACAATAAGATATATATATCATCTCTTTTGATGTTAGATATCGAATAAAAGTATAAATTATAGTCATCACTAATATACCAAAAGTGATTCCATAGGCTAAAATGATTATTAAATCATAACTCAATTTTGTATCCAGTACCAGATAAATTGGAAAGACTATTTAAGGGAAGTTTGGACTTTAAGTTTTTTATAACTGTTTTTAACGCATCTTTTGTCATAACACCATCTATCCAAATTTCATTTTCTATTTCCACATAGGTAACAAAACGATTTTTATTTCTAATAAGTAAACCTAGCAATTCCAATTCTTTTGTGCGTAATTTAACTAACTCATTATCTTTTACTAAGGTTTTATTATAACTATCAAAAATAGTATTTTCTGCAAGATGAAAAATATTTGATGAGGTGATAGAATTATTATGATTATTAATATTGTCTATACACAGTGTAAGAGCCTGATCAAACTCTTTTTCATTTATAGGTTTTACTAGATATTTTATAAGTTTGAGTTCGATAGCACGAAAAAGATACTCTTTATGGCTATATGCTGTTGTAATGATTATTTGTGTAGTATCATCTTTTTCTCTTATACGTTGCACAAACTCTAAGCCATTTAACTTAGGCATCTCTATATCTGTAATTATTATCTCTGGCTTATATTTATCATACAAAGAGAGTGCTTCGAGTCCATTTGAAGCATCATAAATATTGTCAAAAAAATTTTCTAAGTACTCTATTCCATTTTCTCTTGCTATTGCATCATCTTCTACGTAAAGTACTTTTATCTTTTTTGTGGGAAATTTCATAGTATCTTTTATCTTTTTATTGTAAATTTATTTTTTTCTACACTTGCAAATACTTCTCCAGAAAATGCTTTTGATGATAGTAAATACGTTGTAATAGAAGAAACTATAATGAGTACAGATAAAATCGTAAATAATAATTTTTCACTCAAACTTAAATCATAAAACATATTGTTCCTTAAACTATTAAATGATGAGATTATATCACTTCATTACTAAGTAAATAGCAATTTAAAAATAATTGTATTGCAAATATAGCATAAATATTTTACCTTTTTCTTGTGTAGTAATTATGTAGCACAATAAAATAACTAAAATAAAATTGTAAATTTTAAACAAAAATTAATCCTTTTTCAAATAAAATATTCTTTAAATTAGGGGTCCCAAATGAACAACAGTTATAATAGTAGGTTAATTACAAATAAAAGGCTCATCTTTAAAATAACTTTTTTCATTTTATTTTCAAGTATCATTTGTATTCTTTTAGCCTCTCTTTATCTAAAAAAAGCTGCATTATCAAATCTTGCAGAAGATGATGCACAAAAAACAAGTGAACTAATTTTTGAAACTATGAATACTCGAATGCAAGAGGGCTGGGCAAAAGAAGATTTAAATAAAATCATTAATCGAATTGAATATATCAGAAAAGATTTAAAAGTACACTCATATAGAAGCCAAAAAGTTGAAAAACTCTTTGGAGTTCATCAACAAGATAGACAAATTATTGCAAATGACCCCTTTATACAAAAAGCTATGCACGGTGAACAACAATTTATGATTCAAAAAAATGGCTCAATTAGATACCTATATCCAATGAAAGCTTCATCAGAGTGTTTATCTTGTCATATAAATGCAAAAATAGGAGATGTCAATGGTGTTTTAGATATTTCATATCCACCAAGTGAAATAAAAATTTCTCTTGACTCTATGATAATATATTTTATTATATTTTTTGTCATTGCCATTGTATTTATCTTTTATATTTTTTATTTTACTGTAAATCTAAAAATGGTAAAACCACTTGTTGTTTTAAAAAATAAGATTACCCATGTTTCGAATAGCAAAGAGTTTCATAAAGAGGTTCTAGTAAAAACAAATATAAAAGAGATTAAGTCATTACAAATAAGTTTTAATAAACTACTCAACAAAATAAATACCTATTATGATAAATTATTACAAAATATCTATTTTAATAACCTAACATCATTACCAAACTATGTAAAACTAGAACAAGACTTAGAGCAAAAAGAATTAAATAGTCTAATTATAATAAATATTGATGATTTTAGAACTATCAACCAATTTTATGGTAAAAAAGTGGGAGATAAAATCATCCAACTAATGGCAGAGGTATTAAGTAAAAAAACTAAAGATATTGGGACTTTATACAAACTACATAGTGATGAATTTGCTATTTTATTACATAAAAATATAGATGTAGCATTTTGTGAGAGACTAGTAAAAGATATCAATAAATATGATTTTATTTATGAAAATAGTACTATTCATGTTACTGTTTCCTTAGGAATAACCTATGATGAGAAAAAATCTATTATCGAAAAGACAAGTAACGCAGTACGAAAAGCTATCAATGATAGCATCAGTGTGAACGTTTTTGAAAACTCGATAATGGTTGAAAATGAGCAAGAAAATGCTTCTCATATTGAATGGACAAAAAATATTGAAGTGGCATTAAAAGAGCATAAAATAATTGCTTTTTTTCAGCCTATTAAAGAGGTAGCAACAAATACTATTACTAAATATGAAACGTTAGCAAGGTTAGAAAAAGATGGTGTCATTTACACTCCAGATAAATTTATAGATGTATCAAAAAGATCAAAACAGTACCATGCTTTTACAAGAGCAATGATTCACAATAGTTTTCAATATTTTCAAGATAAAAAAGATATCAGTTTTTCCATAAACTTTTCTATAGAGGATATTCAAAATAGCAAATGTGTTACCCTTTTATTTGAATATTTAGACAAATATGAGATAGGAGATAGATTTGTATTAGAACTTTTAGAAACAGAAGAGTTTGATGATTTTAATATTGTTAATTCTTTCATCAAAAAACTCAAGAGATACAATGTCAAAATCGCAATAGATGATTTTGGATCAGGGTATTCTAACTTCACATATATTGCTAATTTAGATATAGATTTCTTAAAACTAGATAGCTCTTTAATAGAAAATATTCATACCAATACAAACTCATTTAAAGTAGTAAAAAACATCAATACTTTTGCTCATGATATGGGACTAAAAACCATCGCAGAAAAAGTGCATTGTGAAGAGATAGAGATATTATTAAGGGAGTTAGGGGTAGATTACTTGCAAGGTTATCATATAGGGAAACCAAAAGATGCTATTTTATAATAAAAAGCATCTTTAAAATATTTGAATGAGTTCAAACATAATTGATATGGAAATAATAGAGATAAATATTCCATATCCTAAAATCGATGATACAAGTTTTGGAGCAAGTCCTGCCATACTAGCAACCACACCTGCAGTGATCATAGGACCCATTGCACTTTCAAGTAACGATACATCTGTAATAAACCCTTCAAAGCCAAATATATAAACAAGAATAAAAGCAAATACAGGTAACAGTATCAATTTATTTACAATACCCAATAAAAATGGTGACATATCTTTTTTCGGTATTTTTAACTGTAAATTATAGCCCACAGAAATTAATGCAAGTGGAATCAGTGTATTTCCTAAAGTTGATAATGACTTTGAGATATCTGGATGAAACTCCACGCCATTTAAAGCAAATGCAATAATAAGTGAAATAAATGGTGGAAACCTAAATATCTTTTTTAATATACTTTGTATATTTACTGTTGCACCATCATTATCTGAATAAACAGCTATTATAACAGCTCCATAGGTACTCAGTGCAAGGAAAGTTCCTATTTGATCATAAATAATTACATAAGGCAAACCCTCTGTTCCAAAAAAATGTGAAACCATCGGTATCCCGATAAAAGAAGTATTTCCAAGTACTCCTACTAAAAGTAATGCTCCTGTCGTATTTCTATTCCAATGAAAAAGTTTAGAGAAAATCAGAATAGAAATAGCACCTAAAATAGTAGTAGTCCACGCAATAAATACAGGGATTAAAATCTCACTAGAAAAAGTTATCTTAGGCACTTCATTTATAATAATAGCAGGTAAAGAGATGTATATAATAAATAGATTTAATACTTGAGATGTTTGTTCTGGAAATATCTTTAGCTTTTTAAGTGAAAATCCCAACAACATTAAAAATAAAATAAATATAAATGTACCCATAACGTCCTCCATTTTCAATAAATAGTAGAAATACTATCAGAAATTTATAAAACTACAGATAAAATATAATAAATAAATTATAAAGGAAACAGATGAATAAGTTTATACAAATAATATTCATATCACTTGTATTGTCGTGTACATATTTAAATGCTCAAAGTATGTTTTTACTTACTAAGATACAAAAGGCTTATCTTGTAGTAGAAAATTATAGTGAAAAAATACCTATGTCTTTAAAAGAAGATATCTATGATGAGATGAGATATGTTACTGATGAACTTAAAATAGATACACAAGGTTATTCTTTTAGAACATTTGGTTTTATGATAAATGACACTAAAATAGCAGGAAAAGAGATCTTAACAATTGAACTTATTTTAGGTGAAGAGGTTACACGATTAGATGATAAAGAAGATGTATATGCAATAACTTTTCAAAAAAAGAACTACATTGATGCAACAAACAAAGACAATGAGGAACTATCAGAAGAGTTAATGGATAATGTCGATCTATTATTAAATGATTTTAAAGAACAATACAAAGAGGATAACGAAGAATGAAACTATTATTACTATCATCACTTTTAGTGATACAACTATTTGGAAAAAACTACATAGAATTTGCCCAAAAAATGAATTATGAAATAAACTATGAAACAGCATTGAAAAAAGCTCAAAAAGAGAAAAAAGATATCATGTTTTTAGTAGTAGCGAACTTTTGTCCATGGTGTCAGAAACTAGAAAAACTAGTACTTTCAAAAGATAAATACAATAAACCTATCCATGATAAATACATACCCTTGATTCTTAATAGAGAAGAGGGGAAGTTTCCTAAAAAATTTGAAACTCCTTTTATCCCAACAGTTTATTTTGTAGACTATAAAACTGGAAAAATCAAGAAAAAAGTTATCGGATATAACAATAGACAAGATCTTAAAAACGAAATTTTAAAACCATAATATAAAAACTCCAAGAATTGATTTTAGAATTTTTATCTAGTTTATATTTTTATTTTACATTTTTATAGATGTTTTCTAAAGTAGTCCAAAAAGATTTTGATTTTTTTATATTTAAGGCTATGTCTGTGTCTGGTAATATTGCTTTACCAAGTGTATTATGATAATAAGCTCCATTTTCTATATCAGGTTGAGTTGCACACAGAAGTGTTGTTTGAGCACCCTCTTTTGGAGTTAGAAGCAGATATTCAAGTAAACGTTTTGACAAAGAGTTACTGTCAGCTCCTAGTCCCATAGGAACAACACCAGGATGTACAATATTTACTTTATATTCAGGGTATAAATGATGACACTCATAAGCCCACCACATTACACCAAGCTTACTACGTGCATAAGCTATCATGCCACTATCTCCTTCGTATTTATAATCAGGTGTACAATCATCAGCCATGATATAAATATCTCCTGTTACAGCTATAATATGTGCGCTTTTTTTAAATAAGTCTTTTGAATGACACTCTTTAAATAAAACATGATGCCCTAAAACATTCACAGCAAATGTAAGTTCAAACCCTTGAGAAGATTCTCTCCATGGTTCTTGTAAAGCTATCCCTGCATTATTTATTAAGATATCTATTTTTCTTCCCCATAAAATATCTTCTAAGGTATCAACAGTTTTTACTATAGAATTAACATCACCTAAATCAAGCTTCACAAAGTGAAGCTTTCCTTTAATGTTATAGAGTTTGTTTTTATTTCTATATAAAACATCTTCTAGAGTATCTATTTTTTTGTTTTGACTGATCATCTCCTTTGCTTTGTCTTTATCTCTTGATAACATGATTACTTCTGCATCACGTTCCAACAATCCATTAACAGTTTCAAGTCCTATCCCTTTCGTTCCACCTGTTATCACTATAATTTTTCCTGTAAGAGATGGAGAAATTGGACAAATAGGAGTTTTTGATTTTTGTCTCCATGACCAATTCCACATACGCTTAAATTTGTTAGCTGAAATTCTTCCAGTTTTCATTTCAAACCCTTAACGTTTAGGCTTGTTAAAAAACCATGTTGATCTTTTTGAATCAGTTTTAGAGCACTCTTTCATATATAAGGTTCTCCAAGTATGGCTTTTTGAAAATGTAACAGAAGACTCTTCTCCCATCTCTAAACACTTATTAGTATTTTTATGTTTTATCTTTTTATCTTTTGTATATTCAAATTTTTGCATATATTTTGCATTTAAAAATGGTGTATCTTTATTACATTGTTGTAAACTCAAACTAGTATGATCTAAAACATATTTATTTACACCAGAAATTGTTACACAAGAATCGTATGTAGGAAAATATATTGTTCCATCTTTTTTAAATTCGAATGCTTCGTCAGCATACAATCCTGGTTTACAATTGTGTCCGATTAGAGGTAAGTCAGCTCGTATATAATTACCAGACCCAGCAACATCTAAACAATATCCATCTTGAGGTCGATCTAAATTATCTACTAACTTGATGTGATATCCATTGGCATAAAGTGAAACTGTCATCAGAGTCAGTAGCAGTTGTATTTTTATTAAATTTTTCATTTATTATCCTTTTATTAAAATATTAATATATTAAATGTGAAGAGAACGTGAATATTAATCTCTTCTAAGTAATTTATTATTTTAGTAGTTTATTTTCCCTCCATTTATCTATTTTTCAGGAGGAGATAAAATATCAATAACCTCTCCCATTCGTGAAATAAGTACTCTGATATTTTCCTCTTCACCTAATTTTGTGATTCTTTGAAGTGGATCTTTCCATGCATGAAAAGATATTTTAAATGTACCATTATGAATAGGTACTAAAAGTTTTCCTTTTAAATCTTTATGTGCTTGGATTGTTTGTTCGGGACACATATGAATATACTCAAACCTTTCATTATATTGTCCATTTTCCATAAATGTTATATCAAAGGGGCCATATTTTTCACCAATTCTTTTAAACCCATCAAAATATCCAGAGTCACCACTAAAAAATAGTGACTTTCCATTTGCTCTTACAACCCAATGATCATGGGAAATTATAATTCCCTCAATTTGACCTAAACTATCTAAATCACTGTGACTAAAATGTGAAATTACTAATATTGAAATTTCACAATCTCTTCACATTTAATTAGTTATTATATAACTATTAAAGGATTATGATGAGGATATTACTAGTAGAGGACAACCTAGACTTAGCAGAAAGCATCTCTGATTATTTAGATATAAATGATTGTACTTGTGACTTTGCATATAACGGAGTTGCAGGTTTAGAGTTTGCACTTAAAAATGAATATGATATATTTATTTTTGATATAGCTATGCCCAAAATGGATGGATTAGAACTATGCCAAGAACTTCAAAATACTCATAATAATCAAACTCCTGTTTTATTTTTAACTGCACGTGATACTTTAGATGATAAGGTTGCTGGTTTTGAAGCTGGTGCTGATGATTATATCGTCAAACCTTTTGAATTAAAAGAGTTACTTATGCGTATCCAAGCAATATATAAAAGAGTGGTAAATAAAGAAAATATCTTAAAAATAGATGATTTAAGTGTTGATTTAAATAGACAAATTGTCACAAGAAAAAACCAAGAGATACTTTTATCTCCAAACAACTATAAACTCTTAGTAACACTTATGCAAAAATCACCAAATTTAGTTTCAAGAGAAGAATTAGAATATAGTGTATGGAATGATGAGTTACCAAATAGTGACTCTTTACGAAGTCATATCTATAAACTAAGAAAACAAATAGATAAACCATTTACAAAAGAGTTAATAAAAACTGTAAAAGGTCGAGGGTTTAGGATAGGAAAATGAGATAAAAAATGAAGTTAACAAAAAGTTTACGTTTTAGAATCATAATTGCATGTGTTGTTTTTGCACTTATAGTTAGTACTGTGTTTGGATTCATACTCAATAAGAGTATAAAATTTACTGCAGATGAACAGTTTAATTGGTATATAGAAAAAGAGATGGATTATTTTGTACAAGAGTATAATTTAAATAAAAATATAGAGTTTAATGATCATAGAGGTATGGTTATAGTTTCAGATGAAAAAGGTGCAATCAATCAAATACAAACTATGATTGGAGTATTTGATATAAACTCAAATATAAAAAGACTTCAAGACTTATCATTTAAGAGTTATAAATTAAATACTAAAAATGGATACTTCAACTATGTTTTTAAATACCAAGAGAAAAATATATATCTTCTAAAAGCAAATCTGAAAGACTCACTCGGTATCTATTATATAGTCGATTTCACGGGCTTTAACAAACATGATAATAAAGGTGCTAATATCTCTACAAATATGTTTTTTATTATGATTGTTGTTATCTTTGTATTTGCTATATTTATTGGTCTTTATATTGCAAAAAAAGTTTTAGAACCACTTACTAACCTTACAGATAATGTAGATAAAATAGATATAGGTGAATATAAAAGTAATGTAGGAAAATACTATAATGATGAGATAGGTTTTTTAGCAAAAAGAATCGACTCTTTTGTAGATAGAACCGCAAAGTTTGTCGAAAGAGAAAAAGCTTTTTCAAGAGATGCAAGCCATGAGTTAAGAACACCAGTAGCGAGTTCTCAAGCTGCTTTAGATGTTGCTTTAGCCTTACCTCAAGGTCAAGATCCAAAGATTAAAAAAATCCTACAAAGAATCCAAAGAGCAAATAAAAACATGACTCACTTAATAGAGAGTTTTTTAATTTTAGGAAGAGAAAAACAAGAAAATAAAGATGAAATAGAGTTTAATTTAAAAGAGTTAGTAGATACATCAATCAAAAAAAACAACTATTTAATAAACTCAACCGCCATAAGATATGAAAATAATATTGATGAAACTTTATCTTTCAAACTTTCAAAAGAGTATCTGTCAATCATAATAAATAACCTGATTAGAAATGCTTTTACACATATGCAAGATGGAACACTTTTTATTAAGGCATCAAATTCTTCTATCTTATTTTCTGATACTTGTGAATGGTTTGATGATTCACAAGAATTAGGCATAGGGTTAAATATAGTCAAACGAATATGTAAAGAAGAGAACTGGAAATTTAATATCTCAACTATTAAAAATATTGGAACACAGATAAGAATAGAGTTCTTATAGTAAATATCTATATCAATTTATAAACATATAATTCATCATATCATATAATCCCGCATTCAAAAAAACTGCAAAAAAGAGAATCATGATTGAATTAATAAATATATCAAAAAGCTACCCTACAGGTAATCTATATACAGACCTAAATCTTAGACTAAACTCAGGAGATAAAGTAGGACTAGTAGGACGAAATGGTACTGGAAAATCAACACTATTTAAACTTATTTTAGGGGAAGAACATCAAGATACTGGTGAGATAAAGTTTCCTAAAGCATATAAAATAGGTGCATTAAAACAGTACTTTGATTTTAAGGAAAAAAAACTTATAGATGAAACAGCATCAGCTTTAAGTGAAGAGAATAAATACGATGTTTATAAAGCTGAAAAGATGCTATTTGGTCTTGGGTTTACTGAGGCTGATTTAGATAAAGACCCTAAGTCATTTTCTGGTGGATTTCAAATCAGAATAAACTTAGCAAAACTCCTTTTAACAGAACCAAATATGTTACTACTTGATGAGCCTACAAACTATCTTGATATTCTTTCAATTCGATGGTTAAAGGCATTTTTAAAAACATTTCAAGGGGAAGTTATCTTAATCACTCACGATAGAGAGT
>Ga0193953_1000521_pt1 | contig 20453 bp, 17 predicted proteins | sample BB_4_MG_FD_140325 | JGI IMG/M metagenome (GOLD analysis project Ga0193953, IMG submission 140325) | Microbial mat bacterial communities from the Broadkill River, Lewes, Delaware, United States - BB_4_MG | ecosystem: Environmental > Aquatic > Freshwater > River > Microbial mats | place: USA... | reverse complement strand
ATTATCAGCTTTTTTAACAACTTTAATACTATGGATTTTTGTGGGTACCTTCCTGAGGTTAAGTATTCCATTCGTCATTCAGGAAATTCAATTTCTCTCTAATGTGGACTTAGACCTGGTATTTGAACGTATTGAAAAGTTGTTGGCGTCATTGGTGGTGCCCTTTCAGCAATCAGAATTCGGAAAAGCTGGCATGCTCCTGATTCAGGAACAAATTAAAGATGCAGCGCTCAATATGTTCGACTTTTCCAGGTTGAGTGATTTAGTAGCATCTTTTGCTGGTTTTTTGGGTAAGCTGTTCATTTTTGTTTTTTCGGTGACGTTTATAACATTTTTCTTTTTAAAAGAGGAATGGTTGATTATTGAAGGTCTTTTACTTTTTATTCCGATTCATTACGAAGAAGGATTGCGGCATATGTTAAACTCTATTAAGACCTTGTTACGGCGTTATTTCATCGGGATTTTACTGCAGGTGACGCTCATTAGTATTTTCGTTACAACTGGTTTTGTAATTGTTGGAGTGGGCTTTGAACATTCCATTATTATCGGTTTATTTTGTGGGTTCATTAATGTGATTCCTTATTTGGGGCCATTGATTGGTGCTTTTTTTGGCACTTTAGTAGGTTTGATTGTCTATGTACAAATGATGGTTCCGCCTGAATTTTATAGCTTCATAGGTGGGATTGTATTAGTCTTTGTAATTGTGCAGTTACTGGATAATATGGTTTTCCAACCTTATATATTTTCTTCCAGTGTCAGAGCACATCCCCTGGAGATTTTTTTGGTCATCTTAATGGCTGGTTATTTTGCAGGCATTGTGGGGATGTTTTTAGCTATTCCTGTTTATACCATTATTCGGGTTGTGGCCCGCGAGTTCTTTTATAATTATAAGCTGGTAAAAAAATTAACTGAAAAGCTAAGGGAATAAAAGATTGCTTTATCCTTTAGTATTATATTTAACTCTCCCAAAACAATCATTGCCTCAATTTGTTAAGAATTGTTGAAGTTGCGATTGTTAAAAAATAACAAAAAGAGTAAATAAATTACAAGTATTTGCAGGGTTTTGATAAGCAGGGTGTGACTAAATCTGGAGAAAACTATTTTTGAAATGAGTAAACCTTTATCACCTTCCCTCACTTCGGGAGCAATTTTTTTAAGAATATTTTTAATTATTCTTATTGCAATAGGCGCGTTTTCATTTAATGCAGATGCGAAAAAGAAAAAGGGTAAAGCCGAGCCTGATGTGAAAATTGGTGAACGTTTGTATTATGGGCTCATCCCCATGGGTAAAGATGCTCAGGCCTGTGCCTCATGTCATACCTATTACACAGCAGATTCTATTAATTGGAATCCTTCCGTGCTGGAGATGGCACAAACAGCTAGTGAAATGGATCTGCCCACATTCAAGGATCACCTGACAAATCCTTCTGGTGGGATTCGGGAGAAAGTGCATGTGAATTATGATATGACCGATGAACAGGTGTATCACCTGCATGGTTATTTGAATAAGATAGCTAGCACAGGAGTTCCTTCTCAGCGAATGTCTATTAATACGATTCTTATCTTTTTGTTGATTGGTGGATTGATGGCAGTGGCTTTACTAGACCTTTTTGTGACAAAGAAGATACGTTACAAAGTTGTTCACATACTGATTCTCTTATTTGGGATTGGGTATCAATTGTCGGTTGTCACAGAAGAAGCCATTGGTTTAGGACGAAGTCAGGATTACCGGCCGGATCAGCCAATCAAGTTTTCTCATAAGATACATGCTGGCGATAATAAAATTGATTGTTTGTATTGTCATTCTAATGCCGATGAAGGTAAGTCGGCCAGCATTCCAAGTGCCGGTTTATGCATGAACTGTCACATGATGGTGCGAAATGGTACTAATTCAGGGCAGTTTGAGATAGCCAAAGTGGTTGATCATTTTGATAACAATAAAGATATTGAATGGGTACGCATTCATAATTTACCCGATCATGTGTTCTTTAATCATTCGCAACATGTAAAAGTGGGTGGCTTGGATTGTACGGAATGTCATGGCCAGGTGGATGAAATGCACATTTTGAAACAACAAAATGATTTGTCTATGGGCTGGTGTTTAGATTGTCACAAAAAAACCAATGTTAAGTTTGAGGAGAACGGTTATTACGAAACTTTTCACGCCTTACATAAAGACCTTGCTGAGGGGGTGCGAGATAGCATTCAGGCTGCTGATATAGGTGCCAATGACTGTATGAAATGTCACCACTAGGAAGCAGGCGAATACAGCCAAACATGAAAAGGAGCTTCTTTTCATGTCTACCAAACCGATAGAAAAAATAGTAACCAATGAAAGAATACTGGAAACGTATTGAAGATTTACATCCTGAAACACAACAGAAAGTGGAAGAGAAGTCTTCATTTCTTCTTGTTGAAAGCAACGAACCCAAATCTAACTCACGGCGTGATTTTCTTAAGTATTTTGGGTTTAGTATTGCTTCAGCTGCAGTTTTGGCAGGTTGTGAACGACCTGTCAAAAAGGCAATTCCTTTGTTAATCCAGCCTGAAGAAATAAAGCCGGGAACTGCCAATTATTATGCATCGACCTTTTACAATGGGGGGGAATTGGTACCTATTCTTGTAAAAGTGAGAGATGGACGCCCCATCAAAATTGAAGGTAATGATTTGTGTGAGCAGACAGGAGGAGCGACTTCTGCCCGTGTTCAGGCTTCCTTACTCAATTTGTATGATGAATCGCGTCCTGGGCACCCACACCATAAGGGAGAAAAGGTTTCCTGGAGCCAGGTGGATGAAACAATGATTCAAACCCTTGCGAACTGGGATGTTGAAAAAGCGTTTGTGATTTTAACTCCAACGCTGATTAGTCCCTCTTCGCTTCAATTGATAAAGGAGTTGAAGAATAAGTATCCATTCATTCTGCACGAGACCTTTGATGCCATTTCTTATGCGGCTTTGCGGGAGGCTTATCAGCTCTCATTTGGGCAGTCTGTTATTCCTGGTTTTAGATTTGATCAGGCGAAATTAGTGGTTGGTTTCAATGCCGATTTTCTAGGATGCTGGTTGCAGCCAGTGGCTTTTGGGAGGCAATATGCAATGGCGCGTAAGTTGTCTGATGGTCAAAAAGAAATGATGCGGCATGTGCAGTTTGAGGCCAACATGTCACTAACCGGTTCCAATGCAGATGAACGTATTCCTGTTGCAGCTGGAAATGAGGGTTATTACCTGTCGTCGTTGTACCAGATTATTACCGGGCAGGAAGGGGCAAATGCACCTGTGGCAATTCAGAAAATTGCCAATGAATTAATTCAGTACAAGGGTAAGTCCCTTGTCGTATCTGGTACAAATGATTTGCGCATTCAATTATTGGTGTGTGCGATTAATCAGGAGTTAAATAATATTGGAGAAACGATTCGGGTAGATGAACCGGTTCATATATATCAAGGCAGTGATAAGGCTTATGAAGCTTTGATTAACCGGATGGAAGCAGGAGGTGTTGGTGCAATGGTTTTTTGGCAAACCAATCCGGTTTATCATGCACCCTTACAAGGAAGGTTGGAAAAAGCAATAAAAAAAGTAGAACTTAAGATATCGCTGTCGGCTCAACAAGATGAGATATCTCAATTGTGTGACTATGTATTACCTGCCAATCATTTTTTAGAGAGTTGGGATGATGCAGAGATGATGCCCGGGTTTTATACCTTAACTCAGCCGGCTATTAGGCCATTATTTAATACCCGCCAGCCACAGGATAGTTTGCTCAAATGGGGACAGATGGAGGGAAATTATTACGAATACATCAAGCTCTTTTGGAAAGAGAATATTTATAACATGACAGTTTCCAAAGGGCACCAGTTTGAGGCCTTCTGGAAAACATCCCTGCGCGATGGCTTGGTTTTCACGGATAGCAATCAATCTTCGGGTGTGTTAAACTACGTTGGTGCAGCTGCACATGAAATTGTCGAAGCTTTTTCAACTGTATCAGACAATAAAGAGCCGGAACTGGTAATGTATCAAAATGTGCCCATAGGAGATGGATCTCAAGCCAATAATCCATGGTTGCAGGAATTGCCAGATCCGGTGAGCCGGATTTGTTGGGATAACTATTTGGCTGTTTCCCCGGCTTTTGCTGCTTTAAGAGGCTGGTCGCAAGGTGATGTGGTGAAGGTTAAAGAATTGGATTTACCGGTATTGGTACAGCCTGGCATGGCCCGAAATACCTTAGCAGTAGCTATGGGTTATGGTCGGTCAAATGCTGGAAAAGTTGCAACTGATTTGGGTAAGGATGTGATGCCTCTGGTTACAATAAAGGATGGATTTAGATCCTATGGCATTGAACATGTAGAAGCGATTGCTACTGGTTCAACTTATGAGCTGGCAGCTACTCAATCGCATCACTCCATGGAAGGACGGGCGCTGGTGCGTGAAACAACTTTGGAGGAATACTTAGAGAATCCGGCTGCTGGAAATGAAATGCACAAGGAAATTGAAGATCTGCATACGACCTTATACAGTGAGCATGAATATAAAGGGCATCATTGGGGAATGGCCATCGACTTAAATTCTTGTATTGGCTGTAATGCTTGCGTGGTAGCTTGTTCAGCTGAAAACAATGTGCCGGTTGTTGGCCGAAATGAAGTGCGTCGCTCCCACGAAATGCATTGGTTGCGGATAGATCGCTATTATGCCGGTGATTCAGAAAACCCGGAAGTGGTTCGTCAGCCTGTTATGTGTCAGCATTGTGATAATGCACCGTGTGAAAATGTGTGTCCGGTAGCAGCCACCAATCACAGCTCAGAAGGTATTAATCAGATGGCCTATAACCGCTGTATTGGAACGCGTTATTGTAACAACAACTGTCCATATAAAGTGCGACGTTTCAATTGGTATGATTATACCGGAGCCGATACTATTCCGAATAATCGGGTGGATGTGGCTGGTATGACCTTGGACCTGAAACGTATGGTATTAAATCCCGATGTGACTGTTCGTGCCAAAGGGGTGATTGAGAAATGCTCCTTTTGTATACAACGCATTCAGGATAAAAAATTAAATGCCAAGAAAGATGGGCGTCCCTTGAAAGATGGGGAAATCAAAACGGCTTGTCAACAAACTTGTCCTGCGGATGCTATTGTGTTTGGGGATATGAATGATCCGAACAGTAAAATTTCTAAACATCTGCAAGAAGCCCGCCGGTATGGTTTGCTGGAAGAGCTGCATACTTTGCCTTCCGTGGTGTATTTATCGAAAGTAAGAAATAAAGACAAGAATAAAACCCTAAGCTGATGTATGTATCACCAGTAAGAGAACCGCTTATCAGCGGAGAAAAAAGCTATGAAAAGGTTACCCGGGATATTTATTCGCCCATGGCCGGCCAACCGGGTAAATTATGGTATGCCGGTCTTACTTTGGCAATTATTGCCTTGATGTTTGGGTTGTTTTCCATTTTCGTCACTGTTTGGGATGGCATCGGTACCTGGGGACTGAACCGCACCATTGGATGGGGATGGGGAATTACCAATTTCGTATGGTGGGTGGGTATCGGTCATGCCGGTACTTTTATTTCTGCTATTTTGTTGTTGTTCCGACAGAAGTGGCGGACCTCCATCAACCGAAGTGCGGAAGCCATGACAATTTTTGCTGTCATGTGTGCCGGTTTGTTTCCTTTGATTCACATGGGACGCCTGCCCTTGGCCTTTTTTATCTTTCCTTATCCCAATACACGGGATGTGTGGGTGAATTTTAACTCACCATTGTTATGGGATGTATTTGCCATTTCCACTTATTTTCTGGTGTCACTCTTGTTTTGGTACATGGGATTAATTCCGGATATCGGGACTATACGCGATCGCCTGGTGCCAGGCATTAAAAAAAAGATCTATGCATTTTTAAGTTTTGGATGGACGGGGTCGGCACGTCATTGGGCCCGTCACGAATCCATGAGTTTGATTTTGGCTGGTTTGGCTGCCCCATTAGTATTGTCGGTGCATACCATTGTAAGTTTTGACTTTGCAACCTCGGTCATTCCAGGCTGGCACACAACGATTTTTCCACCTTACTTTGTGTCGGGCGCTATCTTTTCCGGGTTTGCCATGGTATTGACCTTAATGATCATCACTCGGAAAGCCTTGCATTTGGAAGACTATATTACCAAAAACCATGTGGAATCGATGAATAAGATCATCATCACCACCGGTTCTATTGTGGGGATCGCCTATATCACCGAATTATTTATGGCCTGGTACTCAGGTGTGATATATGAGAAATTTGCTTTCTGGAATCGCGCTTTTGGACCATACTGGTGGGCTTATTGGATCATGATGACGTGCAATGTGATTACGCCTCAGTTGTTCTGGTTCAAGAAGATCCGGCGTAGCCTGACCATCACGTTTATTATTTCCATTTTTGTGAACATTGGGATGTGGTTCGAGCGGTTTGTGATTATTGTGACTTCATTGCATCGCGACTTTTTGCCATCCAGTTGGAGTATGTATAAGCCAACTTGGGTTGAAGTCGGAATTTATGTCGGAACTTTTGGCCTGTTTTTTACGATGTTCTTTCTCTTTATCCGCTTCTTTCCGGTAATTGCCATCGCCGAAGTAAAAAGTGTTTTGAAAAGTTCGGCCGAGAAATTTGTAAAGAAGAAGTAATGCATATGAAATTATTAGTTGAAATAATTATAACTCGATAACCATGAAACAAAAGACTTATGTTTCAGGCTATTTCAATGACGATAAAGACTTGATTGTAGCCATCAAAAAACTACAAGAAAAAGAAGTTGTTATTGCGGATGTACGGACACCATTTCCGGTTCATGGATTGGATACAGTGCTTAAATTGCGACGATCAAGATTACCCAAGGCAGGTTTTGTGGCGGGCAGTATTGGCCTTATTGCAGGCTTTGGCTTTCAAGCCTGGGTTTTTACCGAAGGTTGGCCTCTTAATTTTGGGGGTAAGCCATTTATGTCCATACCTTCTTTTATTCCAGTCACCTTTGAAGTAACTGTTTTGTTTGCGGCGCTTGCACTGGTCTTTGGGTTTTTATTAGGCAGTGGATTAGGCCCTGGGGCACCCACTGAAATCTTTGATGAAGAAGTGAGCAATGATCGTTTTCAAATTCTTTTAACTGCTAATGCTACGAAGAAGGAGAGTTCTCAGCAATTGCTGAAAGAAGTAGGAGCATTGGGGGTCAAAATTCACGAACCTAAATCTTAACCGGTTATGATGTACAAGTCATTTGATTTTACACAAAAGATAAAATCCAGGCTAATCATTTTGATGGTAATAGGTGCCATTTTGGCAGCTATCGGCATTATCTTCAACCTGGATCACTCGCATCGCATATGGGCGAATGTATTGCTCAATGGATTTTTCTTTACTGCAATTGCACTGGGTGCCGTATTTTTTGTGGTGGTACATGTGTTGGGAGAATCGGGGTGGCATACAGCAATTCAGCGCATTCCGGAGGCTATGGGGCAGTTTATTCCCTTTGGCGGTATTATCTTACTAATTGTGGCTTTATTGGGAATGCATGATATATACCATTGGAGTCATACGGAACACCTGGATAAAATTCTGGAAGGAAAAAAGGCCTACCTTAATCCCATTTTCTTCATCGTTCGAACTGTCGTTTATTTAGTGGTTTGGACTTTGTTGATGTGGAAATTGCGGCAGCTTTCCCTGGCATCTGATCGTTCGGATGATTTGAAATTATTTTCACGCAGTCGTATTTGGGCAGCTATTTTTATTGTGATTTTTGCCGTAACGAGTTCTACGTCCGCATGGGACTGGATCATGTCTATTGATGCACATTGGTTTAGTACGTTGTTCGGGTGGTATATTTTTTCCGGCTTCTTTGTGTCTTCTGTGGCTATCATCATTGTGTTACTGTTTGTTTTGCGACGAATGGGTTATATGGAACAGGTGAATGATGAGCATTTACATGATTTAGGAAAATACCTTTTTGGTTTTAGTATTTTCTGGGCCTACCTCTGGGTTTCTCAATACCTTTTAATTTGGTACAGTAATATTCCGGAGGAGACGGTTTACTTTGTCAAACGGCAGGAGGATTTTTCGATCATCTTTTTTATGAACGTGGTTATTAATTTTGGCGCACCACTGTTGATGTTGATGTCGCGTGGATCCAAGCGGCGTTTAACCTGGTTGCTGGTCACTTCCGTTGTTGTTTTTATTGGTCACTGGATCGATCTTTATGTGGCCATTATGCCGGGTGTCATAGGTGAACCGCATTTTGGTGTGCTGGAAGTTGGTATGACGTTACTTTGTTTGGGATTCTTCTTATTCATTTTCTTCCGGAGTTTTGCCAAAGCCCCTGTTGTACCAGAGAATCACCCTTATTTTAAAGAAAGTTTTGAATATGATAACATTCGATAAACAGAGGACGCGTATGAAACAATTGTCATTATTAGTAGTTGGTGTGGCTTTAGCATTTTTTCATATCTCCTGTGATGATAACCGGAATCATCCCGGCTATAGCTATTTCCCGGATATGGAGCAGTCTCAAGCTTATGAGACTTATACAACCAATCCGGTGTATGCTGATGGTAAAACCAACCAATTACCACCAGAGTATACCATTCCACGGGAAATGATTCCTTTCGATTTCGAGAAAACACCTGCCAATCGAACATGGGCTGGAGAAATGGTTGAAAATCCCTATGCCGGAGATGATTCTGTATTGGAAGAAGGAAAACGCCTTTTTGATATTTACTGTGTGAATTGTCATGGCGATAATGGGGATGGGCAGGGTTTTTTGTATACTTCAAAAAAATATCCTTATCCACCAGCCTCTTTAATCTCTGATAAAATTAAAGATAATCCCGATGGAGAAATCTTTCATGTGATTAGTGTGGGTTACGGTGTAATGGGCGCACATGATGCACAAATTTTGCCTGACGAACGCTGGAAGATTACCACGTATATTCGGTCTGTTTTACACCAACGAAAAATGGGAGTGGATGCGGCTGAATCTATTGAAGAAAAGTAATAAAACTTGTATTGGCTAGATTTGAATTCCACCGTTCTGATCAGCGGTGGAATTTTTTATTGCTTTTTTTGAAAGGGGCGAACCACTTTGTTCTTTCTTGGTGGGGTTATTTTTTTGTTGGATAGAGATAGCGTCCTGGATATGGATGCGGATACCATTTTTAAAGGACATGATAAACGCATCCTGAAATCCCATTTGCTTGATCGTATTTAAAAACTCTACTGCTTCTGAATAATCAATAAATTCACCTAATGTAAATTGGTTGATGCCTTCGTAGGAATCTTGCTTGATACCCATCAGGTGATCTTCATATTGTTCCAGATCAATACCAGTATAGGCACCAATTTGAATGCTAAATATGACTCCTTTGAAATCCTCTTTTCGAATGGCGGCTGGATGAGCCGAATATACAAACCGATCGAGTGTATCTTCCTGAGGCTTTTGTCTGGCCAGGGAGTCGATGATGGTTTGTCTAAGTTGTGCTAAATCAGGTGTTGGTTTTGTTGGTTTTGCCGGAAATTGAATAAGGCCTTTAATCAGAAGTATGCTTAAAAGAACAACAAAGAAAAAGATTGCAAAATAAAGAGTACGGCGAAGACTGCTTATTTTGTGTGATTGACGCCGTGATATTGAGCGTAAGCGTCGCACTTCTTTTTCCAATGCTTCGGAGCGCATTTGATTTTTATGTTCGCCAAAAGCGTGTTCTGAAAAGGACATTTATATTCTGGTATTTATATTGCTACTAAATTAAGGCAAAATTATTGTATTATCTGATACTTTGCGAACATTTTCATGCTTTATCTTAAGCTTGTTTTTTTCTCAGAAAGCCCCTATGAAATCAGATTTCCTTTTTTCAATACCTCAATAATGGATGGGTAGGTGTTTTGGGTAAAATGGGCTGCTTTATCCTTCGAAAGCCACTCTGCAATATTGATGTTTTCTTCTGCTTGAGGTTTAAGTTCTTCCTTTCCTGCATAGCTCATCTCGTACCATACAGTTTCCTTTAAGATGGAAACTCCTTTTAATTGGTAGGTGTGAAAGGTTGAAGTTAGTTTTTGTTTAAGGGTCAGATGATGAATGCCACATTCTTCTTCTACCTCCCGGATGGCTGTCTGCCGGATGCTCTCACCTTTTTCACATTTTCCCTTGGGCAAATCATAAACACCCAGTCGGTGAATGGCTAAAAAATCACCTTGGTCATTAAAAACCAAACCGCCGGCAGCCTTTAAAAATGTGAAGCACGATTTAACTTCACGCAGAATAAAATCCAGTTTCCTCCCGTAGATAAAACCAATCCGTAATTGATCATTTTGTTGGAATCGTTCAATGAATTGTGCGAGTTCTGCCGGAGTTGTATATTTGTGAAGAGCATTAAAATCAGATGCCAGATCACGCTCTATTTTATCGGTTAAAAAAAGAGTTCTGTCCTTGAAAAAAACTTTATACATTTGTGACATGGAAAAATTAGCAGAAATTGTAGCCAAACAGTTGCTACAAATTAAGGCAATAAAGTTGCAACCTGCAAACCCGTTTACCTGGGCATCGGGTTGGATTTCTCCCATCTATTGCGACAATCGGAAGACTTTGTCTTACCCGGAAGTTAGAAACTTCATTAAAATTCAATTTGCACGTTTAGTACTGGAAAAGTACGGCGATGTAGATGTCATTGCGGGTGTGGCAACTGGTGCGATTGCACAAGGTGCTTTGGTGGCAGATGCATTAGGAAAACCGTTTGTGTATGTGCGTTCTTCGCCGAAAGGTCATGGTTTGGAAAACCTTATTGAAGGTGATCTGAAACCCGGACAGAAAGTAGTGGTGATAGAAGATTTGATCTCCACTGGAGGAAGTAGCTTAAAAGCTGTCGACGCAATTCGCAACAGTGGTTGTGAGGTGATGGGTATGATGGCCATTTTTACTTATGGGTTCAGCGTTGCTACAGAGAATTTTAAGAAAGCTAATGTGGAGTTAACCACCTTGAGCTCATATCAGCAGTTGATTGAGATGGCGGTTAGTGCCGGTGATGTTTCTCCCGATAATGTGGCAGCATTGGAAGAGTGGAGTAATGACCCTGCTAACTGGAAGAAGTAATCGTTTTTATTTGAAGATATATGAGCAGGTCTGATTGGACTTGCTCTTTTTTTTGTTTGTGTTATGACAACCTTTGAAAGTTCCGTAAAAAAAATTGAGTCACCTCAAGAGCGTATTTATAGTTTTCTTTCCGATTTTGATCACTTTGGAGAAGTGATTCCGAAAGATAAAATCAGTAATTGGCAGTCGAATGGTGAGAGCTGTCGTTTTACAGTGGATCCCCTGGGCGAAGTAGGCCTTCGGATTGTTGAAAAGGAACCATCAGCAACAATAAAATTTACAGCTGAAGGAAAAGTGCCGTTTAATTTCTTTTTATGGATTCAGTTGAAGGAGGTGGCCGAAAATGACACACGCATGAAGTTAACAATTAAAGCTGATATGAATCCAATGGTGAAGATGATGGCTAGTAAACCGGTGAAAAAATTCCTAGAGACATTGGCTGATGGCATTGCAGCACATAAATACTAAGTGTCTGAATTGGATTTTTTTTTAAATAATCCGACCTTAAGTTTTATATTCTTAAGGTCTTATATTATATATTCAACCTCCTTAAAAGCATATTGTCGTTTGCATCCATCCTGGTCCAGCAATGTCATGATACCATCGTTATTCACTTTGTGAAGGGTTGCTAGAAAAGTTCCGTTCTTATCTTTATAGGGATATGTTCCGGTGTTTCTATAAAGTTTCTGAAAATAGAGTTTATCAATACTTTCAAAGTGGTTTTCCTGTAATTGATGGTAGCGTGTGATAATCGCATTAAGCAATTGTTTTAGTAAACTTTTCAGGTCGTATTCTGAACCAGTTACTTGTTTTAAGGAAATTGGATTTGGAGCGTCAGAAATAAATGCACATTGATTGACGTTCAGGCCGATTCCTACTACCGTTGAATCCATTTGAGTGCCCGTTAGAGAGCTTTCAATCAGAATGCCCGCTATTTTTTTATCATTGATATAGATGTCGTTTGGCCACTTGATAGTCGCTTCAACCTGGTGAATGTGTAATACATCAACAATAGCCAGTGATACAATTTTTGATAAGTAGAACTGTAAATGTGGTTCCAGAAATGAGGGGCGCAGTAATAGACTGAAGGTGAGGTTGGCTCCCTTTGCACTTTCCCATGTATTACCTTGCTGCCCGCGCCCGGCTGTTTGGTGCTCAGTGATAACTATTGAAAATTCAGGAAGTAACTGCGCGGTAAGCTGGTTTTTTAGTGCAGTATTGGTGGATGGTGTTGAGTCTAGAATAATATACGCTGGAGATTCATTGATATGCGCCATGTTTTCAGGTTTTGTGCTAAAATGTCAGGGTGACAGTCCTGCCCTTTTCAATTGGCAAAAATAGATGATTATATCTATCTAAAAGTAGTATCTTTGAGCAAAAGTATCGCTATTCACGATTTTTTATTTAGTCCGAAGATAGTGAAATAGCCCTGTGTGCAGATTTTATAGATAATCGGTACGAATTTTATTTGATGACGCGAAAAGTAAAAATTACGAATGAAAGAAGAAGTATACTCGCCAAAACAATTAGCTGATGCCGTTGTTGAAGGAATACAAGAAAAGAAAGGCACAGATATTGTAATCCTTGATCTTACTGAATTAGATAATACAATATGTCAATATTTTGTTATTTGTAATGGAGAAAGTAACACACATGTCGACTCAGTAGCTGAATCAGTAGAAAAATACGTTCGTGAACAATTAGGAGATAGGCCCAATCATACGGAAGGACGAGAGAATGCACAATGGATTTTATTGGATTATTTTGATGTGGTGGTGCATGTATTCCAACGCAATGAAAGAGCATTCTATAATCTGGAAGCCTTATGGGCTGATGCTAAACGAACAGATGTAGAAAATTTGTTTTAAATATTTTAGGATAATAACAGATGGCAAACGAAAAACCAAATATGCCAGGAGGCGAGAGTAATAAGCCGAAACTTCCAAAGTTCAATTTATATTGGGCTTATGCTTTAATTGCCGCCGCACTTATTGCTGTCAGCACTTTTGACTTTGGACAAGGACCGCATGATATTTCTTATACTCAATTTAAAGAACGCCTACTTCAAGAAGGCGACATCGAAAAAATTACCGTTATTCGAAATGAAGGGGTAGCTGAGATAACCATTAAAAGTGATCAGTTAGACAAGTATAAGGATTTAATTAAGGAAAGTTTTAGTGGGCCACAGGAGGGGGGACCACATTTTAAAGTAAAGTATCTGTCTGAGGAAGATTTTATTCGACACATTGAAACTGCACAACAGGAAACAGGAAGTACATTCGATTATTCCAATGAAGATCGGACCAACTTCTTTGGTGATTTCTTTGCCTATATGTGGCCGTTATTATTCATTGTGGTGTTGTGGATTTTCATCTTCCGTCGCATGGGTGGACAAGGCGGCGGCGGTGGTACCGGTAATATTTTTAACGTTGGGAAGTCACGGGCAAAAATGTTTGATAAAGAATCCAGCATCAATGTGAATTTTACGGATGTTGCCGGATTAGTGGAAGCGAAAATAGAATTAGAAGAAATCGTAGAATTTCTGAAAAAACCAGAAAAGTATACCGAACTGGGCGGTAAGATTCCTAAGGGTGCTTTGTTGGTGGGCCCTCCCGGAACAGGCAAAACTTTGTTAGCTAAAGCGGTGGCTGGTGAAGCTAATGTGCCGTTTTTCAGTATGTCAGGTTCTGATTTTGTGGAAATGTTTGTGGGTGTCGGTGCCAGCCGGGTACGTGACTTGTTTAAAAAGGCAAAGGAAAAAGCGCCATGTATCATCTTTATTGATGAGATTGATGCTATTGGCCGTGCACGGGGCAAAAGTCCTAACATGGGGGCAAACGATGAACGTGAAAATACCTTGAACCAGTTATTGACAGAGATGGATGGTTTTGCTACGAATAGTGGTGTAATCATTTTGGCAGCTACTAACCGGGCCGATATTTTGGATCGGGCTTTAATGCGTGCTGGTCGTTTCGATCGACAGATTCATGTGGAATTACCAGATTTAGTTGAACGTAAAGCTATTTTTGAAGTACACTTGAGACCATTACGTTTGGCTGAAGATGTAAAGAGTGACTTTTTGGCCAAGCAAACACCTGGTTTTTCGGGAGCGGATATCGCAAATGTTTGTAACGAAGCGGCTTTGATTGCTGCACGAAAAGATAAAAAGATCGTTGAGAAAGATGATTTTCTGGATGCTGTCGATCGAATTGTTGGCGGACTGGAAAAGAAGAATAAAATTATCTCTAAGGATGAACGTAAAGCTGTTGCTTTTCATGAAGCCGGACACGCTACTATTAGCTGGTTGTTAGAATATGCCCATCCTTTAGTAAAAGTGACCATTGTACCTCGTGGAAAAGCATTGGGAGCTGCCTGGTACCTGCCAGAAGAACGGCAATTAACAACTACCCAGCAAATTCTGGATGAAATGTGTTCGGCATTAGGTGGACGTGCAGCTGAGGAAATTATGTTTGGACGTATTAGTACTGGTGCGTTGAATGATTTGGAGAAAGTTACCAAACAAGCTTATGCCATGGTTTCTTACTTTGGAATGAGTGATGAAGTTGGTAACATTAGTTTTTATGATTCATCCGGGCAGTCTGAGTATTCGTTTAATAAACCGTATAGTGAGAAAACTGCTGAACTAATCGATAAGGAAGTAGCTCGTATCATTGAAGAACAATATCAGCGCGCGAAGAAAATATTGGTGGAAAATCATGAACAACACTCCCAATTAGCCGAACGATTGTTGGATAAAGAGGTGATTTTCAGTGAGGATCTGGAGAAAATATTTGGCAGACGTTTATTTACAGGCCATGTTATTCAGGAAGAAAATGGTGAGGGGGGAAATCAGTTAGAGGAGAAATCTGAAGATAATGATGCTCCTTCAGCACCTATGACAGAGGAGAAGAACGACTAATAAGGTAAGTCAAGAATATATTAAAAGTGCCGATGTTCATGTAATGTAGGAATTGAATAAGGCAATAGAAGAGAAAAATGAACGGACCAACACCAGAAATGGATTGGTCCGTTCGTTTTTTATTTTAAAACTGAACCATAGATTTAGACTATTTTTAATGGAATTATTTTTACAAGCGTACCTGTGCTCTTGTAATGAATCATGGGTTATATTTATAGATTGGCGGAACTCATTTTAGAAGGTAATGGAGACTTGTGTTCTATGAAGATAGTGGATTATAGCAAAGGTTGAAGGTTTACTCTCAAGGGGCAATAGTAAGCGGTTCTCTTTTGATAAGGAAGTTGTCATTATGAAGCTCATGGCCATGAGCTTTTATTGGTCATTAAGAGTTTATTGTTTTTATGGATATCTCAGCTTGATTTTATATATTGAAGGGATATATTAACTTTGCAGCATAAAGCTGATAAATGAAGAATCTAATCCAACGCACGCTTACGGGCATTATATTTATTGTTACCATTATAGCATCCGTTTTGATTGATCCTATTGTTTTCTTTGGTGTTTGCCTTTTGGTAGCCATCTTAGGAATGATGGAATTAAAAAAAATGCTGGAGCGCAAGTATGATAAAGTCAATTTAATGGCCTCTTTGTTGCTTGGCTTGTCTTTTCAAATATTAGTTTTTCTGAATACGCAAGGCATCTTATCAGAGAAATGGTATGTGGTGCTTATGCCTTTAGTCTGGTTACCTTTCGTTCATGAGTTATTTAAGGGAGGCAAACATCCTTTTCAACGCATTGCACTGACACTTTTGGTGCCGGTATATGTCTCGTTACCACTTACTTTTTTGTATTTGTTGGGATGTGCTGATGGGGGGGGTAACAGCAGTTTACTCCTTGGTTTTTTTGCATTGGTCTGGTGCAATGATACAGGCGCTTATGTTGTAGGGGTAAGTATTGGAAAACATAAATTGTACGAGCGTATTTCTCCCAAAAAAACCTGGGAAGGTTTTATTGGTGGCGTCGTATTTACTTTAATAGCAGCCTGGTGTATTAATTTGGTCACTGATATCTCTCATCTTTGGGTATGGTTGCTGGCCGGATTAGTTGTTTCTGTATTTGGCACCATTGGTGATTTGGTGGAGTCGATGTTGAAACGAAACGTTGATATTAAAGATTCAGGGGCCATATTGCCTGGGCACGGTGGTGTTTTAGATCGTTTTGATGCCGTTCTGTTTTCGGCGCCTATGGTATATGCGCTGTTTGTTTTATTTGGATAAATTTAAGTAATTACATATGACAATTCATAAAGAAGGGTATTCATCCCTATTTGTTGTGCTAACCGTTTTACTCGCAGTGAATGCAGGAATTTACTTTCTAACCAATATCAATGTGGTGCAGTATACAGCAATCCCATCTTCCCTCATTTTCTTTGTGGTTTTAAACTTCTTCCGCAGTCCCAAACGCGATGCCATTGTTCAAGATGGAGCAATTGTTTGTCCTGCAGATGGTAAAGTAGTAGTCATTGAAGAAGTGGAGGAAACTGAATATTTGAAAACAAGGTGCCTGCAAGTATCTGTTTTTATGAGTCCTTTTAACGTTCATATTAACTGGTACCCCATGAAGGGAATTGTAAAATATTTTCGTCACCATAACGGTCGTTTTCAAGCTGCTTATCTGCCTAAATCCTCCACCGAAAACGAACGTACGACTGTTGTTTTGGAAAATAAAAAGGGCACACAGATCCTCATTAGACAAGTGGCCGGAGCCTTAGCTCGACGAATCGTTTGCTATGCCAAAGAAGAAACAGCCATCAGCCAAGGTGATCAAATGGGATTCATTAAATTTGGTTCACGTGTGGATGTATATTTACCATTAGGAACTCGTATTGATGTGCAGTTGGATCAAAAAGTGAGAGGCCGGCAAACCATTATTGGTTGGTTGAAAGAGTAAGCTGAATCACTTCAAAATGTATAGAACGCTGCTTCCAATGGATGCAGCGTTTTTTGTTTACTACTATTATTTATTTAGTCTTATTATACCAATTGAATAACCAAATGATTGATAGAGCATTTTGCTTATTACAATGGTTAATGGCCGATACACAATCATAGATTGATATTTTTTCAATCGTTTTGATCGGTAATCGTTATTACATCCCATTGCTCTCAATAATGCCTCACACAGTAGGGCATATTCAAAGTATATAGAGAGTGTCATTACTTCTGCACAGAATTTAAAAGCATAATACCGGGAAACTATCCATACATTTTCGATAGGTTAATGACTTGGGAAAAATAGTCTAAAATTACATATGCAGTAATTTCTATGGAAGCTAGTTGGCTTGGAGCATGATTTTTTTAATATAGATTGAGAGAGGGAAGTGATAATGGGGCTTAGAATGATCGGCCTGCTTAGGAAATTACTGAAATCGATTTAACTCATTTATTTTATGAGGTAAATTGTTGTAATGAGACTATTTATTGGTTTTTTATGGCGTTTTTAGTACGTTTTCCCCATTAATCTTAATCAAGCAGCGATTACCTCATGAGTCAACATTCAAATGGAAATATCATGGTTATCAATAGAGAAGAATGAGAGAAATTGAACGAGCTCTTTCAAATTATTAATTCTACTCTCACAACCAAATAGTTTGCTTTTTGTTATAAAAAGTGACCCAAACCGTTTTTAATAAAATGATAGAGTTGAAGATTGTTTTGTTAAGACGAAGTTGTAAGAGCAGGAATAAAAGAGTATTGCGTGTTCAGATAACTTTTACCCAAAAGAAAGACCAATCCAATCTATGAAGCATCTTTTTATCGCCATATTGATAGTAATGTTATCCTTTATCGGGACTGCCCAAGATCCTGATAAAATTGGTGTTGTGGAGCATCTGGATACCTACCTCCCTTCTGATGTGATACTTACTGATGTAAATGGAGATACTACCTTTTTGTCTGCGGTTATCAATAAACCAACGGTACTCAATTTTGTTTATTACCGGTGTCCTGGTATTTGTACCCCATTAATGGATGGTATTGCTGAAGTAGTCAATCAATCAGATCTTGAATTAGGAGAGGATTATCAAATTGTGACCATTAGTTTTGATTTTACCGAAACCTCTGATTTAGCTTTAAAGAAGCGTAACAATTATTTCCTGTTAGTTGAAAAGGAGGGAATCGAAAAGGGCTGGTTGTTTTTTACAGCTGATAGTATGAATGTTGCTCGGTTAACACAGGCTACTGGTTTTAGTTACAAACGGACAGGAAATGACTTTATTCATACAGCGGGATTAATTTTATTGAGTCCCGAAGGAAAAATAACCCGCTACCTTAATGGGACTTATTTTCTGCCCTTTGAATTTAAACTGGCTGTTATAGAGGCCTCCAAAGGTATTCCCGGGCCAACAGTCAATCGTATTTTGCAATTCTGTTACAGTTACGATCCGGTAGGCCAAGCTTATGTGTTAAATATTACCAAAGTATCCGGAATTTTGATTTTATTCATCGGTGTCTTGGTACTGATTGTATTAACAGTAAAACCACGACACAAGAAAACCTAATCAATATTAACCAATCATTGAATCCATGTCAAACCAGCAAACAGATAAGAGGCCGCTAAGTTTTAGAGAAGAGCGCGGACGGCACAAAGGCGTTTTTGCCTGGATATTATCAACCGATCATAAACGAATTGGTTTGCTCTATCTCTATTCGATTGTTAGTTTTTTCTTGATAGGTGTTCTTTTAGGAGTAGCTATGAAATTGGAATTGCTGGCACCTGGTAAAACGGTTATGGATCCGCAATCTTACAATGCCATCTTTACACTACATGGGGTGATTATGATCTTCCTGGTGGTGGTACCTGGATTACCCGCCATCTTTGGTAATTTCTTTTTGCCAATCATGATTGGAGCCAAGGATGTCGCCTTCCCCAGGCTCAACCTGCTGTCCTGGTGGATTTATGTATTGGGTGCTGTGATTGCCCTCTCCTCCTTGTTTATGGGAGGTGGCCCGCCGGATACCGGTTGGACATTCTATGCGCCCTATAGTTTTAAGACAACGACTAACATGTTACCTGCTGTGCTGGGAGCCTTTATCTTAGGTTTTTCCTCCATCTTAACAGGGATAAATTTCATTGTGACCATACACCGCATGCGGGCACCCGGGATGTCCTGGTTCCTGATGCCACTATTTCCGTGGACACTATATGGAACCGGCTGGATTCAAATTTTAGCTACGCCCATTGTAGGTATTACCCTATTGATGATCGTTGGGGAACGGGTTTTCCAAATTGGGTTCTTTGATCCCGCTTTGGGTGGTGATCCCATTCTTTATCAACACTTATTTTGGATTTATTCCCATCCGGCCGTTTACATCATGATATTACCGGCTATGGGGGCAATTTCAGAGATCATACCAACTTTTGCCAACAAAGCTATTTTCGGATATAAAGCCATTGTCATCTCCACCTTGGCCATTGCCTTTGTAGGTTATTTTGTGTGGGGACACCACATGTTTACTTCCGGCATGAGTGGTACAGCTTTATATACTTTTTCCATACTTACCTTTTTAGTGGCCATCCCCAGTGCCATAAAAGTGTTTAATTGGGTGGCTACTTTGCACAAAGCATCCATTCAATTGGAAGCTCCGTTTTTCTGGGCAGCTTCTTTCTTGTTTGTGTTTATGATAGGTGGATTGTCCGGGCTGGCCTTGGGTGCCTTATCCACCAATGTACATTTACATGATACAGCCTTCGTTGTGGCACACTTTCATTTCATTGTATTTGGCGGAGTCGGTTTCGCTTTTCTGGGTGCCATACATTATTGGTTCCCTAAAATATGGGGGCGGATGTATAATAAACGATTGGCAATCACCGGTTGGGCTATTTTTTTCATTGGCTTTTGTACCTTGTATTTACCCATGTTCTTTCTCGGCATGACAGGTATGCCACGTCGCTATTACGACTATGTCGATAAATTTCATGGACCCAATATTATTTCAACCCTTGGATCGTGGGTTTTGCTGGCAGGTTTGGTCATTATACTGATTAACCTGATCCGCTCGGCTTATGTGGGTCAGCAAGCAACAATGAATCCTTGGGGAGGCCGTACTTTGGAGTGGGAGGTAGCTTCACCGCCAAGTCTTGAAAATTTCGATGAAATTCCGGTTATTACTAAAAGTCCTTACGATTACAGATAAATTTCCATGCTATGAGTCTAAGTATTTCGATTCCAAATCCACTTCTTCATCGTGATGATGAAGCCTCTAAATTAGGGATGTGGTTGTTTATTTTTACTGAGCTGCTTCTTTTTTCAGGGCTGTTTATTGTGTATGCCGTCTACCGGTACCTCAATCCCATTGCTTTTCATCTGGCAGCAGAAGAATTAAACGTGACGGTGGGTACCTTAAATACCATTATCCTTTTGATGAGTAGTGCCACCAT
>Ga0193953_1000518_pt1 | contig 20490 bp, 16 predicted proteins | sample BB_4_MG_FD_140325 | JGI IMG/M metagenome (GOLD analysis project Ga0193953, IMG submission 140325) | Microbial mat bacterial communities from the Broadkill River, Lewes, Delaware, United States - BB_4_MG | ecosystem: Environmental > Aquatic > Freshwater > River > Microbial mats | place: USA... | reverse complement strand
GCATATTCATATTGGCGCAGGTAGTCGGCACGGGCCGCTGGGGTATTGGCCAGTGCATATGAATCAGTACCTGGATTATACGTATTGATGGCATTATACATCTGCCAATATACACCGGCATCTTTGGCGCGCATCATAGCTGCATGATTGAGCCATTCTTTACGTTCCATTTCACGAAAAACTGACATCTGATCCTGAGAATTCAGAATATCATAATCCGAGTATTTAGGTTTCAGTTTTACAGTGAATTCAGAAGTGACATTAACATTCACCTTCCCTGATTTATTACCTCGCTTTGTGGTGATCACTACTACACCATTCATGGCACGTGCACCATACAGGGCTGTTGCTGAGGCATCTTTCAAAATCTGAAACGATTCAATGTCCTCTGCATTAAGACCCGCTACAGAACTACTGATCAATGTTGAAACATCACCCGAGGATAATTGGTCAGGTGAAACATCCACTACATCTTCCAGTACCACACCATCAACTACCCACAGGGGCTTTGTATCACCGTAAATAGAGGATGAACCACGTACCCTGATTTTGGGGGCTGCTCCAAATGTGCCGGATACATTTTGTACCGTCACACCGGCTGCTTTTCCTTCCAGCATACGTCCCACATCTGCTACACCTGCTACTTTGGTTTCTTCAGCAGTTAATTTGGTGGCTGATCCGGTAAACAGTTTTCGGTCGATTTTCTGATAGCCTGTTACAATCACTTCTTCCACATCCACACCTTCCATGGCCATTTTGGCATTAACAGTTGTGGATTCTGAAATAGCCGCTTTGAATTCTTTATATCCAATGCAGCTAAAAACCAGGTTAAATGGTGTTTTAGTATACTCCAGTGTATAAATACCATCGATATCACTAACGGTTCCAATGGTAGTACCCTCAATATAAACATTACAAAAAGGAATGGGCTCCCCTTTCTCATCGGTGACTTTACCAGTAACGCTTACTTTTTCATCTTCTTCTGACACTGTAGTCTCACGGCCTTTTTTTATAATGATATGCTTATCATATATTTTGTAAGTTAACGATGTTGCTTTTAGCAACTCATCCATCACTTTTTCAATGTCAGCATTCGTTAATTGAACGTCGACAAATACATCATCTTTAACTTGCGACTGGTCATAGGCCACAATGTAAGTGTATTTATTTTCCAAGGTCTTAAACGCCTCATATAAGCTAACGTTTCGGGCATTGATGGTGATTTTTTCTCCTTTTACATCAGCAAAGGCCTGATGGGAAATGAGAAGCGTGAAAAGTAAGTAGACTGACCACTTACGGGTTCGAAAATTTTTCTTAAATTTGATCATAAACTATTATTTATATTTGTTAAGGGAGAATCACTGGGGCAGGTCTCAATTGCTCAGTGATTCTTTTATTATATATCTACCTGATTGTATACTAAATGTAAGGTTGCAACTTTCAGCCAGGATTTGCAGATTGGCCTGCAGTGTTTGCGCTTTCACAATTCCACCCGCGATTAATTTCTCTTGAATGGCCGGATTTTCGAATTGGAATGAAACACCATACAATTGTTCAAAACTGTTGATCACTCGTCCCAGTTTCATATTATGAAATCGAATGATGGGTTTGGTCCAGGAAGCGTAATAGGCACTTTCAACAGCTCTGACTTCAAATTGATCGGTGATGAGTACTTGTTGGTTAGGTTTTAAGATACATTCGTTATTATCATCGCTCACACGCACTTTACCCTCTACCAATGTGACTTCGGTATAGCCTTCTTCTTTATAATTACGCACATTGAATTGCGTACCTAACACGGAAATTTCGCGATTATCGGAAGTGTGAATAATAAAAGGGATCTTATCCTTTGCGATATCGCAATAGACTTCTCCTTCAACGAAAATCTCACGTTTATGTACTGAAAATGTGACTGGGTATCGGATTTGACTATTACTATTAATGTGAATTTTAGAACCATCTGATAAAACCACACTGTATTGGTTACTGGTAGCTGTTTTTACGGTGTGAAAAATAGTGGTGTCCGCCAACTTTTTATAGGTGAGATGATTGTTTTCATTTTTAACCAGTTTGAAATCTTTTCCATCAATGGCATCACCTTTGATTTTGTTCAACTCGTACACTTCATCACTGGTTATCAGTTGGGCCGAATGTTGGATTGTGCTTGGCTGTACTTGGGCGATTGGTTGTAATGGTTCTGTAGTTCGGTAAAAATAGATGGTTAATCCCGTCACTAAAATGGCAATACTACATGCCACTTTCAATAACTGACTGGCAAAACGTTTATTGGGTGATTTTAATTGCTCAATTGTTTTTTGATAAGCTGCATCCTTGTCAATCATTTTTAATTGCTCTAACAGAGCAGCTTCCTTACCCAGGGATTGAAGCCATTGAAAATAGCTGGAATGCTGAAAGCGCAGTTGATCAAATTCATCTTTCTCCTGATTTGAAAGTGATGATTGATGTTTTTTTATGTACAGATCAATTAAGCGTGATCGACTCATTTAATGTTTGTTTTTCCCTAGGACAAGTGGGAAACCCAAGTAGGGTGACAAGTATTAAAAAAAAGTGGTGAAAAAAAATAAACTAACGTTTTCGCGTAGGATTTTATAAGCCCTTTTCATTTGTGTTTTGACGGTGTTGACGCTGACTTTATTATCGTTAGCCACACTTTCGTAGGTAAATTCTTCGAATACTATTTTTTCAAAAATCTCCCGACATTTAGGGGGAAGGAGATGTAAGTTCTCTTTTATTTCTTCAATTCGTGGATCGGAAGTGTCCTCTTCGAAATAGGAGATGGATTCATCCAATGATTCTGATCGTTTTTGCTTCAGGTAATTAAAGCACTCATTACGAACGCTCAATTTTAGATAACCTTCAAAATCTTTGATGTATTTATAGCGCTGTTCTTTATAAATTTTGAGAAATAGACTTTGGATAATGTCCTCTACGGCTGCATAATCACCAATGATTGAAATCCCCTTTACAGCAAGTTCATTGTAGAATTGATCGTACAATAGCCTAAAGGCTTTGTCGACGTTCCATGAAAAGGCCGTCTGTATCTTTTGATCAATTTTATTCATTTTCCCGATGCTGATTTCCTGAAGGCTGCGAATATATGTAAAATTATTTGTCGGTAAAGTAAAAAACAGCCGCTTTTCAATGGGTTGCATACTAGTAGAGATAGGCATTGATGGGCTATAGGCCTTTCTGATATTGCGATGCAAAGATTTGGGTTTGTATAAAAAAGTTAATTTTTGAGATTATGAGTTATATGGGTGATTTCATCTCCTTTACATGTGAATATGAGCAGTAAGATTAATTGATCCGGATCTGGATTTTTGGCGGTTTGATTAGCGTTAAATTTTGGTTGTTTGCATAAGATCTATGGAGGCAGAGGTGAATTTCGTTGGATGTTATCATTATGATAGTCAGCCTGGACTGTTTGTGAAATGCATCAATACCTTGTGCTGATATTTACTTCAAGTATTTGCAACTATTCCAAGTTTGGTGCAGAAGAATAATTGGGACTAACAAATTTTGTATTTAATTATGGGTTCGCATTGTAGATTTATTACAATGATGATTTTAGGTAATTATAATCTTAAATTTTCATCAAATGATAATGCAGTAAAGTTTTTAGTGTTGACAAGTAGTTTCTGTCTGTTGTTTAAATCTCAATTATCGCCTAAGTTTAAATTAATTTGGATTATTATGATCGAAAAATATATTAAGGAAACTGGAGATATTTAAATTAATTAGAAACAAGCGTTTGGTAATAATATGTAGGTTGTATTGTGGTTAAGTTATAGGTGTATTAATATGGTTACTAAATAGAGTCGTGTTGTTTATCTTTATTACCAACTTTGTTCTTTGTGAATGATGTCTGATCATATTTAAGGTACGTAAATACAGGGGTAGTATGTGTTTTGTGTTTGGTATTTGTATTTATATTTTAATATGGTTTATTGCTGGTGCTTCTTAAGTGGCAGAATATTAGAGGTGTAGGGATTTCTTGTATTTAGCACTTGTGTTTGGATTTTAATGTAGGTTATTTATTTGTTGTTTGCAGTTGAAGATAAAATTGTAAAATTTAATTGTAAAGAGTTTAGTAATTATTATATTTGACAAACAAAATTAATAAACAAGTTAGCCAAGTTGATTAGCGTATTGGTGATTTGTGAATATTTTATACTAACTAATATTTTTTAAATGAAAAAGTTAATTTATTTTGCTTTTATTCTTACTTTATTGTCATGTCAAAAGAATGATGTGCAACTAAGTAAGGATGTGCAAAGAGAACAGTTCATGGTTAAAGTGAATAATTATTGTAGCAATTTTAAAGAAAAACAAAGGTCTAAAGCAGTTTTAAAAGGAACTCGCGCCTGGGACTGGAGCAAGGTAGTTTGTGTTGCTACAGCCGATTTTCTTGGTGCAGGTGCTGGTATTGGTGCTACAAAAGAAATTGCAGCTGCTGTAGGTGTTGCCACAGGAGGTACTGGAGGTGCTGTAGTTGTCGGTATTGGTGCATTAGTTGGTTCTGCAGGTTCAAGTTATTCTGCACATGCTTGTTGGCCGAATTCATTACGAAAATTCCCTCCAGTAGACATAAAGCCGTCTATACTACGAGCGTCAGATTGTTTGGAAGGTGTACAGTATTGTTCATATGAGGATATGTTTTCTAATGATTTGAAGCCATTTTCGAATTCTTTAAAATCTAATACAGCTCTTTCTTCAGTTCCAAAGGATAATGACCTTTTAGCAAGTTTGGGTAAGTTACATAATATGACATTACAGCACTTAGTTGAATTTGATCCACCAAAAATTCCACATCCAGATAATGCCAAATATACACCGCTCATTGAATCTCGGTATTTTAACTTATTACAATATGATCTTCAGCGGATAGTATATGAGTGTACATGGGATGGAAATTTTGATTATAATAAGTATCTTGAAATATGCTTGCAAAGTGAGTTTATATCAGAAGATTATATGGGTATACTTTCTCAGTTTACTGAATTATATCAAGATTATACTACAGGGCTTTCTGATGTGAATGAGATTACGGATGGATTTGTTGAAATGGTAAATTCAGCAAGTCATTTATCAGAATCTGAAAAGGAAAATTTATATGCTGCCTTTAGTGTTGCTGTAGAAAGTCCAAGCTTTTGGCAAAAATACTTTGAAATAAATCCATAAGTTTAATTACTTATCTATAGAATGTATTGAAAAGAGTCACTGAAGCAAATGATAATTGAACAGTGATTCTTTTTTATGGATATCCAACCGATTGTTTGAAGACTCATATTATTTTATGATACATGGTGATGAATGAAGATCCGTGTTTTATATATTGATAGTTCAATAAATAATTGTTTAAATCTGATTTTGGTTATAATTGTCTTTATAGAAATATTGTATTGTTTAGAATTATCCGGCTCGGTAAGTTGTTCATCATGTTGGGTGGAATGATAATTGGAAATTTTAGTTTAGGGTTATAATTGTCAGTTTAATGGGTGTTTGTGTTACTGTAAGATATAACGGATCTGGATTTTTGGCTGTTTGATTGGCATTTATATTTTTGCAGTTTATAATAACATCTATGAACCCTGAAGAGATTCTCGAAAAATATTATCTGCGTGATAGTCAGTTATGGACTGTTTTGGTGGAACACAGCAAAGCTGTTCGCGATAAAGCGCTTGACATTGCTTCCGAACACCCGGAGTTAAAGGCTGATCTGCAATTTATCTCAGAAGCCGCCATGTTGCACGATATTGGGATCTATCTTACACATGCACCGGATTTGTATTGTTTTGGTGACTTACCCTATATCTGTCACGGTTACCTTGGGCGGGAATTGCTAGAGAAAGAGGGTTTTCCAAAACATGCCTTGGTGTGTGAACGTCATACCGGAACCGGCCTTTCTTTATTGGAAATACAATCACAACACCTCCCCATTCCACATCGGGATATGATACCGGTATCCATCGAAGAAGAGATCATTTGTTTCGCGGATAAGTTTTTTAGTAAAAGTCATGATCTGACTAAACCTAAGAAGCTAGCCAAAATCAGAAAGTCCATGGTTAAACATGGTGAAAATCAGGTGAGGCGTTTTGATCAGTGGTGTGAACGGTTTTCATAAAACCGCCCGGCATTAGTAAAGGTTTTAGTCCCTTTCTGTGTCAACAATCGCATACCTTAAAGTTTGTCAATCTATTGGAAATGAAAGCATCAGAATTATATCATCATCCTGAATATTTATTTAATTGTGCACAAGCCATCGTGTATAAGTGGAGTGAAATACATGTTAGTTCCTCATTAATGGCGACAGATTTCAAAAAGAGTGGTGGTGGCCGGGCGCCCGAAGGGGTATGCGGTGCCTTGTATGGTGCAATAGCGTTGTTTCATGGAAATACTGAACAACAAAATCGATTGAAGGGTGAATTTAAAGCCGCAATTGGTTCGTCCTTATGCCGCACTATTCGGAAAGAAAAATAGGCTACTTGCAAACAGTGTATTGATGTAGCAGATGAGTTGGTGGAACAGATGACTCCTGTAGTTATGTAGCTCAGGTCTCTCGCATGGAATGAAAGACCTGAGATTGAAGCTAGAAAATACTAAACTGAAGATTGACTTCAAAATAGTTGAACCACTTATTGGAAGTATAGAGCTGATTAAGGTTCCAGTAGCGTAGTCTGTCCGATTCAATATCCGAATAAACAATCCCTGTTCTACAATTTAGACGCACTTGTGGTGAGATGTAGTAATTCAATGATAAGGCTAACTGACCTTGGAAATCATTGTAATCGAAATCGGTAGAGACGTTTTCTTCCTCTAAACTACCTTTGTAGGATTGATGAGTTAAACGTGCTTCTGCTTTTGCTGACGTTCTGGTGTTGGGATAAAAGCCCATGGTATAGCCAAAAGTGGCATTTATATGGTCATATTCCATTTCATTCTTGTCTATTGTTGCATAGGAATTGTAGTAGTTGTTGTAATTATAATTTTCACTATAAGTCATACCATAATTAGTGTCTTCTTTTTCCCCTTGTGCTGTTCCATAGCTTAATTCAGAAAAAAGAGAGGATTGCCACTTAAGATGGAAAGGGTTTTCATAGTCGAACCGCACAACTCCTAATATTCCGGATACTTTTTGTTTATACTCAAAATCATCTGATTCGTACTTATTCTGGTTCAATAGAGGAGACAATCCTGCTGAAAAACGCGTACCTGAAAGTCGTTGTTCATTGGCTCCATGCTGCCACATATCATACAGGTTTGTATAGTATAAAGCATCTTCTTCTTTGATTAAATCCATTTCTTTCAGAAGGGCATCCATCTCACGAATTTCATTCATGCGTTTATGCCTGGAATCAAAGAAACGCTCGTTTTTTAGTTCAGATATCCGTCTGGCAATTTGTAATATTTCTTCATCCGAGGGAATTCTTGTCAGGCGACCTTCTTTATCAAGGGCGTCCAGAATATAGAGAACCTGGCGAGCATCTTCCACCCTTTCAATGCGGCCTTTTCCGGCCATTATTGAGGCTTTTAGATGAGTGTTACTGTGTTTGGTGTTATCGTAATTAATTCGGCCATTTCCAGAATTATAGTCTTCTCCATCTGTTTTATTTTTGGAATAATCAAAATCAAGATTGGGAGAAATAAACCAGTTGTTAGCATCGTAAAAATAGTTCTCCGAGTTGACGCTGATGCCAAGATTTCGTTTTTTCAATTTGGTATCGTCCCAATCATCCTCTTCGAATTTGACGGTTTCAGATTGCGGATTATAATACATACTGGTTCGTGTTAATCCCTGGTGCTTTGCACTGTTGCGATACCAAGAAAAGCCACCTTCACCATTAAAATTGAATGATGATTTTCTTTTTATTCCATCACGTTCACCATAAGAGTCATCTGCAGGAACAGTCGCATTACTGTTTTGCGAGAGTCTAAAATCCAGTTGTAAGCGATTTAATTCCGGTTGCTTATAGCTTTTAAGATCAAATTGTTTCAACTGACCAGATACTTGTGTTGCACCAAAACATAAAAATGTTAGAATGATGAAATAATACTTCTTCATATTGTTAATGGGTTAATTAAAGTGGTGCAATTATATTAAATAATTACGACATGTTATGCTTGTAAATGGACATAAAAAAGGCGATTCTTCATGAATCGCCTTTTTTTATGATTATCTGAATTTTATTACCTGATAAACGTAAAGTTCTCTTCAAACCATTCACCAATAAATGGGATGGGTTTAAATTGACTTTGAACAGCATTCATCAGCCCGATTAACCATAGGATAAAAATACCCAAACCAATGATGTTACTGATGAATCCCAGGTGTATGAAATGTAGTATCCAGGCCACGAAAGAATACGCAAAGGAGATGGTTAAAATACCAAAGGACTGACGTAAGTGGAAACGACTTAATTCACTTTGTGGACGTTCATTCTGGCGCATAATGAAGGCAATGATCCAGCCAATAAACCAGACATAACTTAGAATAGCAATGGTGTTAGATTGATTTTGCATAGTTATTATTTAGATGTGAGTATTAATTTGTTTTGTTGTCAGGGAGTACCGATTCAATGACATGGCCTTCTGTGATGAAAGATAAGCCTTGTTGACCACTGGTGCTGACCATAACGGCTTGTACCAACAATTTTGCCTTTTGACTTGTTCGTCCCCATTCCACAATAAAATTAGCCCCGGTCCCACCTTGAAACTGTTTGTTATTAATGACCAGATCGTAGGTTTCAAGGGGCGCTAATGTCAGCATCATATTTGGTTGCATGAAATCCATAAGGATTTCTCCTTTTGTGTTATAATAGTTGAGTTGATAAATTTATACCGAGTCCTTCACATTGGTATTGCGTAAACTGATCGTGGCTGTAAGCGGAAAGAGGCGGGATTGATCGGCATGGTAAATATCAGCATAAACCGGAAGATAAACTTTCTCCCGATAGAATGTTTCCTTATTGTGGAGTTGTTGAATACCTTCCATTATAATCGCGAAATCAAAATGTGCACTTTTTTCAAATCGAAATGTACCTAAAAAATGACATGTACATCATAACAAAAGCAGCCCTTTTGAGCTGCTTTTTCATTTGTTGAACTCTAATTTAATGGGTCTACCGCCATTAGAGTTATTTGTCGTTCAGGCACTCCTTCAATAGATGCTGCTTGATACTTAGCATCTGCTCTAACTGCATCATCGCTTAAATCAGGATTGTCAGTTGATAACTCCATTTGCTTTGGTCCTTGCCCTGCGACAAGGTAACGGACATCATAATATTTTTCCATAGGTCAGAAAATTTATTTTTTTAAATATACCAAATTATTACAATTAATATACCACACACCAGCCACTGACACAATGACATAGAAATACCAAAAAATATAAATTTTAAGAAAGAAAACGCATGACAGCGCAAAATGTCAAAATGGCAATTAACTAATATTCGGCTCTTCAAACTTCACCCCACCACTAACACTACTAACATACCGCGACTTATACAGCATAATATCATTATACCCCGCATTATGATTGACCTTGACAGCCATCTCATACTTTATTGAATTAGCAAAGGGGTTATTCGCCTCCAGGTTCTTTTCGAGCCAGTCACAAAGCTCAAGAATGGAGGACTTATCAGAGGTGAAATAAACGTATGAGTTGTCTTTTAGTACATTCAATACGTTCAAGTAATCGGCAAGCCTCCAATAGTTCTTATATGTGCCTACTTCCGTACTGAGATAAGGGGGATCCACAAAGAACACCACATTATCCAGGTGCTTATATTTATTGAATAGTTCCTTGTAATCGTACTTGACTATTAGCAGACCATCTAAATACCCACTTACATCGTAGTTGGCTTTGCGGACGCAGTTGTACATGGTGGACTTCTTCAGTTCCTCTATGCTTAGCGCATATTTCATGCTGAAAAGCAAGGATGAGGATAGGGTAATGTAATCGACAAAGCCGGTTTGTTCCTCAGACTTTATATAGTCTATAATGGCCCATTTAACGGCATCAGGCAGTTTCTTATCCTTTGGGCAACCCTCAACCAAGGAGCGAATATTATCAAGTATTTTATTAGTCCTATCAACATTGAGAAGTCGCATGTGATAATCATCGTAATCATTATACACTACCTGGGCATCTGGTCGGATGCTTTTGGTTGTATGAGACAGCAACCCACTGCCTCCAAATAAATCAATAAAAATTTTCGCATTTTCAAAGCCGTTTAAAGCTGTTCTAAAGTGATTTAAAAAGCGTCTTTTTTGCCCCATAAATGGTAATGGAGCACTGGTATAAGTCTTATTCGTCATTAATCGTTTGTAATTTCTATATTTGCAATCTCTCACAATAAAAAAGGTGCACACACACCAACCAAAGGCATTGGCCTCCGGCGTGGTGTGTGTGCACCTTTATGTATAGGATAGGGTGAGAGCTTCCTATATGAGTTGGGGGCTTCTTTTACCCCTCAAAACAGTTTCCACCGTTTCTTCTCTTTGCCCTGATCCTGATCGCTTTCTACTTCGATATTGACTTCAGAGCCCTTTTTAATCTTTCCGTCCACGTTAACATTAACCTGGTTGCCTGTGTTAGACTGGCTTTGAGCAAACTTATAACCTCCCACCAAGCCAATGGCGACCCCAATAAACAGGAAGGTTAAACACATGAAAATCTTTCCTTTTGTTGTCATAATCAAACCTCCTTTATATAGCGTGAAATAGCATGAACTTTAGACTGTGGGCGTTTTTTCATATATACTCCATCACCTTCCCTGGAGCCGCCACCGTTAGTATTACCTTCAATGGTGATAAAATAGCCGCTTTTATCCTTTTTAATAAAGAAACCAACATGCCCGACCCGTTTTAACCTGGAATAGTAAAACGTCACCACATCGCCTGTTTTAGCTTTAATTTTGGCTTGTTTGTATCCAGTCTTATTATACCAGATAACATCCTTACTCTTGGCAAACGATGGCGACCATGCACTATTAGGATTGGCAATACCTACATTGCTCAGGTTCCAGCTCACAAAAGCGGCACACCATGGAACTGGTTTAGTAAAACCAACACTCTCCAGGTATGTATCAATCATTGGCGAACTATTGGAAGTGACCTCCCGCACATCAAGCTGCTCTGTCAGGTTCTGTAATAATTCATGGCGCACTTGATTTTGGGCTTTGGCACTGATTGACGAGGCCAATACAAACACTAAAAAAATAACTGTCGCAATGATGTATTTTAAATGCTTATCCAGGCTTGGGAAGTTTGTGTAAAATTCATCTTTCAGGAATCTAAATACTGCTGGAAAGATAATCCGCACACCAAACCAAGCTACAGCCACACTAACAATAAAACGCACAATGGCATAAACCATGTTCTCTATCTCCGAGAAAAAGTCAAAAAAGGCGCTTTGAGGGAATAACCATCCCAACAAATAGTTTAGTACAAAGAATACAGTAAGAAGGAGTGGTATTGTTATCAACTCCTCTTTGAATGTGTTAAAAAAATGTTTCATTTAATTTTGTTTTAAATTGGGTTTAAATACTATTTACTGTCCAGTATTATGCAGGTTGACTAACCGCTGCCGGATCATTGAAAATCGCAATCAAGTCGGCTTTCATTTTTCCATCTAAACCGGTCAGGTTATCTGTAGCCAGATCATTGCTGTTTCCATGGAAACTTTGGCCATCATGCGTTGATTTGCTCATGATGTGGCGACCTTCACCTTGCTTGATTGCCTCAGCTGAAATTTGACCTTCCAACTGGCCATCTCTCAATTGAAATCGGTAAGTCAGATCAAATTTGTTAGTTGCATTTACTTCGAAAGTTTCTACTACTTCGATTTGCTCAGTTTTTGAATTGAATTTTAGTGCCATAGTTAAATATGATTAAGTGATAATTTCATTGCTTACACACCACCGCCACCACTCATTACTATATTCCTCGATGCGATAGTATAAGATGTGGAAAATGCGGAGCTGTTTGAACATTCCAGGCGGACAGTGACATTAACGTTATTACCGCCATATTGCGATAATATATTTAAGCTTATATTTCCGCTTTTAGTTTGATTCGATGAGAAGGACAGATACTCAAAATTGTGAGTCCCCTGAACATCTCCAGATGAGGAAGCACGAATCCGAAAGTAGAGTGATTTACTACTGGTTCCGGTTCTTTTGATACTATAACTAAAGTTTACGGGGACATTAAACAGGCCAGAACTAGAACCGGATAATGTTCCTGAAAATTTAGGTGACACCACATTTACAGAAATACTTCTTTCACCGTCTTCAATCATAGCCTGATGTTCGTAAATATTAGGCTCTTCAAATGAATAGTAATAAGGTTTCAATTTTAGTGTACCATTTGAGGTTATTGAAAAATTTGGAGTAAAACTTGTATAACTTCCTGTACCCATTGCCTTTCGAATATGGTTTTTTACACCATTTTGAAATTGGTATTCGAAATCAATTTTTTCCTTAATTACCATCGGATCAGCAAAAGCCGGAGGGCTTTCCCCTCTAGCCAATCTAAACGACGATGAAAAGTTATCGAACATCTCTAATTCGATTGATAAGGGTGGTTCCTCATACCAGTAAATTGGTGGCTTAGCGTTATGATTATAGCCGATGAAATCACCAAGAGCGTATCCATCTGGATTAGGTTTTCTAACATACACGCCGTTTAAGCGATCTGAGTTAGCCCAATCCCAAACTGATGACTGAAAGTAAGCCCATTTATTCACGTTCGCATGTTTGGCTAACTGAGACAAAGCAGTTGAAGATGCCCCAATTTTGCTCCTCAAATCAGTGATGGTTATGTTGGTGCCACTATAGTTACTACCTGAGACCTGAGTCATCGTACCAAGGTTACTTGTATTATTCACCGTATAATCCTCAGGTATTTCAATGCTTTTTGCCATATTGATTTTTTACTTTTTAATTCTGCGACTTCCTTTTTTAATTCCGAGATTTCAGCGTATAAAACGGCTGTCATCTGTCCGTAGTTAACAGATAGATATTCGTTTTCAGATTCTTTGCCTGATACCAATTCAGGATAGATTTTTTGCACATCCTGAGCGATAAACCCAATTGATTTTTTACCGTCTTTTATATATGTTACCGGGTTTAATTCACCTCTTTTTTTGAGTGGCTGAATGTCTGACTTTAAGCGTCTATCTGAATAGGCAGTTACTTCACCTTTTGCAGTAATATTTCCAGCAGCAAGAATGTGACCATACTCAGAAGATATCGCTACCTTGGTATATCCATTATTGACAAACAGTACCTGATGTCCCCAACCTGTAATTGCTTTTTTGCCTCCTATCCCTGTCGAACCGGCGTTTGTATGAGAATACACCATACCATATTGATTGCCGAAGTCATTACCTGATGTATTGATTTTCCAATTATCACCAATACTCCAAATACCCTGTACTTGATTTGAGTCATAACTACCTTTAAAGCCGTAACGCGAAGAAATAATAGCTTCACCTGCGTAAATGCTTCTTTGAGTACTAATATGACCACCAACGATATGTGTTTGGGCTCTATTTCCAGAATAACCAAACACAAACCCTCTATGCTCATCAGACATTCTGAAATACATATTGTAGTCATTGCCTACACCGTTGGGGTATGATATTCTTCGACCGCCCCAAGTGCCATCACTATAACTACTCATATAAATCTTATAACCGTCCGAATTCCAAAAACGAAATCCTCGACCATTAGCAGCATTCACTGATACATTGTTACTATAATTCCAAGACCCTGTAATATTTTCATTTGATGTTTTCTTAGCGTAATTTAAGCCACCTATTAATCCATCTGCATTACCAGTATGGTAGATTGTTTTCCAACTCTTCCATGGACTGGCGCTTTTAGACCTATAAAATAATTGATCATCACCTGAGGACATCATCAATTGAGAATAGTAATCTCCATCGTGATTATTCATATGGATCACGCCTCGGCCATTATGCCCTCCATTAGGTATAGTCCCTTGCAATGTTCCACCATGGTTGGTGATTATAATATCACTTGTGAGGGTGTCAATGTTCGTATTGTAATGTGTGCGACTTAAGAATTGGGATGAATTAAGTCCATCCAACTTGTCACTATCAGCCGCCTTTGCTGTCTTTCCAAGATACCTGCTGGCTAATGAGACGTTATTTTCATAAATCGTTTTTCCATATATCGAATTGAAGTTCCAGGAACTTGTACCTAACGAACTTGCACCACCTGATGCATAAGGAATAATACCGTTTGTTGTTGTTCTAATCCAATCATTAACATTGCCATCGCTTCCCCTTGCCATTCCAAAATAGCCATTGTGGTTAACGGTACGCATAAAATTAGATGAGTTCAACCCATCCAGCTTATCACTATCAGCCGCCTTGGCTGTCTTTCCCAAATAATTTGCGTCATGATTATGAGCGGCTGGGGGAAATGCTGTAGGCTTTCCGGTGATCTTACTCCAGGTATGCCCATGCCCACCTTCAAAAGCGGCTAAGGTGGAATAGCTGAGCCATGTGGGCTTATTGGTCAGGTCACTCCAGGAGGATACACCGCCCAACTGCCCATCAACACTTAAAAGACCATTGGCGTCAACTTTTAAGCCGGTTCCCACCTTAACAGCTCCCAACAAATCAGCCCCGGCAATGGGCATAGCCTCCCAAAGAGATGGGGGATATTGTCCATTATCACCATAGGCTCGTACTCCACCGTCAGCGGATAAGGAAGATTTTAAGCGGATGTATTCGTTGGCCTGTCCCTTATTGACGACCTCAAAATACCTGTTCAGTTCGGTTACCTGGTCAATGGTGGTACCATCCCCCAGAAGGGCATGCCCACTGATAAACAGGTTGGAACCATCGTATAAAATATGCTGATCATGGTTGCCAATGAACATTTTATAACTGCCGCCCTGAGCCCCAAACATGATACCACTACGGCCGGATGTCGGGCTAAAGGTCACCAGGTTACCCAATCTTAAACCGGTAATACCATTGGTAGCGATGTCAGCAGGATCAATATCCACACCGCCAATTTTAGCACCGGAGGCATACACATTTTGAGCCAACAGTGAGGTGACTTCCACGGTATCCGCATGTACCTTACTGGTTGAGATACGTCCCGGCAAAACTTCAGAAAAGCCGTGCATGGAGGCGAAGGTGCGCTCCGCTGCTACTTCGCTGTTTAAGAAACCAACCAGGAAGTGGTAATAACCGCTTACCGCTTCCATTTTAATGGCCGTTTCACTCAGTACAAAAGTGGCTGTTTCGGCTGTTTTACTGGCCTTGATATAGAAATAGTAAGGCTTTGAACCAGTCACTAAAGCAGGGGACGTGAATGGTGATACATTCCAATATTTATAAGTTTGTGCCCCGGCTTTTAGTTCAGTGATCCCGATGGTCATGTGCTGCATCCAACCACCATCAGCACTTAGTTTTTTGGTGGCATTGTCAAAAGCGATGTTGTGGATGATCTCCACCGGATTGGTTTTACCACTCACAAACCGGAATTGCAAACTTTCTTCACCAACCAGGAGCGACATGGTTTGCACGCTGATCGGGTTCACACCACTGGAAAAACCGTCCACCGCTTCGGAAAGCATCTCAATGGTCTCCTGGGCACTTCTGAAACGTCGCTTGGTGAAGCTGATCGACTTATGGTGTAAATCCTCACCCGTCACCTCGTTCTCTTTGATCTTATTCAACTCACTGATGACCGAACCGCCAACGGTCACATTGGATAACTCCAGTTCCGGAGAGTGGGTGTTATTGATTTTCTCTTTAATCCCTACAATTCGGATCAATACACCGGAGGGTTGGAAATGGGTATCTGAGAAATTCACATAACCACCCAACACCAGCTTACCACCAATGTTTAACCAGTCCTTTTTTGCCCAGATACCATCCAGTTCACCTGTGAAAGTAAAGCGTGGATCCTCGTTTTCATAAAGGTACTTGACGGCTTCTTTGACCATGTCCCATGATGCACCGGTTTGTGTGCTGTCCTCCCGGATGTAAGCATCCGGTAACTGCACACCAAAGATGGCATATGTATCACCGGCACGAGGTTTGAATGTCTCGTCCGGAAGATATAAACCATCCTCTTTTTGCTCTACAATCTGAAACCGTTTTGTTGTATGATCATAACGGTGTATCTCAAATTCACGGCCTGCCAACATACCGGATTGAAAGACGACGGTCATCTTTTCACCGTTCATCTGGCAGGTATTATAGTCCAGGGCAGCCGGAATGGAGCTATCAATAAAATCGTACAGGTGTTTATCAGCATCCACGGTAATGGATTGCGAAACGGTACCTACACGTGACGGATAGATGTGTGAGCAATCCAGGCTATCTTCCGTTCCCGTGGCAATTGGTTTATCATTGCGTTGAATGGAACGGCCATCGGCACTTGTCACATATTCACGCCCTTCATAGGTGAACAATTTGGCTTTTGGTAAAAGCAGTTCTTTTGCACCGTATTTACTTTGGTCGATGTTTCGGGAACCACCTTGTACAAACAGTACTTCCACAGCTCCTTTTTCATCCGCGTTCGTGCGTCCAACACCCGGTTTGAAGCCGTGGCCTTTGCCGTAGGATAGATTTAAGGGAGCGGTTTTATTGTATTCCACCTTTTTCAGGTGAATGGTTTTGCTTGCTATTTCCCATTCCGTGTCAAAAGCCTCCGCAATCATTTGCAGAGCTTCGCTCAGGTTGGTGTGGTTGTAGCTGATCAGCTTCTCAGCGGCATCAATGCAGGTGCCGACATTCCAGCCTGTTTCACGGCTATTGAGGTTATCCACCAACATTTGCAGGTGCTGCTGGGGTTTGGCTGTCATGGGAAATTTTAACAATCCTTCCGCAACATCACGCAACTTGTATTTACCAAGCCCGGCCTGGGCACTCTCCAGGATAAGTGTAAATTGATAGTTCCGGGAATGGTGCTTTTTAAAATTATCGGGTTGTAACAGGTAATAACGCGAGCCTTCAAAATCGGCATAGGTACCCACTGCAATGCTTACAAAGGTGGGATGTGAGAAATAGAGGTACAGCGCATCTTCGCCCATGATTTCACGTCGGCGATAACTGCGATCCTCCACATTAACATCTAATGTAGCACCATTTCCATCTATGTTGTGTAACCTCATACCTCGTTAAATTTTAAAGAGAAACTCATCATCACCCTGCTTTTGAACGGGCGTAATTTTTTTACATTGGCCATTGCCTGGTAATAGCAGTTGATTTGCTCACCACCCACCAGGGTAATCGTTAGGGCTTCCTGTTTGGCCATTTGATTAAACAGGGCGGTGTAATTTGTCCAGAAGGCATCCAGCGTATCAGCCAGCAGGGTGCACTTTATTTCAATCTCACGGGATTCCTTTTGGGGAATGAACCCCAAATCAGCCACTGCACCGCTCAAGTGAGCGAAGGTTTGTACCAGGCCTTTTTTAGGTTTGCGGATGCGCAGGGCGGTGCTGTAGACCTCTTGTATGATCAGTCCATAATCGGCAAAATCAGTACCGTTAAACAATACCCTTGTAGCAATGCCGCCACCCAGTGGCAGGGTTATGGCCGGTGAGAACATGGCAAGCGGATCATTATCGGCGTATTCAACCGTTATATGAGCTGATTTTTGACCTGTTTTATAATAACCGCCCTGGTGCTGGTAATCGCTCACCCCAATAAACTGCAATGAAAAGGTGTGGTTAAACTCACGCACATACATCTGACGGTTACCGGCTGCATAATGCATATTTTCAAAAGCGTTTAAACGGCTTTTAAATGTACTTGAATCAGGTGCCGAGAGGTAGTACTTTACCTTAACCTTTCGCGGCTTAAAAGTGAGGGTGCCCCAGTCCACCTCCAAACCATCCTGTTCAAACCAGTCGTTGTGCAATGGTTCCTTTTGCTCAGGAAAAGCAAGCAGGTCATGGTCACCCCCTTTAAGGATGAATATCCCCAGAGTGGCCAGATCAGTCCCGTCTATGATACATGCGCCTGTCATCGTAGTTTTACTCCCTTTGTTTTAATGTCCTCCAGGTTGTCGTTTACATCCTCCAGGTAACGGCAATAAGCTGTATTGGCTGCAATGGTATCCAGTTGTGAGGAAATGGTTCTTTGATACAAAAGCGCTTCCTTTTCCATGGATATACTTTGCGCCTCCATTTCGCGCAGGTGGTACACATTGCCACTGATCGCCATCATGCGGCCGTTCAGCTCATCAATACTATCCTGTGAGGCTTGCGCAATGCCTTTGGTTTTGCCCTGTCGTTCATTGCTGAAGCCATCGTAACCCGCCGCCTCCATTTGTTTGTCCCAGGCGGCCATGGCGTCCTGAGCCTGACCCAATGCCGGTTCAATGTCGGTAAAGAAGCGCATGATATCATCTGACCAGTCGCCGTCGCCGCCATCCATGGAGGACTTCATATCTTCCTGGAGCTTGTCAAAGTACTTTTGAAAAAATACCGCCTCCAGGTTTTTCATGAAGATGGATTTCAATACATCATTCACGGTCTTTTTGAATGCCAGGGCTGCGTCTTCACCATTTTCAAAAGCTGTGACCAGGTTATTCTGAAGCTCACTGCCCAGACTGCCTGCCACATTGGAAATGATATCCTTTAACTCCTCCATGGCTTTGGCGTATTCCTCGGCCGCCCGTTTGGCATTCTCCACCATCTCTTTGGTACCTTCATCGGTGATGTAGCCCATCTCATCCATTAAGGAGAAAAAGTCTACCCACTCACGCGAGGTCATATTTGCCACATCAGCGGCCGTTTTACCCATGGCTTCAAAGGTCTTGTCAAAGGCACCCCGCAGATTGCCCAGGGCATTCTGGCGCGCTTTAGAATCGGCATAACCGCCAAAGATACCGGCCGGGTCTAAAACAGAAGAAAGGATCATGTTGAACGCTGAACCACTTCCATTATTCAACATCTCCAGGCCGTTGTGAAGCGGGCTTAATCCTTGTACACCACCTTTACCGAATATTTCAGCCTCGTACTCACCCAGCAGTTGCTGTATGGTGAAATCATAGGTGCCGGACTTACGGCCAAACAGCCGTCTTTTGGCAGACCCTTTAGCGGAGAACACGGCATTTTGCATCAATGAACCCAGGGAGTTATTCATGAGCTGCTCGGATTCCTTAATGGTGTTCAAAGCAGCTTTGTAATCATCCACAAAATGAGGTGACAGAAACGCACTTGAGTTTCTTTCCTGTTCGGCACGTTCCCTTTGGATGTTATTAAGTTCCCGCTCCAGGGTCAGCTGATCGGCCAATCCTTTATTTTTTCGGATTTGCGCATCCACCTCTTTGGTCATCTCCGAGCTCCTGATCTTTGACAACTCATTACCGGCTGTTATGGCCAGTGAAACGATGCCGGAGGCCTTTTGAAAGCCCGAGGCATTAGGGTCGTTTAAGGTGGTGATCATGCCCGAAATGGCGGTCACCATCTCCCCAATTGATCGTGTGATATCATCACCGGCCTGCGCCATCAGGGAGCCGATCTCCCCAAATATGGTTTGCATTTCTCTCAGCCGGGCGGTCTGGATGTTGGAGGCACCTTCGCTTTTCAGTTCAGCCAGCAGGGACTCCAGGCGGGTGATTTGTGCCTCGGTTAGACCCAGCTCAATCAGTTCCCCCCGGTTGAGGCTTAGTTTGGCCAGTTTGTCTGCAACGTTGTTGAGCTGCCCCAGGGTGGCATGATCCAGGTTGGCAAAGGACAGGTCAAAATCCTTGAACAGGTCATCCAGTAGTTGCCGAGGGATACCTTCCATTGCCCTTAATGATTCATCCCGGATGGCTTCACCGGCCGCCTGTGCCTCTTTTTTAATGAGTGCTTTTTTCTTCTTATAAGTCTCGGCATCGTATTGCTGCTCTTTTTTTGCCAGTTCTTTTAACTTCAGTGCTTCGTATTGTGAGACATGAGCGAGTTTCTCCTGCTGTGTTTTGGCTACTGACCGGATGATGGCACTAACGCTGTTATTGTCAATTTTAGGCGATTCCAACAGCTTTTTAATGGCCGTGTTATTGGATAGCTCCAATTCCTTCAGGGAAGCTTTTGTTTGCTCAATAAAGGAGGCATTGAGTTCAGCGGGCAGCTCCTTGATTTTGGAGGTAAACACACCTTTACCACCACCGGCTTCCCAGGTGGCTTTTTCTAATTCGCGCATGGCGCTTAACAGGTCAGCTTTTTGGTTGTCGATCTGCACCAGCCGCCTTTGATGGTTCAGTTCATTTTGAGCCAGGGTACGCTCCGCACCATCCTGCATGGCTTCAATATGTGCCTGTTCAGTCTCCAGCTCCAAGGCTTTATAGCGACGTGCGAGGGCTTCCCGCTCTTTATGATCGTTCTTAGGTTCTTTCTTTTCTTTCGCCTTATCATCAAAACTCCAGGCTTTCAACCGGTCGGTTGCTTGCTTGTATTTAGTGAGCTCAGCGTTCCACTGATCCG
>Ga0193953_1000516_pt1 | contig 20612 bp, 17 predicted proteins | sample BB_4_MG_FD_140325 | JGI IMG/M metagenome (GOLD analysis project Ga0193953, IMG submission 140325) | Microbial mat bacterial communities from the Broadkill River, Lewes, Delaware, United States - BB_4_MG | ecosystem: Environmental > Aquatic > Freshwater > River > Microbial mats | place: USA... | reverse complement strand
TGTTGATTAAACCACTTGGCTTTATCGGGATCAAAACGTGCCCCTGACTTACCTACACGCTCAATGGTGAAGGCCGCAGCTAACTCGTCCATGGAAAATAACTCACGTTCATCGCCCGGATTCCAACCCAACAAGGCCAATAAATTCACCACCGCTTCAGAGAAGTAGCCACTCTCACGATAACCGGCAGCTACCCCATCTTCCAACTGCCAATTCAGCGGAAATACCGGGAAACCACCTTTGTCACCATCCCGTTTAGACAACTTTCCTTTTCCGGTTGGTTTTAAAATCAGTGGTAAATGGGCAAACTGAGGCATGGTCTCTTCCCATCCCAACGAACGGTACAACATGATGTGCAAAGGAACAGATGGTAACCACTCCTCACCTCGAATCACATGGCTGATCTCCATCAAATGGTCATCCACAATATTGGCCAGGTGATAGGTGGGTAAATCATCCACACTTTTATACAACACTTTATCATCCAAGGTATTTGTATTAAAAGTGATGGAACCTCGTACCATATCATTGGTATTGATCTCCACATTCTCCGGCATTTTAAAACGAATGACCCACGGTTCGCCGTTCTCCATGCGCTGTTTTACCTCATCTTCACTCAGTGCCAGCGAATTTTTCAGATTCATCCGCGTGTGCATGTCGTATGAAAAGGGTTGCTTCTCCGCTTCAGCCTGCGAACGCAGTGCATCTAACTCTTCAGGTGTGTCAAACGCATAATAGCCCCATCCTGTTTTTACCAATTGATCGGCATATTTCCGATAAATATCCCGGCGCTCACTCTGCTTATATGGGCCATACGCCCCGCCTTCTTTCACACCTTCGTCTACTTTCATGCCCAACCAGGCAAAACTATCGTTGACGTAATCCTCGGCTCCGGGCACAAATCGCGTGGAGTCAGTATCTTCAATGCGCAAGATAAACGCGCCACCGTGTTTTTTGGCAAACAGATAATTAAACAGAGCCGTGCGCACACCGCCTATATGTAATGGTCCGGTAGGACTGGGGGCAAAACGTACCCGTACCTTTTGTTGAGTCATATCCTTTTTATTTTGCTTGCAAATATAATGAATTACAAAAATACTAAGCGATAAGAACAGTCCTCGGCAGTAAAATATCTATCTACCTGCCCTTGCAAAGCGCCTGGCATTTATCCCATTTCGTTTTTTTACAACCAGCAACAAGGTAAACATTATGGGATTTCACTCGCTTTGTAGTTTCCCTATCCGAAAGCTACGCTTACCAACCAGTTTCTCAACCATACCAGCTCTACTCAGCAGGTTATCTACCTTTACAGATAGCCTACCTACATAAACGAACGGGTTATCTACATATATGATGGGCTTATCAGCTATCCCCAATAGCCTACCTACAGCAAGATGGCCTCCGAATATGACGATAGCTACATAGAAGATGTCGGTAGCTCGTCCGGACACGAAGAGAAGCACATTAACCGGGTAGATAACCATATTTTGCATGTAAATACATAGGCAAGCTATCCCGATAAGCCTATCTACCAAATGAACACACCCGATTTATACCGAGTATTCATCAAATGAGCAATAAAATATCACGCTTCGAGAATGTACATTATCCCAACATTCGTCACAAGCAAAATGCCTGATCAATCAATTTTCAATACTATTGGTATTAAACCAAAAACGGGATGACCTACTGGCCATCCCGTTTTTATTTGGTTACCTATTGGGCAGATAATTAACCACATTTTGAAGAACCGCAGCTTGTACAAATCAAACAACCCTCCTGATAAATCAAGTTGTCAGAACCACAGTTTTCGCAATTTCCTTTTTTGGCTTTTGTGCCATTGGGAATATATTTTTTCAAGGCGCGTTCCACACCATTTTTCCAGGTATTGATAGATTCACTATCCAACTGCAAGCCGGCTACCAAATCCAACACATCGGCAATGTCCATACCGTGACGCAATACACCAGATATCAACTTGGCATAGTTCCAGTATTCTTTATCGAATTTGTGAGACAATCCTTCGATAGTGGTTTTATAACCACGTTTGTTGGTAAACTGGAAGTCGTAACGGCCCGAACCATCTTCTTCCTTATTCTTAATGATCTTACCGGCAGACACCGATTTTGGCAGTAAAATACCATCCTCATCATCGGCCAATCCGGTAAAAATCTCGTAGGGCTTACCGTTTAACAATCCGACAAAAGCAATCCATTTTTCTTTGTTATTCTGGAAACGTACCACATCAGCATCCAACTCATGCGGACGTTTGGTTGGAAACTTTCTGCCAGTCTCTTCTTTTTTATCGTTCGAAACCAACACCCCGGCACGACTACCATCACGGTAAACAGTTACCCCTTTACAACCACTCTTCCAGGCTTCAATATATAATTCACCTACCAATTCTTCCGATACATCATTCGGCAAGTTAATGGTCACACTAATGGAGTGATCCACCCACTTTTGTACCCCACCTTGCATGCGCACTTTATTCAACCAATCCACATCATTAGATGTAGCCTTGTAGTAGGGTGACTCGGCAATTAAGACATCCAGTTCTTCCTGCGTATAATTTTTAGTGGTGTCATACCCATTGGTTTCCATCCAGGTCACAAATTTATGGTGGAAAACAATGTACTCTTCCCAACTATCACCTACCTCATCTACAAAGTCAACGCGTGTTTCGGCATCATTGGGATTCACCTTACGACGACGCTTATATACCGGCAGGAAAACCGGTTCGATACCTGAAGTGGTTTGTGTCATCAAACTAGTGGTTCCGGTAGGGGCAATGGTTAGCAAAGCAATATTACGACGGCCGTGCTTTTTCATCTCTTCCTTCAAGGTCGGATCAGCATCAAACAAACGCTTCATAAACGGATTGCTGGCTTCTTTCTTCGCATCATAAATCGGGAAAGCACCACGATCCTTTGCCATTTCAACGGACGCACCATATGCTGCCAATGCCAATGATTTGTGCACCTCAATGGAAAAATCCACTGCATTGGCACTTCCATACTGAAGACCCAAGGCGGCCAACATATCCCCTTCTGCTGTGATACCAACTCCTGTACGACGTCCTTCTTCCGCTTTTTTACGAATATTCTCCCACAACTCACGCTCCACACGCTTCACGGTATCGCTTTCCGGATCGGCATCTACCTTGGCAATGATGCCATCAATTTTCTCCAACTCCAGGTCAATAATATCATCCATGATACGCTGGGCATATCCCACGTGCTCTTTGAACAATTCAAAATTGAATTTAGCCTCTTTGGTGAAAGGTTGATCCACATACGAATAAAGATTCAGTGCGATCAGGCGACAACTATCGTATGGACACAAGGGAATTTCGCCACATGGATTAGTCGAAACAGTCCGGTATCCTAAATCGGCATAGCAGTCCGGCACCGATTCACGAATTATTGTATCCCAGAACAAAATACCGGGTTCGGCAGATTTCCAGGCATTGTGCACAATCTTATTCCAAATTTGAGAAGCATCCGCATCTTTGGTTACTCTTGGCTCTTTCGCACCAACCGGATACTGTTGAATGTATTTTTCACCACTCACCACAGAGTTCATAAAGGCATCATCAATTTTAACCGACACATTAGCCCCGGTGATTTTGCCTTGCTCCAACTTGGCATCAATAAATGATTCCGAATCCGGATGCTGAATGGAAACACTCAACATCAAAGCACCACGACGACCATCCTGAGCCACTTCACGGGTTGAGTTACTGAATCGCTCCATAAAAGGTACAATCCCCGTAGAAGTTAAAGCGGAGTTTTTAACAGGTGATCCTTTGGGACGGATGTGCGACAAATCGTGACCAACACCACCACGACGTTTCATCAATTGAACCTGCTCCTGATCCACTTTCATGATACCACCATAAGAATCAGAAGGTCCCGCATCACCAATCACAAAACAATTCGACAGCGACGCAATCTGATAAATATTACCAATCCCGGTCATTGGTCCACCTTGTGGGACAATGTATTTGAAGTTCTTCATCAATTCGAACAACTTCTCTACCGGCAGCGGATTCGGGTATTTCTCTTCCATGCGAGAAATTTCCCTGGCCAATCGCCAATGCATTTCATCAGGATTCAATTCAAAAATATTCCCATCAGAATCTTTCAGGGCATATTTATTTACCCATACGCGAGCGGCTAGTTCATCACCTTTAAAATATTCCAAAGAGGATTGAAAAGCTTCTTCATATGTGTATGATTTTTTCATAACGTCGGATTGTAGGTCGATTTGTTGGACTGCCATGTTACCTTTCTATTTTTAATGCGTTGATAAAACGGATTTTACTCCTTTTCACTTGATCAATTTTTCCGATTCAAAGGTATAAAAGCTCACAGTTACGAGCAACCAATACTTATCAACAACCTATTAAAGTTATCCAAAACAAAACCCTTTCTTGCTCACACCCTGCCTGTTACATTTTTCCAACAATCCAAAAGTTTTCCAAAAAGAAAATTGTTAACCATTTTTCGAAATTATCAACAACCCTAATCCCAGCCTTAGAAATCCCTTACTATGACTACAAAAACACATCATTTTATCGAACCTGGAGCAATCGAAAAGATACAATTTACGAACCCGAATTCCATATTTTGGAATGTTATTAACACGCTATTAAAAGAAATGGTCAGATCATTCTCCCGACAAAAAAAAGAAACCGGAACTTCAAGGAAATTCCGGTTTTGAACTATTCGTTTATCTATAATTAAAATGCTTCTTCCATAATTAGGCGCGTCGCTCCACACATATCACTGACATATTGCCCGGCATTTTTAGACAGCGATGCTAAATATTTTTTATCCCCCCACATTTTGTCAATAAGCTGAGCAAACTCTTCCTTATTGTTGATAGAAAAAGCAGCCTCCTTTTCAATCAAATCACGCGCTTCATTAAATTTTCGATAGTTCGGTCCGAAAAAGACAGGCATTTCATAAGTGGCTGCCTCCAGCGTATTGTGAATACCTTTCCCGAAACCACCACCAATATAGGCCACTTGACCGTATTTATAGATGGCAGATAACATTCCCATGGTGTTCACAATCATCACCTGGTAGTTTTGCGGATCTTTGGGCGGATTGGTATAGGTAAAGTAATGTACCTTTAACTTAGATTCAATCTGACGAATGTGTTCATCATGGATCTCATGGGGTGCAATGATGAGTTTTACATTCTTCCCTTCATTTTGCAAATATTCGATAAGGATATCTTCATCCGGTCCCCAGGTACTTCCCGCCACTATCACCTTATCTGCTCCATCGGCAAACCGTCTGGCCAACTCCACATCAGCCGATGCTTTGGCAATATCGCTCACCCGGTCAAAGCGTGTATCACCAGCTACGGCAAAATTACCAATGCCAATGTCTGTTAATAACTCGCCTGATACTTCGTCCTGCACATAAAATTTTTTAAAACAATGAAGCATCTTTTTAAACCAGGATCCATAACCTTTAAAGAACGACTGCTCCCGGCGAAAAATAGTTGATACTCCATACACCGGGATATTCGCCTTTTTCAAATTCGTCAGATAATGATACCAGAATTCATATTTGATGAAAAACACCATTTCAGGCCGAATGGCTTCAATAAAACGACGGGCATTACGTTTTGTATCGGCAGGCAAGTAGCAGACCCAGTCGGCCAGCTCATAATTCTTACGAATCTCAAATCCGGAAGGTGAGAAAAAAGTCAATACGACTTTATAATGGGGATGTTCTTTTTTAATGGCTTCAATAATCGGCCGACCTTGTTCAAACTCACCTAAACTTGCTGCATGCACCCACACCACAGGCCCTTTGAAAGAAATCTCAGGGAGTTGTTGCTTGGTTTCGCACCTCCCCTTACGTAAGAGCTTTGCTTTGACATTAAAAGGTGAAACCAAAAACAAAGCAACTGAATACAAACGAATTCCTAAATTATATAGTAGTGTGATCATAACCTGGCAGGTCTATTAATTTATTGAAATGAGAGCACAAAGATACGATTTCAAGAAGCGAGGCATAAAAAAAAGCCTGTCAAAAGTGACAGGCTTTGAAAATATCTTATCGGAACGATTATTCTTGAATGGCTTTCACACCCGGTAATACTTTACCTTCCAGGAACTCCAAAGAAGCACCACCACCGGTAGAGATGTGGCTCATTTTATCCGCCAATCCGCTTTTGTTCACAGCAGAAACCGAATCACCACCACCGATGATTGATACGGCAGAAGAATCAGCCACGGCCTGACATACTGTAAAGGTTCCGTTGGCGAAGTTTGGCATTTCAAAACATCCCATTGGACCATTCCAAACCACTGTTTTCGCTTTTGCTATTTCAGCAGCATAGGCCTCAGCAGTTTTCGGACCAACATCCAAAGCCATACGTCCGGCAGGAATTTCTACCCCTACCTCTTGAATATCGGCATCGTTATCAAATTTATCAGCAGCTAAGTTATCAACAGGCAACATGAAGTTAACACCGTTTTTCTCAGCATCCACTAAGATTTGTTTGGCAGTTTCAACCAAATCCTCTTCTACCAAAGAGTTTCCGATCTCATGTCCCTGAGCTTTCAGGAATGTATAAGCCATACCACCACCAATCAGAATCGTATCAACTTTCTGGATCAAGGTCTTTAATACTTCCAGTTTACCGGACACTTTTGCACCACCAACGATAGCAACAAATGGTTTCTCGGCATTTTCAACCGTATCACCCAGGAATTTAATCTCCTTATCTAACAGGTAACCGGCCATTTTATCATCCATGAATTGCGCAATGATGGTAGTTGAAGCGTGCGCACGGTGAGCTGTACCAAATGCATCGTTCACATACACATCAGCTAATTCAGCTAATTGCTTAGCAAAGCCTTCATCTCCTTTTTTCTCTTCTTTGTGGAAACGTAGGTTTTCCAACAACAATACTTCACCTGCTTTCAGCTCAGTAGTCATTGCTTTAACCTCATCACCGATACAGTCAGGCGCAAATTTAACATCAACCCCTAATGTGGAAGATAAGTGAGCCACCACATGCTTCAATGAGAATTTCTCATCGTAAGCATCTTTCGGACGCCCCAGGTGAGACATCAAAATAACTGCACCGCCATCTTTCAAAATTTTCTGGATGGTAGGTACAGCCGCACGGATGCGGGTATCATCGGTAATTTCAAATTTATCGTTCAAAGGCACGTTAAAATCCACGCGGACGATGGCCTTTTTTCCTGAGAAATTAAAACTGTCAATTGCAGCCATTGGAATAGTGATTTATTAATTATTCAACAATTAAACACAAAGATAAAAAATTCTTGGGGTTAAGCAGGTGATAACATTTGAATTGTATAACAATTTATCATTCTTTAACGCATGCTTTTAATGAATCACTGTTAAAAACGCACAATTGGTTATATTTAATCATCCAACAACCAATATTCATGCGGATTAACATCATTTGCCACACACAAAAACCACCCATTTCGAAGCTCCGACCGGTTATAGCGCATGCGCTCTTTGGTGTTCCAGTCATACAACTGTCCTCCCGTAGATTCTATGATGGCCTGACCAGCTGCCGTGTCCCATTCCATTGTTGGTCCCAGTCGTGGATACAGATGGGCCTGCCCTTCTGCCACCAAACACATTTTTAAGGAACTGCCTTTGGATACCAACTCGATCTCGCCTTCCTTTTCTTTTAATAACTCAATATAATCACCCGTCTCTTGTGTAAAATGACTTTTACTGGCCACCATCGTTTTTATGTCTGGTAAGGCATTGGGCATTGAAATAATGTCAATTCCAGAAATGATTCTCTCAGTTGTGATATCCATCCAATCAGATGACAATTGTGATTTGTAGGCACCTGATTCATCACCCCAATACAGACAATTCAGGTATGGTGCGAAAATAACCCCCATCACCGGATAGGTATTCTTTGCCAAGGCAATGTTAACAGTAAACTCGCCATTCCGCTTCACAAACTCCTTGGTACCATCCAGCGGATCCACGATCCAGAGTTGCTTCCAATGCTTCCGATCCTCATATAAAACTTCGGCTCCCTCTTCACTTAAAATGGGAATATCTGTTTTGGACAATGCGGCCACAATGACGGCATTACTCCGTAAATCTGCTTCGGTAAGCGGTGATTCATCACTTTTTAGCTGTACATTGAAGTCATCTTTAACGTACACTTTCATAATTTCCCTGGCTCCCTCGATGGCAGCAGAGATGGCAATTTCAGTAAGCTGTAGCATATTTAGCGATTAAGAATACGAACAGTTGATTTGTTCGTTAAGGTAAAGTTAGTCCAATCCAGGTTTTGAAGCAATAACAAACCCGGATGTGCATTTTCCCGGATGATCCCCCAATTAGTATTCATCCCTATTTTAGCAGCCATTTGACCGGTATGCTTAATAATGACTTTGGCCAAATCGAAGGTTTCTAAATGTATCTGCCAATCTTCATTAATCTGCTCCCAGGTCGATTTATAATCCTGGGAAATATGTTCTGTTGAATCTTGTTTGAGTATTTGAAGAGCTACTTTATTTTGAATGCTGGCAGGTACATCTGACTGCTGATCATTTGCAATGACAACTTTCAATGTGCCTCCAATCAATGCTTTTTTACATTGCTGCTGAACCGATTTATCTTTCAGGTCATAGCCCCGCCAGTCTTCTATAAATCCCGGGATAATAACACCACTGAAAAACTCCAATCCCGGCTCTTCTTTGAAGTTATCACCTAGTTCTTTAATGGAATGAATAATGCCTTCACCATCAAGCGTGATAACCGGACGTTTACCCCATTGCCCATCTGGCCGTAAATAATAATGCGCACCAATTTTCCGCATGCCTTATTTATTCAACTCTTCCATGGGTGGAAGGTAATTCAATTTGACACCTCGAATCTCTACTTCCGCTACTTTAGTGGTATCATGGTCGAACAATAGTCCTTCAATTGACACAAGCTTTTTATCATTTTTGGCATTGTACGAATTACTACCAATAGCTCCCTTAAAGGATTTATTAATCTTAGAATCGATGGTATCGCGGGTACTATCCGCATAACAGGCAATCATTCTCAATTTCGCCTCTTCCAAAACATCCTCCTTCTTAAACTTATAGTTAGCCTGAATTGCGTATATCCCTCCTTTCAACGAATCAATGGCAATAGTAAAGGGTATCCGGGTATCCAATGAATCCTTCTCTGAAAGTGGTAACTTATAGTATCGTCTACCTTTCCATAAATCCTTTTCCATTGCTAATCCGGGCATCATTTCAGGATCATCTTCAATTTTACTCAGGTCACTGGCTATTTGAGCCTCTTGTTCACTCAAGATGGAAATAACATCTTCGTAAACCTCTTTAAACAATTTTGGATGGGCAGTATACCAACTGACAACAGTATCGAATTCTTGCTTCGTCAAACGATGTTTATCCAGCACAAAACGATAATAACCCGGAATCTTATTATCAGATTTACCATGGTAAAAACCAGAATTATTAATCGTCCCTTCGGCAATGTAGATATCGGCCAATAACTCGGCCATCTCTTTTTCATTAGGAAATCCTTTGGGCACCTTGGGTCTGGTAGAACAGGCCACCACAGAAAAAAAGATAAGGATTAGAAATATATATCTAAACATTGCATTTCGTTTTTTAATAAAACTCTCTCGAAAAAAAGACATGGATTCCATTCGTCACACATTACTACCTGCCATCAGCCCGCAACATGGTACGAATTGTTTTTAAAACAATGATAAAATCCAATTTCAGCGACCAGCTATCAATATACTCCAGGTCCATGCGCATCCACTCTTCAAAAGACACATCATTTCGAGAAGCAGATACCTGCCAAACACAAGTAATCCCAGGCTTCATGGATAATCTTCGTATTTGCCAACGCTCGTATTCTTTCACTTCCTCTGGCACCGGAGGACGTGGCCCTACTACCGACATATCACCCATCAACACATTGAAAAACTGGGGTAGTTCATCCAAACTGGTTTTTCTTAAAAAATGACCTACGCCTGTAATCCTCGGATCACGTGTCATCTTAAACGCAGGACCATCCATTTCATTTTCGGCCATCAATTCGGCCTTCAACTCTTCAGCATTGGTCACCATGGTCCTGAATTTGTACACCCAGAATTTACGCCCACGTAGTCCAACCCTTTTTTGCTTAAAGAAAACCGGACCTTTGGAAGTTAACTTAATAGCTAACGCTAATCCCAAAAACACCGGCGAAAAAAAAGTGATGACACCAAAGGAAACAGCTGCATCAAAAAAGGCTTTTGCCTTCAATGACAGGTAATCCATTGGGGTATTCGAAATGGTCAGTACCGGAGTGGTATCAAAATAATGCAAATGCGTTTTGTTGGTCAGCATATTAAAGAAAGGAGAAGACATTCGGAAAATGACCCCCACTTCCTGACAGCTGGTCAATAAAGACATGATCTCTTCCATCCGGGCCTTTTCCTGACAATAAATCACCTCATCAATGGTCTTCTCGGCCAGAATTTTATCAATATCAGCATTACTATCCAAAAATGGAGCAGAATGCCCATGTGTTTTTCGTAATTCTTCATCTCCGATAATACCGGCAATGCGATAGCCCCATTCTTTCGTTTTTATGATCTGGCTAATGAAGGTGGAAGCTGATTTATCACCTACAATTAAAATGGTTCGATAATTTAACCCTTTTCGACGGGCTCCTTTCATATAAGAATAGATCAACACCTTTTCAATAAAGGTCAGAGCTGTAACAATGGCTCCAAAATAAACGATGGGTGTTAAACCAATATAATACAAGTTGAAAACAAAAACGGATAAGCCTAATATACCGGCACCCAAAACAGAAGCCCCCATTACATTAAACAACACCACAGAATATGGGCGGCTACGATACAATTCATTCAGCCGAAGCGTCTTAGACAACATCCACCAGATGCCCAATATCAGCAGGTGCAATATGATGGAATCCTTATTATTGACGAAGGTAAATTGCTTAAAATGAACGAAAAGTGCCAGATTAAACGAAAACCAGGCAATAATAACATCCACAAATGCAATTGTATTCTTTACAACTTTTTCTTTTTCTCTTAACATTTCAGGCCTATTGTAGTTGGATGCAAATTTAAAAATTAAGTCAGAGTAAAAAAATGATCTCTCTTGTCATCTTTTAAAGAACGACTACTTGTCCAATAGCCTGCTAATATATTGTTGCCTTAACACTCCAATTATTTACCATTTGACAGATGGTTTATAAATAACACCGACCCTTCCACTAACAGATTGGTATAAATCTCCGAAATCGCACCCCATTGAGCAGCTGATCGAAAAATTCTTCAATGAAGGCACTTGCCACTGAACCTCGCCAAATAAATAATACTGGTTTTTCTTCTCTTCATAAAAGTAATTTTCTGATTTCACCCAACTAGATCGCCCCCGATATTCCTCACCATAACTCCCAAAATTATTTGTAAAAGTTCCTTTTACCCGATAATTTAAAGTCTCAGTCATCCATCCTTCCAGCCCCATATGAAATCCATTTACTCTATTATTGAGGAAAGTCACTCGATTTTGAAAAGTCCAATCCGGTGCATAGAGCTGCACTGTTGAAGCAGTATGATAAAGTGGTGTACCCATAGATGCACCATGATAGGTCCATCCCGAAGGATACATCCCATTATTCATGTAATCATCCCGGCCCCCAAAGGCATAACCTTCATTTAATTCTGCTTCCATTTGTTGCGTCACCAATTCCTCCGTCCACCCTCCGACAGGTGGCGATTGTCCCAATACCTCTTGCATAAACTGATCATAGTCCTCCTCTATATCTCTCATCCAGATGATTTGACCTTGTTTCTTATCCTGATAATCCACAGGGTATAAGGGATCAGGAATACCTTTTCCACTTTGCCAGTCTGTTTTTATCCATTCTAAAGAAATACCAGTCAGTGCTTTTTTCCCCTTCCGTTGAATCAGAACTCCCAAAATATGGTCTTTATTCATACCATTGTACAGCTTCATTCCGGATCCATCTGCAAAAGGTTTCTGATAATAGAAGTGTCCCTTCCATTCGTTCAACGGAAAGTAAAAGCCAAAATCCCATAATCCCATATGAGCCCCGGCAGCATTTGTTTCTTCTCCACCACCAATTTTTGCAGAACCAGCCGCTGTAAAAGTGGCCCAGAAATCAATGGGAATTTTATCCCCGTTTGGGCGTGTTCCGCCAAAGAGAGCTGAATGAATCAATCCGGCATAAGGCTGAACCTTCACTTTGCCAAGTCGGATATATGCAAACTTCTCATGAAGTAAAACATCATTGGCACTATTACTGCTGTTTCCGCGATCATCATTTAGCCAGCCTTGTGATATTCCACCGCGTACTTCAACCCAACTATTAGTAAATCCTAATGGCAAATAATCATTTATACCTATATTTATTCTTGGAACGGGCCGGGCATTACTATTGGTAATAAATAGACCAGATGATAATTGATCATTATAAACCGTTGGGGAATAGGCTTCCATTCCCATAGAAAAATCAAAAATCCAGGCCTTTCCTTTTAAATAAAACTCATGTAAAAAACTCTCATTCAACTCAGCATTCAGAACACCTCCCACACCGGTTGATAAAGAAAACTGAGCCCTATTGACAATCGAATATTGCGCTCCGGCATATAACAAAAGAGATGATTGGTCGCATTGAGGATATTTCCCCCATTCATTGGCATACAGCCATAATGGTTGTAGTTCATCATTGCCAACTTGTCCATAACCACTCAGATTAAATGTAATACTATCGGATTGAGAAAAGAGGGCTGAAATACAATAGAAATATGTTAAGATAACAAATAGTAACTTTTTCATTTAATTAATATCAAATATTTAATGATAAGGACTTACACAATTTGTATGACACTTTATCTGCAATTCACACTTACTCACTTTACTTCCTATTTTATGCACGCTATGCGTTTAACCTCCTTAATAAGCTCATCAATAAGAAAATATCAAACTCCCAAAGCTTGATCAATATCACAATTAAACAAGCATACTATGGAAGAATCTCATGTCTTGATTCGAATATCTAACGATCTATTTATTCTATGATCTTGAAACCTGAAATCCCAATTCACTAACATCCATCTTTACAAAACGTGCCCTGCTATTAGGTGGATTTTTAGTTATTGCATGGAAAAAGATACTTAACCCCCAATGGGTGTTTAATTGTTTTGTGCAATCGTGTTACGGCATAACACTTCAAAAATAGAAATATTAAAATGAAAAACCCCATGTCTTCACCTGAAGCATGGGGATTGTTTATTATTTCTTTATTGATCCAATTTTGACGTTAGATCGCTAGATTACCGCTTCGAGCCATAAATCTCTTTCATATGCACTCATTATAACAAACCAACATGTTTGAGTGCCTCTTGAAGGGACGGTACTTTTTTGAGTGCTTCACGGAGTTTGATATTTTTTTCAACTTCCACACGTAACTTCTCTAATTCCTGACGCTCTCGTTTCAGTTCTTTTTTGAAGGGTTCATTTGCTTTACGTCGATCGTATGCTACAAAACCAATTAACCCAAAAATTCCTGCAATAATCACATACATTAGATTCTCCAATACACTGAATCGTTTGTCTATAGATTTCTCCATCGACTCAAAACGCTTATCAACTGATTCAAACTTAGCATTCATTTCCAACCGTAATGCCTCTATCTTTGTATCAAGTGTATTTTGTCGTTCCTCCATACGAATGCTCCGATCACGATCCGATTGAGAATAGGGTATCTCCCTGTCACTTTGAGAAAAAGTACAGATTGAGAAAATAAACAATAATCCTACTATCAAAAATGGTCGTTTCATGACTCTAAGTTACTGATTTTAGACTGACAAAAGAAATTCAAACATCGTTATTAAAGTAGTCCGGCATGTTTCATCGCTTCACGAATATTGGTATCTTTCTCAGCGGCTTCTTTTAGTGCTTTCATCATCTTCTTACGAATACGCACCACATCTCTAACCCTTTCCTTTTCCATGTCTCATGCAGAAGTAACCGGACGAATGGCCGTACGCCGATCCCAAATTACTAAAGCCACCAAAACACCAATTAATCCAAAGATAGAATAAATCAAGCCATAGATTAAATTGCGAATACTGGCTTGTCCTTCCCGCAATTCGACGCGTAAATTATCCAGCCTTTTTTCAACATTATCCAGCCGGGTTTCTACGCGTACCAAACGATCCCGATCAGCTTGTGTATAGGGTACCTCCAACTCACTCTGTTGAGCAAAAGAAAAGCTCGTCAGTAATGAGAGTAGTAATATGGAAATGAAGCGTTTCATATAACAAAGATACACTTTAGTGAGCAAATGGACAATACACCAACATATTCACAGCCCAGACCCCTGGAAATTAAAACGGCTATCGGAGCTCCTAAGGGCTAATTTCACCTTACTGAAAAAAATCAGCCTCTTAACTTATTTGCTCACCTGCTTCTGAAACTCCTTTATGCGTTGTTCTTCCTGTTTTTGACACACCATGAACACGCCATTGGCTTCAGTCACAATACAATCTTTTAAGCCTTGAAGTACGACTGGTCGATCATTCGGTACTGTGACAATGGTATCCTCACAGTCATAAAGATATACATCAGAACCTACTACGCTATTACCTGCCACATCCCGTTCTCGCTTTTCCCACAGACTGCCCCAGGTCCCCAGATCGGACCAGCCAAATTCAGAAGGTAACACATAGATGTTTTTAGCATGCTCCATAATGCCATAATCGATGGATATATTTTCACATTCAGGAAAAGTTCGATCAATGTATGATTGCTCATCAACGGTGTCATACATTACTATCCCTTCCGAAAAAGTATTCGCCACTTTAGGCAAGAACGCTTCAAACGCTTTTATAATACTCTTGGCAGACCACAAAAAGATACCCGAATTCCAAAAGTAACTACCATCAGCTAAATAGGATTCCGCTGTTTGCAGATCTGGTTTTTCTTTAAATGCTTCCACCGGGATAATCGCTCCGTCGCCAATATTCCCAGCAACATTCCCCTGAACATATCCATAACCCGTCTCCGGCCGATGAGGCTGAATACCCAATGTCAATAACACATCGTTTTCTTGGGTAAACACAAGGCCTTGACGAATAATATTTTGAAACTTCTCTTCCTCTGTAATTAAGTGGTCAGACGGTGCCACGACAATATTGGCATCCGGATTCCGCGTACTAATTTTATAACTGGCATAAGCGATACATGGAGCCGTATTCCGCATACAAGGCTCCAATAATAGTTGATCCTGGGGAATTCCCGGCAACTGCTCAAGAATAATATCTTTATAACGGCTACTGGTCACGATAAAGACATTCTCCATAGGAATGATCGGCAAAAACCGGGATACTGTCTGTTGAATCATTGTTTTTCCCGTTCCCAGGATATCTAAAAACTGCTTGGGTGTTTCGGGGGTACTCATCGGCCAAAAGCGGCTACCGATACCGCCGGCCATAATGATTAGGTAGTTATTGTTGTTCATGGATTTTTTTAAAAAAGTTCTCGCAAAAGCCGCTAAGTGATTCGCAGAACACGCAAAACGATTATCCTTCTTGCGTCCTTGGCGGCTTATTTCTTTTTGCGTTCTTGGCGTGAAACATTATTATATAAAATTTTCTTATAGCCTATTCACCAAACGATGAACTCCTTCTTTAAACTACTTCGTGTTGAAATTAATTAGTAATCCCAACCTTACATCAGACAGCTTTAAATATGTTAGGGTTTGAGCATAATGAACCGAAGCTAAGGCATCCACTGACTTAATTTCCGCAATTAGCTTACCCTCAACAAGAAGATCCAGACGATAACCAACATCCATCTTAACTTCCTTATAAATAAAAGGCATTGACACTTGTTGTTCAACTATTAAACCACGCTCACGCAAATCGAAAGACAAAGCATCCTCATAAACTGACTCAAGAAGTCCAGGGCCAATATTCTTATGAATCTGATAGGCCGTATCAACAACTACTTTTGCCAATTCATTTTCCGTCATCAACAAATATTTTTTCTCCTTTGATACTCCAGGTTCCAACATGCACCCTTTGCATAAAACTATTTTACTCCTCGCAAAAGCCGCGAAGTTATTCGCAAAACACGCCAAACGTTTATCCTTCTTGGCGTCCTTAGCGGTTTGTTTTTTTGCGTTCTTGGCGTGAAACTTACCTTATCTATTCAAATACCAACTATACATCTTCTCAATTCCTTCCTCAATATCAATCTGATGATGCCAACCCAACTCATGTATTTTAGATGGATCGGTTAACTTACGCATGGTACCATCAGGCTTATCAGCATTAAAGAATAACTCCCCTTTAAAACCGACTTTCTCTTGGATGGTCTCAGCTAACTGTTTGATGGATATTTCCTTTCCAGTGCCAATGTTGATATGCGTGTTGCGGATCTCGCCCCCCTCTGTCCCACCGAGGTGGGACCCTTGATAGGTATCCTTAAAATCAATATTCTCAATGGCATACACACACGCCGCTGCCATCTCCTCCGACCACAGGAATTCACGCATAGGCTTACCGGTACCCCAAATTTCTATACTAACCCGCGATTTTTGCGAATCAACATCCGAATTGTTGCTAATAAGTCTAATTCCGTAATTATCTAAAACAGTTAAAATCTCCTTTTCTGAGTGACTGCCTGATATTCCTTCAATAGGATTGTGATTCAAATCCGCACGCAGAGCTTCCCAATCATTGGCCTCTAAACATTTTCCCAAGTGATTTTTTCGTACCAAAGCGGGTAACACATGCGACTTTTCCAAGTCAAAATTATCATTGGGGCCATACAAATTGGTTGGCATCACCGAAATAAAATTAGTCCCATACTGCAAATTATACGACTCACACATTTTTATGCCTGCAATCTTGGCAATGGCATAGGGCTCATTGGTATACTCCAATGGAGAGGTCAACAAACAATCTTCCGGCATGGGCTGTGGTGCTTCCTTAGGATAAATACAAGTCGATCCCAAAAACAACAATTTCTTCACTTCATGCTTATAGGCTGTATGAATCACATTGTTCTGAATCATCAGGTTCTCATAGATGAACTGTGCCCGATAGGTATTATTGGCCACAATTCCACCTACTTTAGCTGCTGCCAGGATCACATAATCCGGTTTCTCTGTCTCGAAAAACTGATTCACTGCTTCCGCATCCATTAAGTTTAATTCCTCAATGGTACGCCCCACCAAATTGGTGTAACCTTTATTCTGTAATGTTTTCCATAAAGCTGACCCGACAAGTCCTTTATGGCCGGCTATATATATTTTTGAATTCTTATCCATAGTTTATTATTTCTCGCAAAGGCGCAAAGTCTTCGCCAAATACGCAAAAATTATAATCCATTCACCAATCGGTGAATACCATTTTTAAAAAACTTAGTATTAAAGTTGATTAATAAACCAAGTTTAAGGTTTGCCAGTCGCAAATAAGTTAATGTCTGTGCATAATGAACCGGAGCCAATAAATCAACGGATTTGATTTCAACAATGAGTTTATCTTCGACTAACAAATCCAGTCGATCGCCTACATCAAGTTTTACATCTATATAGATAAATGGCATTGAAAATTGTTGCGCTACTTTCAAACCCTTTCCTCGTAAATCAAAGGCTAGTGCATTTTCATAGGCAGACTCAACCAATCCAGCCCCAATCTGCTTATGCAAGTTATAAGCAGTATTCACCACAATTTTGGCTATTTCATTTTCATGCATGACTTCAAAAGATTTCTCGCAAAAGTCGCCAAGTTTATCGCCAAGTCCACAAAGCTACTTGGCGTTCTTTGCGTTAAACTTTTATCTACTTTTTGCGGTCTTAGCGTGAACCCCTACTCGAAGTAGTTCAATACCTCATACCCCCCATCCTTCAAATACCGATCCTTCTTCACCAACTTAACATCCGACTCCATCATGTCCTTCACCAATCCAGCCAAGTCATACTCCGGTTTCCATCCTAACTTCTCATTTGATTTAGTAGGATCACCAATCAACAGATCTACTTCCGTAGGTCGATAATAACGCGGATCCACTTTCACCACTTCCGTTCCATTCTCTACCTGATACTCCGGATTGTTACATTTAGCAACTACACCTATTTCATTTTCTCCCTCACCTTTGAATTCCACTTCAATGCCTACCTCACCAAAAGCCATCTTCACAAAATCACGGACAGTTGTGGTCACACCAGTAGCAATCACATAATCCTCAGCTTGATCCTGCTGAAGAATTAACCACATCGCTTTAATGTAATCTTTAGCATGTCCCCAGTCTCTTTTGGAATCCATGTTCCCCAGATACAAACAATCTTGCATACCCAACCCAATCTTGGCAACGGCACGGGTTATCTTACGCGTTACGAAAGTTTCTCCACGCAAAGGACTCTCATGGTTAAACAAGATACCATTACAGGCAAACATATTATAAGCCTCACGATAGTTCACTGTAATCCAATAAGCATACATCTTAGCCACTGCATAGGGACTACGAGGATAAAATGGGGTTTTCTCAGACTGCGGCACTTCTTGTACCAAACCATACAATTCAGATGTAGAAGCCTGATAGATTCTTGTTTTTTCTGTTAATCCTAATAAACGGATAGCTTCTAGTATACGAAGGGTACCAAGTCCATCAGCATTGGCAGTATATTCTGGCGTATCAAAACTTACCTTCACATGACTCATGGCTGCCAAGTTATAGATCTCATCCGGTTGTACTTCCTGGATGATTCGTGTTAGATTCATGCTGTCCGTCAAATCCCCGTAATGCAAAATTAGGTTACGATTCTCCACATGCGGATCCTGGTATAAATGGTCAATACGATCAGTGTTAAAAAGGGATGAACGTCGTTTAATACCGTGTACAATGTATCCTTTTTTCAATAAAAATTCGGCAAGGTAAGCGCCGTCTTGTCCAGTAATTCCGGTGATGAGTGCTACTTTTGACATTACTTTGATTATTAATCGTTAACTGATTTACACAATAGATACAAATATGATAGAATTACATGTACTATTCAAGTAGTTTATATCAACTTTTTAAGTACCTAACTTTCATTAAAGAAAACATCCAATAAAAAAGCGTATTTGCAACCTTATTTTACGATACCTCAAACCTAACAAAAAACCCACAAACCAATATAAAAGCTTGTGGGGGTAATTTTTTATAATTATAAGTACATTATTTATTCAGGTACCATTCAATAGTTTTTAGAATACCTGTTTCAAAGTTCTCATCTGCCTTCCAACCTAGTTCAGCTTCTATTTTGTTAGCATCAATTGCATACCTGCGATCATGTCCAGCTCTATCTTTAACAAAAGAAATTAAGTCCATATAAGATGATCCATCATTACGAGGTTTTTTCTCATCTAAAATAGAACAAATATGACTTACTATAAATAAGTTATCCCTTTCATTCCGTCCACCGATGTTATATGTTTCTCCAGACTGTCCTTTATGAAAAACTAAATCAATACCGGTACAATGATCCAAGACATATAACCAATCACGGATATTTTTTCCATCTCCGTATATAGGTATGTTTTCCTCTGCTAGTGCTTTGCGAATAATAGTTGGAATTAATTTCTCACTATGCTGCTTCGGTCCATAGTTATTACTACAATTACTGGTCGTAACATCCATCCCATAGGTATGAAAATAAGCTCTTACCAAAAGATCTGATGAAGCTTTGGAGGATGAATAAGGACTATTGGGAGCATATGGTGTATCTTCACGAAACAAACCGGTATCCCCTAAGGTTCCATAAACTTCATCTGTTGAGATGTGGTGAAACCGACATCCTTCATATTCCTTTTTATACTTGAAAGGTGCATCCATCCATTTGTTACGCGCTACATCTAATAATGTAAACGTTCCATTCACATTTGTTTTAATAAACACCTCCGGTCCGGAAATTGAATTATCAACATGACTTTCAGCGGCAAAATGAATGATTCCTCTTACATCATGCTTTTCAAACAAATATTCAACCAATTCCCGATTGCAAATATCTCCTTTGACAAATTCATAATTATCGTGTTCATTAATTTCTCTCAGATTAGTAATATCACCGGCATAGGTTAATTTATCCAGATTAATAATCTTGTAATCTGAATATTTTTTTACGAAGTAGGGAACAAAATTGGCGCCAATAAAACCAGCTCCTCCTGTTACTAATATTGTTTTCATTTACTTTATCTTTTTAAAACCAAAACCTTAAGCTCCTTGAAGCACCTTTATACATTTCTCCAATGAATCACGCCAATACGGAATCCTAATTTTAAAATCTCTTTTAATTTTGGCTTTATTCATAACCGAATAATGTGGCCTACTGGCAGGAGTTGGGTATTCAGATGTTTCGATTGGATTTACGACACAATGAATATCAGCCAACTCGAATATGGCTTTTGCAAAATCATACCACGATGCCACTCCTTCATTACTATAATGATACACTTCACCTTTCGTGTCCATTCTTTCACCAGAGCTAATAATATTCATAATTGCCTCAGCAAGATCGGCAGCA